>ERZ795052.4591-NODE-4591-length-14135-cov-6.196165_pt1 | contig 14135 bp, 8 predicted proteins | sample MGYA00375136_ERZ795052 | MGnify/ENA primary metagenome ERZ795052 (study PRJEB30181, sample SAMN05720156) | activated sludge metagenome | isolation source: Anaerobic digester | place: Japan | collected 2015-05-26 ... | reverse complement strand
ATGCGCAGCTCGATGCCTTCGCCGATCAGGCGTTTGGCGACGGCGACGTACGGGCTTTCGCGCATGTCGTCGGTGCGCGGCTTGAACGCGAGACCGACCATGCCGACGCGCGCCGGACGGTAGCTGAGGACGCGCTCGACGAGTTCCTCAATTCGTACGCGATTGCTCTCCGCGGTGGCTTCGAACAGCGGCACGCGGATCGATTGCTGCTGCGCCAGACGCAGCATGGCGCGCAGGTCCTTCGGCAGGCAGGAGCCGCCGAAGGCGAAGCCCGGGCGCAGGTAATACGGGTTGATGTTGAGTTTGGTGTCCGAGCAGAAAATTTCGGCGACCTGGCGTGCGTCGGCGCCGACCGCGCGGGCCAGTGCACCAATTTCGTTAGCGAACACGACCTTCACGGCGTGGAACAGGTTGTCCGAGTACTTGACCATCTCGGCCACTTCCAGTCCGACGCGAAAGCGCGGCGCGGTGTAGCGTTCATAGAGTTTCAGCAACGGATCCGCCGCGCCCGGATGCGCCTCGCCGACGACGATTTTGGGCGGATGGTCGAAATCATCTACGGCGCAACCCTCGCGCAGAAATTCGGGATGGAAGACCACGTGCAGGTCGCGTCCGACGCGCAGCCCGCTGGTCTGCTCCAACGCGGGAATCAGGCAGTTACGAACGGTTCCCGGCGGCACGGTGCTGCGCGCGACGAGCAGCGGCCGCGTGCGCGCCTCGCGCAGGGCCGTCCCGATTTCGCGAATGCAGCGCTCGACCTGCTGCGTGTTAACGCCGCCGTCGGGGCGCGAGGGCGTGCCCACGCAAATCCACGCCATGTCGCAGTTTCCCAGGCCCGGCGGAGTGACGGCGGTCGCCGTCAGTCGTCCGGAGGCGTGGCCGGCGGCCAGCAGTTCGGCGACGCCGGGCTCCTGGATGGGCGTGCGGCCCGCGTTGAGGTCGCGCACCTTGGCTTCGTTTGGATCGACGCCGGTAACCGTGTGTCCATCGCGCAGCAGGCAGGCCGCGCTGACGATTCCGACGTAACCCATGCCGAAGATGGTGATGTTCACCTGTTTTCGTCCTTCCGCGATTCGCTTGGCGCGAGCGCAACCGGGCATTCTAGCAGCAGTTGCGCGATCTTTCGCGTTGGCGGCGGCAAGGTCAGTTCGAAGCTGGCGTCGCCGGCGCTGACGACCCAGCGCTCTTGTCCGTCTACGTCGGCCAGCCGGGTCGCCATTGCTCTTATCGGTCCGAGAGCGGTCACGACTCTTAGGGGCAGGTGGGCTTCGTATTCAACCTCCAGAACCGGGATCGGCCGACGCTCGCCGTAGTACGGGGCGGCAAAGCCCTGCACGCGGCCGGGCTCGTCGCGGCCCCGGACGATTTCGAACCGGCGCGGAGCGACCGTGGCGCTGGCCGCCAGGGCATAAGCGCCGGCCGGTGTTTTCAATACGAGCGCCGTCTGGCCGGGTTCGAGCGTCAGGTCGGCGTCGAGCAGGTGCCAGTACCAAACCGCGCGGTGCCGACCAATTCCAAGCAAGTCATCTACAACGACCCAAGCGTCGCCGGGCAGTTGCAGCAGCGTGCGGCGATGCAGAACATGCCAGGGCGCGCGATCATAATCGTGGTTTTCGAAGATGCAGGAGCATGAGCCACTCGAGGCCGGAACCGGGTTGTACTGACGCGCCCGGCAGCGCGGCCACGGGAAGAATTGAAAACGCGAGGCCAGCTCAACCGGCATGCCGCCGTCGATCTCGACGCAGTTATGGGCCTGGATCGACCGGAAGTACCGTTCCAGGTCCGGGCGCCCGGGAATGTAGTACTTGAACGTGCCGCAGTCGCGCAGGACGTTGTGCCCCTTGTACCACAGGTCCAGGTGCAGCGGATCATAGTGTGCGGGGCGGTCGCGGTAGGTGTGGCAACGCACCAGGGCCCAACTCTGATCACCGCGCAGCGTGAAGTATCCGCCATCGGCAAACGCGTGCGCGCGCGGCTCGCGCGGCGACCTGGGCGCGGCCAGCGCCTCCGGTCCGAAGAGCCACAGCAGATCTTCATCCCACGGCCCGGGCTCCAGCCGACGCTGCCGGTGAACGAGGTAATGCACCGTCTGCACGATCGGCCGAAAGTCGACGAAGTCGCACTCGTCGAGCGGCAGGACGTGGGCGCCGTCATTATTGCCGTAGTTCGGAACGCCGCCGCTTTGCGGGTCCATCATTTCGAAGAGGAAATCATTCGCGAGGCTCAGTTTATCGTACAGGCCGCGCTCGAACGGGTCGCCGTGCAGTTCGGCCAGGCGGAAGGCCACCGCGGCCATGGCCAGCATGACGCGCTGGTAGTTCATGGAATGCTGGACGTAGCTGCCGTCGCTGTAGATTTGGCGGCGCAGCTCGCCGGCCAGCACTCGTTTACCGCGGCGCCACCAGCGCTTGGACTCGGCGAACTCCGGGAATAGATGGCCCACGAGCATCAAGCCACAGGCCTCGGAGATGGCGTGGTTGTTCTTTTGCGAGATCGCGTAATCGATGTAGTGGGCGATGCGGTAGGCGGTTGCCCAGGCCAGGCGAGCGAACTGGCGCCAGCGGGCCGGTGTTGTGACGGGACTGGCGGCCAGGCTCCAGAACCCGAAGGTTAAGGCCAGCAGGCGGACTGCCGCTTCCTGTCCACATTTCCAGTGGACGCCGCGGAATGGAGGGCAGGCCGCCATCCAGGAATCGACCCACTGCCAGTATAGCTCTGCCGCGTCGCAGTCCAAGCCGTGCGTCGGCGCCCGGGTCAGGTCGATCGCCCAGGCCGCCCGCGCGGGCTCCCATAGCATGCGGTAATCGCCCTGCTGGGGTGCGTACTCGGGCAGGTCCGTCCAGGTTTTTGTCGCGTCGGAGTGGCTGCCGTCGAATGGGTTGCGGTTCCACTCGACCGGTTGCGGCGGGACCAGCTTGAAGAAGTAGACGCAGCGGCCTTGCTGCAGCAGGCGGATGCGTTCCGCGAGCTTTGGTTGGCGGGCGGCGGCGGTCGAGCGCAGTTCGACGGGAAGTTTTGGTGGCTGGCCGAGTGGGAAGAAGAAGGGGGGTGAATTGGCTGTTTTCCAGTTGGCGTAGGTTTCTGCGCTGGTTGGTTGATTGCGGCTTGCTTCGGCGCTGTTCGTTTGCGCACTGCTTGAAGCTGCGGCTTCAGGCAGTGGCACAGGGATTTGGTCCCAATCTCGAGGCGCGAAGAGGCGCCGGTCCCACCCCGCCTTGTGCCGCGCGTACAGGGCGGCTCGCCGGAGGGCGAACTTCGGCCCCAGATAGCGCAGCACGTAATAGCCCAGTTTGACGCGGTTCACGCCGTCGTTATAGCCGACGCCGGCCGCAGGCACACCCCCAGCGCTTCGCCATACTCGGCCGCCAGGTCGATGGTCCGCCGCTCGCGGGCCGCCGTCATGGCTGCGAAAGTGGCCAGCGTTACGTTCACCAGTTCGTCCAGAGGGATCAGTGCCGGGCCGCCGGTCGTGACGCGCTGCACAAAAGCCGCGAACTCCGCCGCATGGCCCTTGTCCTGGCGCACCGACTTGAGCTGCTTGAACTTGCCGAAACCATAGCCGCTCACCCGGCGGAAATTGTCCAGCCGCAGAACGCGGCCTTCGCTGAAGACCTCCAATTGCTCCTTGGGATAGGCTTTTGACCCGTTGGCGAAGTAGTTGACCGTGCCCACGCTGCCGTCTTCGAACCCGAGCACGATCGACATTTTGTCCGAGCGCGTGGCGACGCCCTCGCCGGCCATCAGCGCGGCGACCGTCCGGACTTGGCTGCCGGCCAGAAAGCTCAGCAGGTCGATGAAGTGGCAGCCTTCGCCGATGATCCGTTCCCCGCCGCGGACCGGGTCCTGGACCCAATGTTCCGGCGGAATGTAGCCGGCGTTGACCGTCATGTTCATGCACAGCGGCTCGCTGCGGCCGGCCAGCAGCGACTTCATCTTCAGTGCGTGCGGGCTGAAGCGGCGGTTGAAGCCCACCATCACCAAGCGATCCGGATGCTCGGCCGCGGTACGCATCACCTGGCCGAGTTCGGCCGGATTCATGGCCAGCGGCTTTTCGACGAAGGCGTGTTTACCCGCGGCCAAAGCCTCGCAGACGAAGCGCGCGTGCAGGCTGTGCCCGACCGCAATGAGGACCGCCTTCACCTCCGGGTCTTCCAGCAGCAAGCGATAGTCGGTGACCGCCTGCTCGCCGCCGCACTTGCGCGCCAGGTACTGCGCCGCCGCCGCGTTCACATCGGCGACGTATTTCAGGCGCGCGCCGGCCTTGGCCACGTTGGGGCCCATGACCAGTTTTGCGAAGTTGCCCGCGCCGATGATGCCGACCACGGCCTGCCCGGCGGCGGCGGACGTCCGGGCAGGGATGTTGATACGCGGCGCCCGGCTGACCTCCGCCGGATACTCCAGGATGACGCCCAGGCTGCTCGAATCGTAGCGGATCGTCGCATAGGCCGCCGGCGCTTCGGCCAGTGGGTAGCGGTGCGTGATCAGGTCGTGGACCAGCAGCCGCTTAGCCTGCATGGCGGCCAGCACCGCCTCCAGGTTGCGCTGCTCGGTCCAGCGCACGTAGGCGTAGGGGTAGTCCTGTCCGCCCTGCTCGTAGCGTTCGTCATAGCGGCCCGGGCCGTACGAGCACGAGACCTGGAACGTGAGTTCTTTTTCGTAGAAGTCGGGGCGCCGCAGATTGAGTCCGACCACGCCGACCAGCACGATTCGGCCGCGTTTGCGGCACATCTGGGCGGCGGCATGCATGATTTCGTCGGTCTGGGCTGAAGCGGTGATGAGCACGCCGTCGACGCCCTTGCCGGACGTCCACGAGTTGCCCGCGGCGACCGGGCTGGCGCCGCCGGAGGCGTCGAACGTCCGCGCCCCGAATTTCTGCGCCAAGCGCAGGCGGTCGGGGTGCACGTCGATGCCCAGCACGTTGCAGCCGCTGGCGGCCAGCAGTTGCACGGCGATGAGTCCGATCAGGCCGAGTCCGTAGACGACGATGTTTTCGCCCAAGGTTGGCTGAACCAGGCGGATGCCTTGCAGGGCGATGCTGGAAAGGACGGTGAAGGCGGCCTCTTCGTCGCTGACGCCGTCGGGAATTTTCGCGCACAGGTTGGGCGGCACGCAGACCAGTTCCGCATGCGAGCCGTTACTGGCGACGCGGTCGCCGGGCGCGAAGCCGGTCACGCCCGGGCCGACTTCGAGCACGACGCCGGCGTTGCAATAGCCGAGCGGCATAGGTTCATCGAGCCTGGCGAAGACCGTTTCGAGCGTGGGCATGAGACCGTCGGTTTTGATCTTGTCGAGCACCTGGCGCACTTTTTCGGGCTGGGAGCGGGCCTTTCCGATCCAGCCCGAGCGGGCGAATTCGACCAGCGAGCGTTCGGTGCCGGCTGAAATAAGGGAGCGGCTGGTGCGGATCAGCAGCGCGCCGGGGCGTGCCAGTGGGGCAGGCAGGTCAGCGCACTCGATCTGTCCGGTGCGCAGGTGTTGCAGAACCTGTCTCATATGGGCTCCATGCTCACTTCAGAGTCCGCGGCTCGCATCGGGCCCGGCGGACCGGGCATCAGTACGCGCCGAACTTGTTCGAGAATGCCGCTCGCCAGCGTGTCCCAGTCGGGGAACTGTTCCGCCAGCCGCGCGCGCCCGGCGTCCGTCAGCTTCGAACGCAGCTCGGAGTCGTTCTTCACCCGCAGGATGGCATCACGCATGGACCGGGGACTGAACGGGTCGAAGTACAGCGCCGCCTCGCCGCACACCGCGTGCGCAAAATCCAGATCACTGGTCAATACCGGCAGGTCGAAGCACATCGCCTCCAGATAAGGGATGCCGAAGGTCTCCAACAGCGTGGGCATGAACAAGGCGTCCACGTTCTCGTAGTATGCGCCCACCTCGTCATGAGGTATGGGCCCCACGTTGACAATCCTATCGCGCAACCCGTAGCGCTCGATTTCCCGCAGAAAAGCCGGTGCGCTGGCGTGGTGGTCGGCTCTGACGGTCGTGATCAGCACGACGTCGCGCAGGTCATCCGCGAACTCTCGGAACAGCGGCACCGCCGCCTCGAGGTTCTTGTGCGCGTAGTAGCGCGTGAGATAAAGGAGCTTGAACTTGCCCTCCAGGGCGCGTAGCGCCGTCGGCACCGGTCGGCCCCGCCGTCCCTCCCGCAGCGCCGGCGTCACAGACGTGCTGCATACGAAAGTCGCGCCTCGATATCCGAAGCGGTCGCGCAAATGCTGCGCCACTACCGGAGTCTGGATCAAGACGAGTTGCGTCCGCCGCAGTTGCCGGCCAAAGTGCCAGGCGTGATAGCGCTTCTTGAGTATGTTGAAGTAAGTCTCCCGCCCGAACTGCCGCAACGGATAGTAAAAATGCGGGTCCTGGGGGAACGCAACTTGCGTACAGCCGGGACGCAACAATCCCCGTCCCGCCAGCGCCATGACCACGTCCGGCCGAAAGTCACGCACCAGCCGCGGTAGGCGGTATGTTTCGAACATCCAGCGCCGCAGCATCCCGCGGTGTCGATAGGCAAACAGACGCCCGTGCGGCAAATGCTCCACGACCTGCTCGTACCCCAGGTCCAGCGGCACGACACAGAAGTAGTCGTTTTGCGGCTCGACTCGCCCGAAGGACCGAATCAGGTTCAGACCAACCGTCACGCCGCCACCAGTCCGCATTCCCGCGGCCAGGACGGCAATCCGTAGCGGTCGGAGGTCGAGCCCTGTCGTGCCCCGCGGTACCGCCATTTCTACAGAGTCACCCATGTTTGTTCCTTCGCCACGGCAGGCACAGCCAAGGAAAGCGCGATTTGCATCTGCTCGAAGCTAACCTGGCGGTCCTCGGAAACTGCATTCGGCGTCGGCGCGATTCATGACGTGCGTCCACACCAGGGGACCCCGAAAACCGAGCCGCGTTTCGAAATGTGACGCGCGCTGTACCATTCATGACGTGGCTGAGTCCATCCACAACGAATCATAAATACGCAAGTATGTTGTCACTGCGTTGTCCAGTGTATAAAGGGGTCGGACCAGCCGGGCCGCGTTTTCTCCCATTTGAGCAGCCTGGGCGGGGTGCGTGATCATGAACTCCGCGGCGCGGGCCAAGCCGGCGCTGTCGCGGTACTCGAAGCCGATGCCAGTGAAATAGTCCATGATGAGATACTCGCCGACCCCACGGCGCGTGCCGATGACTGGCCTTCCCCCGGCCATGGGTTCGAGAATCGTGTAACCGAACGTTTCGGAGCGCGAAGTCACCAAGCCGACGTTGCAGCGGGAGATGAGCCAGGGAACGTGATGGCGGCTGATCAGACCTGGGAGGACGATTTGCCGCTCGACGCCGCGCTCGGCAATCAGTTTTCGCAAGTTGGCGACCACGCGCGGATCCTGCCGGCCGGGCATAATAATGCGAGCGTTTGGATGGCGGCATAAAACCGGGGCCAGCGCCTGAATCAGCCAATGGTGGCCCTTGCCGGCGTGTACGGTTGCCAGATACAGGAAACGAAAGCTGTGCGGGTCATCGAGAGCGGCCAGCATTTGCGGGTCGAGCGAGCTCGCATCCGGCGCCTCGGGTTGCTCGGGCCAGTCAAGTCCCTGCAGCATGATGCCGCCGCGTCCGCCGCGCAGCACGCGCTCGCTGCCGACGAATTCCAGCGCCGAGCGCGGCGATTGAAAATGCGTGTAATCTACGTGTTTACGCAGCAGATGGCCCACAAACAGCGAATACGGCACTCCGCGCCAGGTGGCGTTTCGAAACGAGTGTACGGTGAATACAGTCTTCAGCCGTCCGCGCGACTCGCGGCGCACGGCGCGCAGCGGCAGCAGTTGGCGCATGCCGTGAACGTGAGCCACCACGCGCTCCTCAGTTTGGAGCACGCGCCGCGCCACTTCTGCCACGTCCGGCTTGCCTGGTTCCAATTGGAAGATTCGCTCGGGTGGGCAGCAGCTCCGGACGAGGTCCCATAGCCCGGGCACCTGTTCCTGCGCGGGGCAGGCGACGTACACACGCACCCCCAGCGGCGTCGCGCGGCGCAGCAGCGCGGCCGTGGTTTGGCCCATGTGATAGGTCATGCCGAGCCCGACGGAGTAGGGCATCATCAGCACGGAGTAGCTCATAAACAGCCCTCGGTTGCGGCCCCTGGGGTCGAAACGCTGGGCACGGCGGCGGCCCGCGTGCGAACTCCACGAAGCAGCCACCAGATCCCCCCGGGCGCAAAAGCCAGCAACAGCGTGTAGATCACCGCCGTCGTCAGCACCGCCACCGCGGCGCCCATCATACCGTACGCGCTCACCAGAAGCCACGCGGCCGGCAGCAGTATGACCCCACCGATCACGCTGTAGAACAGCAGAAAGCGCGTCTGCTGATGCACTTTGAAGAACACGTGCTGAAGCAGGCTCGCGAACATCAGCATGCGCGCCGCCGCCAATATGGTGAAGCTGCTGGCCGGCAGGACGTACTCATCGGAGGCCAGAACTTGCATCAGCAGTGGCCCAAAGAACGCGTAGCCCGCGACGATCAACACCCCGGCCGCCACATACAGTCCGATGCCGGCCAGCAGCAGCCGGTCAGCCGACCACACCTGCCGCGGATCGCTGATATCCGAGGCACGCTGGAAGGCGACGGGCTGCACCAGCGCGGTGAGCACGGCGTTCATGGCCATGAAGGGGAACCCGCAGACCTGATAGGCAGCCACGTAGCGCCCCACCGTCGCATAGTCCAACTGACTACAGAGGACATAGCGCTCCCCGAAACTCTGTAGCCACTGAAACGTGGTCAGCAGTCCTAGCGGCACGCCATACGCGTACACCAAGCCTGCAAAAGGAGCCGGCTTCCCGGCCGGAAGCGTTCTCAGATCCCGCCGAATGCCGCGCAGGGCCACGCTCCCGAAAACGCCGGCTGCCAGTGCGTAACTCAGCAGCGCTGTCGTGGCCGAGGGCCGGATGAAGTACAAGGCGGCGGCGCCGAGCGTAGTCTGCAAGGCGAAGAACCCCAGGTTCTCGAACATGCACTGGCGGCGCTTGCGTTGAACGTCCAGCACTTGCACACGCAGGGATCGCCAGCGATTGGTGAGGAAGATCAGGCCTACGGCGAGGACCGTGAGAGTTTCCAGTTCAAACGCATCGGCCAGCGGCTTGGTGAGCAGCGCGCATCCGCCGGCCACTACGATAGTCGTGGCACCGAGCCAGCGCATGGTTTGGGAGAGTGCGGAGCGCGCCGTACCTTGGGAAAGAGCCGTGTGGTACTGCCGCAGGTAGACCTGACTGATGGGCGTTTCGAAGAGATGGGTGATCAGGGCCAGTGTCGTCAGGCCCAACTGGTATTCGCCGAAAGAGGCCTGCGACATCAGGTTCGTGAACAGCTTCAGCCCCGCCAGCATGACGCAGAATTCGGCCGCTTTGTGGGCGATCACCCAGGTGGTTTCGCCGCGCACGCGGGTGTTTGGCAGGCGGCGCAGAGACGCCCTCAGCTTCGCGCCATGTTCTGCCAGCCGGCTCATATCTGTGGCTGGCTGCTTAGAGCCGTCGACACCAACGTTACTGAGGGCAAAGCTGGCGGACTCCGGCGCGCCTTGCGGAATCGCAGCCCGCAGGCCGATCCCAAGACCCACAATATGCCCGACGCACTAAGGCAAAGCGTCAGCACCTCATACGGAGAACCCCGAACGGCGAGCAAAGCGCAATTGGCGAATGACGCCCCGATTGCCAGAAACACCAACAGCCGCTCTCGAATCTTCCGCTCTGCCCACCCGAATAGCATGCCATGGAATAGCATGATACCTATAACGCCTGGCAGTCCCCAGAAATTGATGTAGCCGTCTCCGATCATTGTGGGCGGTATCGTGGTGCGCGTCGAACTGCCCGTAATTACCCGCGCAAACGTGTTGTGCGTGTCGGGAGGCTTCAACTCGGGGAAATAGCGATGTGGAAGGTAAAAGAATAAGATGCGCTGGTACGCCGCCCCGTTCAGGTAGGGATGCAGGTCTGGAAAGTGCATCACCGCTGCGACGAGGAACTGGTGGTAGTACAAGGGATCACGCGTCAGCGCGCCCTGATAGGTCTCAGGCGACACCAGCATCCTCAGGACTTCAGATGCTGGGCGCCGGGTCATTACTTTTCGCACCTCATACGTCGCAACTGCAAGCAGAAGTATCGCTCCCCCGACAGCCCCCACGAGCAGGGCACGCCGCAGTCTGAGCCGATGTGCGAACGAATATCCCAAGCCAGTTGCGCCAATCATGCCCAGCGCCGCTGCCCGTGCGCCTTGGCTGGCAACAAAAAGCAACAGAGCCATGCTGATTCCGAAGCTCGCCCCAAGCATGCGGTACCTGCGGGGCAGGAAAAAGCAAGTAAAGCAGGGCACGGCCATCAAGCTCGACACGTGCGTCAGCAATGTCGTGAGATAGATGTTGCCGCGCATGCGGTACTGAAAACGCGCGGCGGAAAAGGCCGCGGAAACCGACCCGGCGCTGACAATCATGCAGCCCAGCCAGGCAGCGCAGCCCAGCACGGCGGTCGCCCAGAAAAGGCGCTTGAGCGCTGCCTGCCCCTCGGAACTGTAAAGGTAATAGTATAAGCCGGGTGCAAGGCCCTGGGGGTCTGCAGACCGCTCCATAATGCGCCAGCCCAGGGCGAACGCCAGAATCCCCAGCAGCGCCAACAGCGCGGCGTAATCAATATTGGCTTGTGCGGCGCCCGGCCACATGAACATGCGCGGCGTCAGCGCCGGGACGACCCCGTGGATGAGCCCCAGGGCCGAAAACATGATCATTTTGGGCAGCTTGGCCTGCAGGCGCCGTGCCGCCAGCAGGCATATCGTGCCGCACACAAGCGTAATCAGGATGTGAAGCACTAGATACATGTGCTAGACCTCGCGCTCACTGCGCGTGTTGCGGCTCCAGTTCCCGCGGTAGAATCATCACGCATAACTGCTGCGGTGGCCCAATTATCCGGCGGCCTCGGTACGTGAAAGCCGCTTCGCCGCGCCGCATCCAGTTATCGAGCACGAACATGGTCACACCGTCCCGATCCTCAAAGCGGCGAACGTCAATTCCCGGTGAAACCTCGTAAATGCCGTCGCGATCGCGATAGCGCGGCTGACGCTCCCACCAGCCCACCTTATTCCATTGATCGGCGACCGCCCGCACCACTTCATTCGCCGGGTTGATCCAGCCTGCGGCGTGCTTCGGCAAATGCGCAGGAGCATCGAACTTCATTCCCAGCAAGAACGCCTGTCGCTCGGTCCAGTGCTGATGTCCGCGATAGTTCGCCCACCACATGTAGTCGCCATTCGATGCGCCAAGAAAGAAAACCCGATCATCCAGGAGATAACGCCCGAAAGCTGGAAACGTCACCCGCTGTAGCGTGACGCTCAAATCCGCCGGTGTCCGCCCGGGCTCCGTCGACCAATCTAAGCCGCCCCATAGGGCACCGCTGGCCAAGAAGGCCGTCGGATAGATGTCCACCGGCCACTCAATCACCGACATCGCCGGCAACCTGTCGCCAAACAGGCGCGCTACCAACAACGGGTCGCCGAACGGGCGCGTGCCGAGCGTGTCGAGATAGAACGCGCACGCCCCACCTTCGCGGCTCACTTCAATCCAGTTGAGGAGAAATGCCAGGCTGTCCTTGCCCTCGGCCAGATATTCTTGTGGCGGCCAGGGCCGGAGGTAATAGCCGACTATACCGCCACTGGCGCACACTTCCCTTGCGAAGTGGGCCACATCTGGCATATATCGGCGGTGGAATCGCGCTAGGGGCAGACAGCAGCCTGTTTTCTCACCCGGCTCCAACGGCGGATCCGGCCAGTCTTTTTTCCCTTCGGCCGGACACCGGTGATAGTTGCTCATCTGTCCCCAGAATTGGACCCAGGGCAGCACGTCGCGGGCTTTCTGGTAGGCCTCCCATAACTCATGCACGTCGAAGCGGGGTATGTTCTGAAGTTGGACGTTCACCCACCCGTTAGCGCGCCACATCGGTTCGGGATAGGCAATAGGGTAGAGCCCCTCGCGGCGCATGTTCTCAAGCAGCCACTCCTTGTAGCGGTCCAGAACCTTGTGCCAGGGAATCTCGCCGCGCGCCTCGTCGCCGCGCGCCTCGCAACACAGAGCTGTGTAGCATCGCTGCTCCTGCGGCGCTAGAGGCTGATCGTAACGGAGCGCCATGCGCCCGCGTGCCATCAGCGGACTCAAGATCCGCGGCGGCCAATTCACAGCGGCGATCATCCGCGCCGCCCACCGGTCCGCCTGAACAATAAGTGGCCCACATGTTCCCGGGTAAGGCTGGCCGATCCACTCGTCAGGCGGCAGAGTATCCGTTTTCGCCGCTACGCCAAGCTGCTTTGGGTAATACGTCACGTCGTCGCCCAGGGACTGCCCCACCGCTTGGAGGGACGATTCCCACGGAAACCAGACCGCCTCGATGGGCTGATTCCCCGTGTTCGTCAGGTCCAGCCGCCATGTGTCCAACCCGACCTGATCTACCCGTGCGCGGACGTACTCATCAATCACCGTCTGACCGGCTTCAGGCTGGTAGGCGCGAAAAACGCCCGAAGCTGCACGAATGGCGAACTCAGGCGGCGCTGCGCCCCTTTCTGGCTCGCCCGCGGCTGCCACCGCAAAGCTGCCCAGCACCGCAGTGACGAGCCCAAGCAACGGAATACGCTTGAAGGCCACTCCCGAGAAGACCCCTTCCAGCGACTCACGCGGGCTGACTTGCGCTATCTTGGCCATCGGCCAAGTCCCGGCTGCCACCGGCAAGGGTACCGCCTGCGTTGAAACCATCACTATCACTTAATCGGACGTTCCGTTCGGCCGCTCAAATCGCCCCAAGCGAGCACCCGAGCGACAAGCCGGGGGCATGATACCAACTTACCGACGAAAAAGCAGCCCGAATCGGTCCGCACCACCTGTTGACCCGCGATGATCCGTTGCGAGGCAGATCGGCGAGGCGCTCGCCTGCTCGAGGGCGGGCATAGAATTCAGCGCGCCCCTTCGCGCGTGATTCCTTCGACCAGCGGCGGCAAGTCCGGCGGCCAACGTTCATACGCTCCATCCCGACACCGGGTTCAGGCGCTTGTCACGCTCCCTCCTGTCGCCACTTGCCCCCGGAACCCCCTCGATCGCTACGCAGTCCCAGCTTTCGCCGGATTTGAAACTCTCGCCCGCCCAGCTCACTCTCTGGCGCCTCTGCCGGCAGATCAAGGTCGACGCGCGAGCCGGCAAACGGCGGCGCCGGACGCTGGTGGCCAACCATGAGCGGACAACGGTTGAACTTATATTCATGGACCGGCGCGGCCGGCCCGACTGACCGTAACGTCTTCCATGACATACATGCTCTCGATTTTGCCGACGGCTCCTTCGATTACGCCGTAACGCACGCCTCCCTGCACCATTGCCGCTCGCCGCATCGCGCCTTGCTGGAGATGTACCGCGTGGCGCGCGTGGGAGTGCTCGTATTCGAATCACGCGACAGCCTCACGATGCGCCTCATGCAGCGTTTGGGCATCACTCTTTCGTATGAGGACGCCGCCGTGTTCTACAACGACTGCCGTTACGGTGGCGTCGACAACTCGCCCATCCCCAACTTCGTCTACCGCTGGACCGAGCGCGAAGTCGAAAAGACGATCCGCTCGTTTGACCCTACCGTGCGCCACCGTATTCATTACCGCTATTGGTATCTCTTCCCGCAATTGGCCCGCCTCGAACGCCGCGCCTTGCTGAAACACCTGGCGGTACGACTGGCCGTCCTCCCGTACCTGGCCTACGTCACGCTCTTCCCGAGCCAGCGCAATCGCTTCTGCTTTTACATCGAAAAACCGAGGCTGCCTGAAGCGCTGCACCCCTGGCTCAAGATGGGCGACGACGGCCAAATCGAGTTCGATCGGGCCTGGGGCGAGATGCGCTACAAGGCCGCTCTGCCGCCGGAAGACTAGGACGGCCTGCTACAAGCTCTTGCGGGCTGGATCCCTTGGGCTCCAGCCGACCAAGTTTTCAATGCAGCGGCAGCGTGCCGGTCACCAAGCCCTCGATCAGCTTAAAGCCCCAGCCTCCCAGCAGCAGGATCAGCAGGGCCAGGAAAATCCAGTAGCTGGAAATCGTGGGCACAAAACGCTGCGGCCAGCGGCCCAGGGCCAGCGTGCGCAGGGAAAGCAGCGCGAAG
>ERZ795052.4587-NODE-4587-length-14147-cov-7.132132_pt1 | contig 14147 bp, 10 predicted proteins | sample MGYA00375136_ERZ795052 | MGnify/ENA primary metagenome ERZ795052 (study PRJEB30181, sample SAMN05720156) | activated sludge metagenome | isolation source: Anaerobic digester | place: Japan | collected 2015-05-26 ... | reverse complement strand
GGGGAGATGGTGGCTGGGGGGATTGGCCCGGGGAGAAAGTTGCTCGGGGGGAAGCAATTTTGCTCGGGGGTGGCAAATGTTGCTCGGGGAAGAAAATTTGCACGGGGGAATTGCTCGGGGGAATTGCTCGGGGGAATTGCTCGGGGGTGAAATTTGCTCGGGGGAATTGCTCGGGGGAAAAATTATCTATGTTTTCCATGTGTTCCGTAGTTTACTCTTAAATAGATTGTGCAAAAAAATTAAAATTTATTATTCACACCTTTTTCCTCTCTTTTTTTCAAATTTCTTATATTTATCTTAAATGACTTACGACTTTTTACATAGAAATTCAAAAATAAAAATACACTTTCAATTAATACAAAAAATGATATAATATACAAAAAAATTCATAGAAGAAAAAAAATAGATTAATCAAAAAATTACAGGGGAAAAAATGGAAAATTTACAAAATCTACTTAAGATCTTGTACTCTGACAATAAAAAACTCGAAGAATGGCTAAATAATCCTCAAGAAAAAACAAAAGAATGGGGTTTTGACTTAGATCAAACTAGTCTTCAAACTTTAGATATAACGCTTCATGCTTGGTACACAGAGCAACAACAAATACAAGCTATGCAAAGTATCCACCAAAGAAGCGTTCAAAAACTAAATGAAGCTGTTTTCCATAGTAAAATTACTTTTTATTCCACATTAGTCATTCATTTTATTTTACTAATTGCTTCCATTCTATTATTTATCACTGGCATTTACGCCTTATTTGGAACAAAACCACATTTAGGAATTATATTTTGCTCGATTTCTTTACTAGAAATTATATATTTTCTTTTAGCAAAACCATTCCAAACATTGAATGACCAAATCAATAATAATGTACAAATGGAAGTCGCTTTAGGTGGCTGGTACAATGAAATGACGTATTGGAAAGTATTTTTACAAAATACTCACTTAGAAGAAAAACAAGCTGTTTCTCAATGTATGCGAGATTCTACTAAATGGGCTATCATGCTCATTGAAAACTACTGCTCTTTACCAAACAGAATTACAGATAAAGAACAAAAACAAGAAAAAAAATATTTTCAAGAATTTTTAAAAAATTTACAACAACAAACAAGCAATCTTGGTCAAAAAGTCAATCATGTAGTACAACAAGGTAAACAAAAAATACAAGAAAAACAGCAAGCAAAACAACAAGAGCAACAAACAAAACAACAAGAAAAACAAACTGAAAATAAAGATAAACAAATAGAACAACAAGAACAAAAAACTGAAAATAAAGATAAACAAACGGAACAACAAGAACAAAAAACTGAAAATAAAGATAAACAAACAGAACAACAAGAACAAAAAACTGAAAATAAAGATAAACAAAAACAAACAGAACAACAATACAGTTTAAAAAAAGATTGACAATTATCAAAACATATGATACAATACGCAAGATAAAATAAAATACACAATAATACACTTAATAAATACACTACACTTAACAAATAACACATACAATATGCTCAACAAAAAATGGGGGCGATCAGGTATCGACTGGGTAATGTTGTGGTAGAAGTGGCGTTCCGAGGGTTCAGGTGGCCTCGTTAAAACCTGAATATAAATAATTTTAAGTGCGGAAGCACCTGTAAGAATGGCTGCCTAATTTTCAGCCACGTCACTGTTCCTAATCTTGCGGGGGGCAAGTCGACGCTAATAGCAAGATAGCTTAAGTAAAGTGCCTTGGTATACTTTCGCGAATGACACAGGGCTAGCATAAAAACGGTCTGTTTATAAGCCATTTCTATGCGAAAAACAATTTATAAACTATGATCGTAGAGGCTTTTATCAGGCTACTACAGGACGCGGGTTCGATTCCCGCCGCCTCCACCATTTTAAAAGAAAAGCCGTCTTCCTAGATTCATTCACTGGAAGACGGCTTTTTTTTTCTCCTATATTTCAAAAGCTTTCTAATAGCTCAATTCGCATCCTCCTTTCAACGTCTGAACACCTTCTTACCTTTTCTCCATGTTCTACATCATCCATTCAATGAAACTATAAATAAAGAGAAATTTTTTCATTAATCTTGACATAATTTTATTAAAAAATATATTATAATATATTTTTTAATAAAATATAATGAATTAATTTCTCATAAGGAGACTACATAATGCTAGTAAGTTTTTCAATTGAAAACTGGATGTCCTTTCGTGACCCAGTCTCTTTTTCTATGATTGCAACTAGGGAAAGGCAACATGGAGACCGTCTTTCTAAAATTCCCAAATATCAGACTAGAATTTTACCGATTGCTACTATCTACGGAGGCAATGCATCTGGGAAGAGTAATTTTTTCCACGCATTGGTTTTTGTCAAACGTATGGTTATAATAGGCCCCGTTCTAGATCTTCCTCTTCCTGTTCAAACATATCAACTGGATAGTTCCAGTATTAATAAACCATCTCGTTTCAAACTAGAATTACTCATCGATGAAATTATGTATGAATTTAGCTTTGCTGTTACCAAAAAGGAAGTTGTAGAGGAAAAGTTAGTTCAAATCACAAGCAGGAAAGAAAAAATTTTATATGATCGAAAGAGGAATAAAGTGAATTTCGCCCCAAGACTTGACAAAGATCAGTTCCTACATTTTGCATTTCAAGGAACAAAAGATAATCAGTTGTTCCTAACAAATTCAGTGTCGCAAAAAGTTGATACTTTTCGACCTATATATGACTGGTTCAAAGATACGTTAGAGATAGTAGCACCAGACTCAAAATTTAATTTTTTTGAAAATTTTTTTAATGAAAACCATCCTCTGTACAACACCATGAACAAAATGCTACTACAATTGGACACTGGTATTTCTCGTCTAGGAGGTGTGGAAGATAACTTTGAAAAAATTTTAATTTCAGACGTAGAAAAAATTAAAACAAAAGAAAATGTTAAAAAAGGTATGACTGTTCGTCTCATTGAGGATAAGACAGACGAACGATTTATTATTACGCAAAAAGATGGTGAGTTGATTACTAAAAGATTAGTCTCATTTCATCAAAAAAGCGATGGAACTGAAGCCGAATTTAAGATCTGGCAAGAATCTGATGGAACACTAAGGGTGATTGAACTTCTACCAGCATTTCATGAATTATCGAGTACCAATTCCAAAAAAGTGTATGTCATTGATGAAGTTGATCGCAGTCTTCATCCTTTGCTAACAAAGCAACTCATTGAATTATATCTATCGAGTTGCAACAGTGACAGCCGCACTCAATTGCTGATAACAACTCATGATGTACTTCTAATGGATCAAAGTCTTTTTCGGCGAGATGAAATATGGATTACTGAAAGAAATCGCCAAGGTAGCTCTGAGCTTTACTCCTTTAGTGATTATAAAGATGCTCGGTATGACAAGGATATCCGTAAAAGCTATTTGCAAGGACGATTAGGCGGTATACCAAAAATTCTGTACAATAATGCCCTCAAAAATCAAAAGGAGGACGACTGATGACACTTATTAGAACGCGACCATCAGGTAAACTTCGTTATCGAAAGATCTTTATATTGGCAGTTGAAGGCAGTAAAACAGAACAAGAATACTTTGAAATTTTTAACGACAAAAAATCACTAATCAAGATAGATTGTCTTAAAAGTAACAAAGAAAGCTCACCGCTTCAAGTGCTTGCTAGAATGAAAAAGCGTCTAAAAAAGGAAGACTTGAAAAAATCGGATGAAGCATGGCTAGTTGTTGATAAAGACCAATGGACTGACGAACAGCTATCACAGCTATATCAATGGTCTAAGCAATCAGATAATTATGGATTCGCACTCAGTAATCCTAAATTTGAATTCTGGCTTCTTTTGCATTTTGAAGATGGCAAAAAAGTATGCGATTCCAAGAGTTGCTCCCAAAAATTGAAACTTCATCTTCCTAATTATAATAAAAGCATCGATATGAATAAAATATCAGAAATAATGATTGACAAGGCTATCCAAAGAGCTAAACAACGAGATACTCCGCCTTGCTGTGACTGGCCACACACTATCGGAACAACTGTCTATAAATTAGTGGAAAATATACTAAAATCTTGCAAAAATCAAGAAAATAAAAACACAGAGCAAACGAAAAAGGAAAAATCACAAAGCAAACGAAAAAAAATTAAAAAATAAAATATTCATGATTAAAAAATAAACCACGGAATCATAGTATACACAAATATAAAAAATAAAAACACAGAACACACAGATACAATGAAAATATAATTTAAACAATGTCTGTGTGTTTCGTGGTTATAAATAGGAAAAATAAGAATGAATCAAATCGATCAAAAAGACATCAATAATGCAGCATGGGCAGCGTGTGACACCTTTCGAGGCGTTGTGGATCCAGCACAATATAAAGATTACATCTTAGTAATGCTTTTTTTAAAATACATCTCTGATATATGGCAAGACCACTATGAAAAATATCAAAAACAATATGGAAACGATGATGACCGTATTCGCCGCAAGCTTACACGTGAACGCTTTGTCCTTCCCATGATCCAACTTACTGAAGAAAATAAGGAAACTGGTATAGAAACTATTCTAGATGAATTTCCTGCCACATATTACAGCCTTTATGAACGTCGATCTGCTGTCAATATTGGTGAATTAATTAATATGGTGCTTTCTCATATTGAAGATAATAACAAGAGCAAACTTGAAGGCGTTTTTCGTAATATTGATTTCAATAGCGAAATCAATCTTGGTAAGACAAAAGACCGAAATCGCCGTTTAAAACAATTGCTAGAAGATTTCCACAAACCGCAACTCAACATGAAACCTAGTCTTGTATCTGAAGATGTGATTGGCAATACTTATATCTACTTAATTGAAAGATTTGCATCAGATTCTGGGAAAAAAGCAGGCGAGTTCTTTACTCCATTAAAAGTAACAGAATTAGTGGCAAAACTAGCAAGTCCAAAACCTGGTGATCGCATCTGTGATCCAGCTTGTGGATCAGGCGGTCTTTTGATTCAAGCTGCAAAAGAAGTGGGATGCGTTGCTAAGAGTGCAAGAGAAAAACGAGACTTTGCTCTATTTGGTCAAGAATCTAATGGTAGCACTTGGGCACTTTGTCGCATGAATATGTTTTTACATAGCTTTGACAGTGCACGCATTGAATGGTGCGATACTTTAAATAGTCCTCTCTTAGTAGAAAATGACCAATTAATGAAATTCAACTGCGTAGTAGCAAATCCACCATTTTCTCTAGATAAATGGGGTGCTGAAAATGCAGAAAACGATCCATACAACCGCTTTTGGCGTGGAATTCCACCTAAAAGTAAAGGTGACTGGGCCTTTATTAGCCATATGGTAGAAATAGCCCTTGAAAACAAGGTCGCGTTGCAGTAGTCGTTCCCCATGGTGTCTTATTTCGAGGTGCATCTGAAGGTCGTATCCGTAAAAAAATGATCGAAGAAAATTTGCTCGATGCTGTTATTGGCCTCCCAGGAAACTTATTTCCCACTACTAGCATACCAGTTGCAATCCTAGTCTTTGATCGAAGCCGTGAAAAAGGAGGCGTTCGTGAAAATTGTAAAAACATCCTTTTCATCGATGCTAGCTGTGACTTTATATCAGGTAAAAATCAAAACACCCTCGCAGAAGAACATATTGAAAAAATCATGGCAACTTACACTGCTCGAAAAAAAATAGAAAAATACGCTTATGTGGCAACATTCAATGAAATCAAAGAAAACGACTTTAATCTCAACATTCCCCGCTATGTAGACACCTTTGAAGAGGAAGAAGAAATTGACATCGACGCAGTACAAAAAGAAATAAAAAAACTAGAAAAAGAGCTAGCAACAGTACGAACAAAGATGACAAAAAAGCTTAAGGAGATTCAGAGGTGAAAGCAACATACAAACAGGTTTTTCTCGGAGATATTGCAGAAATTTTTTCTGGAGGAACACCATCAAGATCAAATCCAGAATATTGGAATGGTAATATTCCTTGGATAAAAACAGCACAGATACAAAACAGCATTATCAATGAAATTGACGTTGATGAATGGATTACAAACGAAGCTTTAAAAAAATCATCTGCAAAAATAGTTTCTGCTGGGACAATACTTATGGCTATGTATGGTCAAGGAAAAACCAGAGGGCAAGTAGCTATCCTCTCTATCGATGCGTCCATTAATCAAGCTTGTGTTGCTATTCAACTTAAAAATGATATTTGTCGAGATTATATATATCAATTTTTATTAGCAAGTTATAAACATATACGAAATATGAGCAATACTGGTGGGCAAGAAAACCTTACTGCTAGTTTAATAAGAGAAATTCCTATTTTACTTCCTCCCCTCCCAGAACAAAAAGCCATTGCTGATCTACTATCTACTTGGGATGAAGCCATTGAAAAAACAGAACGACTCATTCAGGCAAAAGAAATGCATTTTCAATGGCTGTTACAAGAGTTAATTTCAAAACCACAAAAAAACAAAAAATGGAAAAAAGTAAAACTGGGAGATATTTGTAAAATTGCAAGTAAAGAAAAGCTCATTTCTGTTAAGGGACATTTTCTTCTTACTGTTAAATTACATTGTTTAGGAATAGAAAGAAATGATCGCATTGTTCCAAAGCTTACCAAACGAGGGCGACCATATTTTCAGCATAAATCTGGTGACTTTCTTATTGGAAGGCAAAATTTTCACAATGGTGGATTTGGGATTATCCCGTCGGAATTGAATGGTGGAATTACATCAAATGCTATCTCTTGTCTCATTGTGAATGAATCAAAATTATTAAAAGAATTTCTTTTTTTTCAATTCTCTAATCCTAATTACTATAGAAAAACTGAAAATATAATGGACGGTACTGGGCAAAAAGAATTGTCGGACAAGCAAATTTTAAAGTTGAACATCTGTCTACCTAAAATCGAAGAACAAAAACAAATTGCTGAAACTTTATCTATAGCTCAACATGAAATCAACCTACTAAAACAGCTTGTAGACAAATACAAAATCCAAAAACGAGGTTTGATGCAAAAAATGCTCACTGACACCTGGCGTATCAAACCAGAAATCATTAACCAATATAAGGAGGTGTAATGATGCGTAAAAATGATATGCGAAATTTTATTATGAAGAAAAAAGAAGAAGTAGAAAAAGAACAAGTAGAAAAAGAAGAAATAGAAAAAGAACAAGTAGAAAAAGAAGAAATAGAAAAAGAACAAGTAGAAAAAAACAAGTAGAAAAAGAACAAGTAGAAACAAAGGAAATAGGACAAGTAAATGATACATTTTGATAAACTGGATTGTCTTAAACAAAAGCTTGATTCTTTTCGCCCTCTACCGTGCGAAGTTGTTAAAAATCTACATGAAGATTTAGTGCTTCGTTGGACGTACCATTCGAATGCTATAGAAGGGAATACTTTGACTTTGAAAGAAACTAAAGTTGTATTGGAAGGTATTACTGTAGGAGGGAAAACTCTACGAGAGCATTTTGAAGCTATCAACCATCGAGAAGCCATTTTATTTGTAGAAGATTTAGTTACAAAGAATGAACCTTTGTCAGAACGACAGATTAAATCTATTCACCAATTGATTTTGAAAAATATTGATGATAGAAATGCTGGTATATATCGAAAAATAAATGTTTTGATTTCTGGTGCTACTCATTTGCCGCCTGATGCTTGTCATGTACAAAGTGAAATGGAAAATTTTATTAGGCAATACCAAGTGCAAGGAAATTTTCATCCTGTAGAACGTGCTGCAAGGATTCATTCTGATTTTGTAAAAATCCATCCTTTTGTGGATGGCAATGGGCGAACTGCACGTTTATTAATGAATTTGGAATTCATGAAATCTGGATTTCCACCAATTGTTTTGCCTGTAGAAAGACGATTAGAATACTATGAAGCTCTAGATCAAGCTCATACGAAACATGATTATGATATGTTTTTACAACTTATTGTAGATATTATGGAATCTAGCTTTGATCTGTATTGGTATGCTTTGGGAATAACTGTATGACCTAGTATAACTAGGAAAATTGTATGAAAAAAAGTAAACATAAAAAAACAAAATATACAGAATACAAAAATACAAAAATACAATGAAAATATAGAATACACGGAATACACAGAATACATGGAAAACGAAAAAATAGAATATAAAAAATAAAAACAAAATGCACGGAATACACAGAATACAAAAAAATACAATGAAAATATAGTTTAAACAATTTCCGTGTATTCTGTTAATTAATATGTTACTCTGCTATATTAAAGATAATAACAAGAAAAAACTCGACGCAGTATAAAAAGAAATAAAAACACTAGAAAAAGAGCTAGCAACAGTACGAACAAAGATGACGAAAAAGCTTAAGGAGATTCAGAGGTGAAAGCAAGAATTAAAATTCCTAACGGATGGAAATCATTAAAAATAAAGGATGTTGCACAGGTAAATCCTCGATCAAATTTTGTTAATCATAATAGCTTAGTTACATTCCTTTCAATGAGTGCTGTATCTGAATTGGGCATTATTCAGAATCCTGAAGTGCGAAAAGCCATTGATGTAAAAAAAGGTTTCACATCTTTTGAAACTGGCGATGTCTTAGTTGCCAAAATTACTCCATGCTTTGAAAACTATAAAGGATGTCTATGCACAGAGATAAAAAATAATCGTGGATATGGTAGCACAGAATTTCACGTTCTCCGTCCAAAAAAAAATATAACAGGCGAATATCTGCATATCCTTACAAGAACTCACCATTTTAGAAAAACAGGTAAACTAAACATGACAGGTACAGCGGGTCAGAAACGTGTTCCTACAATTTTTTTGAAGAATTATAAAATTCCGCTTCCTCCACTCCCAGAACAAAAAGCCATTGCTAATCTGCTATCTACTTGGGATGAAGCCATTGAAAAAACAGAACGACTCATTCAGGCAAAAGAAATGCATTTTAAATGGCTGTTACAAGAGTTAATTTCAAAACCACAAAAAAACAAAAAATGGGAAATGGTAAAGCTGGGATCATTTCTAACAGAGAGTCGTATTCCAGATCGCGAGAATAACCCCAAAAAACGATTAAGTGTAAGATTACATCTTAAAGGGGTCGAGATTCGAGAATATCGTGGAACTGAATCGGACGGAGCAACCGCATACTTTATTCGAAAAGCAGGACAATTTATCTATGGAAAGCAGAATATCTTCAGGGGTTCTATTGGAATTGTACCGCCAGATTTAGACGGTTATAGCTCAACTCAGGACATTCCTGCATTTGATATTTCTGATAGTGTTTGTAAAAATTGGCTACTTTTTTTATTTTCATATCCAAATTTTTATAAAAAGCTTGAATTATACGCGAGTGGGTCAGGATCAAAGCGACTTCACCCTATAGAACTCTTTAAAATTAAAATAAGATTACCATCTATCGAAGAACAAAAACAAATTGCTGAAACTTTATCTATAGCTCAACATGAAATCAACCTACTAAAACAGCTTGTAGATAAATACAAAATCCAAAAACGCGGTTTGATGCAAAAAATGCTCACTGGCACTTGGCGTATCAAACCAGAAATCATTAATCAATATAAGGAGGAGTAATTTTGTCTGTATTTAATATTTCTGTGTGTTCTGTGTGTTCCGTGGTTTCTTATACTTATTGTTCGTGGTTTCCGTGTGTTCCGTGGTTTCCGTAGTTGAAATTTCATCTTATCTGTGGTTGAATAATAATATAAATACATAGTGTACACGGAAAATTATATATTTATGCACTGGGGAAATTGTATGAATACGTTCCATACAACTGAAAAGTATCTTTCTCAAATCCCAGCGTTGTTGCTTTTGATTAATCTAGGATTTGAATTTTTAACACCAAAAGAAGCCTTACAAGAAAGGCAGAATAGGATATCTAATGTTTTATTAGAAAGTATTCTGCGTAATCAGCTTCAAGAGATCAATCGCATTCATTATAAGGGGAATGAGTATCTTTTTAGTGAAGAGAATGTGGAATCAGCTATAGAAAAGCTGAAAAATATTAAATACGATGGTCTATTGAAGACAAATGAGGCTGTGTATGATTTGATTACGCTAGGAACTGCTATGGAGCAGAATATAGAGGGTGATTTGAAAAGTTTTAATATGAATTATGTTGATTGGCGTAATCCTAGTAGAAATAAGTTTCATGTAACAGTAGAATACAAAGTAGAACGTTCACGATCCACAAAGTTTATGACTCCAGATATTGTTCTGTTTGTAAATGGTATTCCATTTTGTGTAATAGAGTGTAAAGCACCGCATATTGAAGTGGAAAAGGCTGTTTTGCAGTTGATTAGAAATCAAAAGGATGAGTGTATCCCTAAACTTTTTATCTATAGCCAATTAGTATTGGCTTTGAATAAAAATAGTGCTATGTATGCAACAACAGGAATTACTGCAAAATTTTGGGGAGTGTGGAAAGAGCCACAGATGAATTATGGGGAATGTGAGTTTGAAAAGCTAGAAGCAATTGTCCAAAAACAAATAGATGAAGATGTTTTTGCTAAAATTTCTTCTTTTTTTAATGTTCAGTCAGAGGAGTTTATTAGTAATAGAATGGTGACAGAGCAAGATAAATCTTTATTTGCTCTTTGTCGTCCTGAAAGGCTTTTAGAGTTATCATGGAAGTTTACGGTGTTTGATAGAGGGATTAAGAAGATTGCACGGTATCAGCAGTATTTTGTTATCAAGTCTACCTTGAATCGAATCAAACAGTTTGATAGTACTGGTACACGTAAAGGCGGTATTATTTGGCACACGCAAGGATCTGGAAAGTCCTTAAGTATGGTAATGTTAGTTCGAAATTTGGCTCTAGATCCTGAAATTTTGAATCCACGCATTGTTTTAGTTACAGATCGTGATGACCTTGATAAGCAACTTGGAAATACTTTTCTTGCTTGTGGTTTAGAAGCAAAGCGAGCAACATCAGGTAGAAACTTGTTAAAATTGGTCGCTGAAAAGAAGGCAGGAATTATTACAACTCTCATTCACAAATTTGATAAAGCATATGCAATCAATAAATATCAGGATACATCGCCTGATATTTTTATTTTAGTAGATGAAAGTCACCGTACGCAGTTTGGATCTTTTGCTGCTCGAATGAGACAGATGTTTCCCCATGCTTGTTATTTAGGTTTTACAGGGACGCCGCTTTTAAAGACGGAAAAGAATAATTTTACTAAATTTGGTAGACTGATAAAGCCCCATTATCCTATTAAACAGGCTGTTGAAGATGGTACAGTAGTTCCACTTTTATATGAAGGTCGACATGTGGAAATGACACAAAATCAGATGGCTGTTGATTTGTGGTTTGAACGCCATACACAAGGCTTAACTAGGGAACAGAAAGCAGATTTGAAACGGAAATATGCATGTGCAGAAATGTTGAACAAGGCAGATCAAGTTATCTATATGAGAGCTTTTGATATTAGCGAACACTTCCGTTCCAATTGGCAAAATACAGGATTCAAAGCACAATTAGTAGCTCCAAATAAAGTATCTGCCATTAAGTACAATACATATTTAAATGAATTAGGCATGGTTAGTTCAGAAGTGATTATCTCACCGCCAGATATGCAAGAAGGCTATGAAGAGATTGACAATGAAACAACAGATGAAGTCATAAAATTTTGGCAAAAAATGATGAAACGATATGGTAGTGAAGAAGAATACAATAAGCAAATCATTGATCAATTTAAAAATGATAGCGAACCTGAAATCCTCATTGTTGTGGATAAGTTGATCACAGGTTTTGATGCACCGCGAAATACAGTTCTTTATCTATGTCGGATACTAAGGGAGCATACGTTGCTTCAAGCAATTGCTCGGGTCAATCGTCTTTATGATGGTAAGGAATATGGATTGATTGTTGATTATGCAAACATCCTAGGTGAACTAGACAAAGCATTTACTATGTACAGTGCATTGGAAGGGTTTGATGAATTTGATTTGATTGGTACGTTAATATCTATTCACAGCGAAATAGCAAAACTTCCTAGTAAATATTCTAATCTTTGGGATTTATTTAAGACAGTGAAGAATTCCTATGATGAAGAAGCCTATGAAGTGTTGCTTGCAGATGATGATCTGAGAGAAGAATTTTACGACCGCCTTTGGAAATTTGGAAAAATCCTTAGCATTGCACTTTCTTCTGAAAAATTTCTAACAGAAACTAATGAAAAAACTTTATCTAGATATAAGGATGATCTACGAAAGTTTCAGTTACTGAAAGCGTCTGTTCAACGTCGATACGCAGAAACAATTGATTATCGAGACTATGAACCAAAAATCAAAAAGCTACTAGATACACACATTCAAGCCAATGAAGTGATTCAATTAAATAAGCCAGTCAATATTTTTGATAATGAATCCTTTCAGATGGTAAAGGAAGAGCAAGGCGTCTACAAAATAAAGAAAAGACCATCTTCTATGGCTGACACGATTGCACATACTATGAAAAAAGTTATCACTGAAAAGATGTATGAAGACCCTGCCTTTTATGAGAAGTTTTCTAAATTAATCCAACAAGCGATTGACGATTTCAGGGCTCAGAGAATATCTGATATGGATTATCTACATAGAGTCACGGATCTTAATGACAAGTTTACCAATAAAGTACATGATGATGTACCAGATAAGCTTTCAGGAAATGAAGATGCTATAGCCTATTTTGGTGTGCTTAAGCCTTTTTTTGAAAAACACGAATTAGAGGCAGAAGAGCTTGAATCTGCTACAGCTGATACTGCGATTGCTATTTATAATATATTGGAAAAATACAAGAAAGTTCACTTTTGGGATGATGAAGATGCTCAAAAACAAGTAGTGAATGAAATAGACGATTATCTTTACGATGAAATCAAAATCAATAGAGAAATTGAATTATCGTTTGATCAGATGGATCACATCATAGAAAAAGTTCTGCAAGTAGCAAAATATAGGAGTTATAGTTGATGGAAACTGTCAATCATGATAATAAACATTCCATTGTTTACGGAAGAAAGACTATTGATTTTACCTTGTTGTATTGTGACAGAAAAACAATGGAAATTGCTGTACATCCTAATAGCACTATTATTGTCAAAGCACCAATACACTCTGACATTGATTTAATAAAAAAGAAAATAACAAAGCGAGCTCGTTGGATTATCCGACAGTTAATTTATTTTAAACAGTTTACTCCCAAAACGCCTGCTCGATGTTATGTAAACGGCGAAACTCACTTATATCTTGGAAAACAATATCGCTTGAAGTTAGAAAAAGGAGAAAAAAATTCTGTCAAATTATCTCGCGGATTTTTTCATGTCACTTGTCAAAACAAACCAACTCCAACTATTGCTAAAAAACTTTTAAATCAATGGTATTTGGAAAAAGCACAAATTCAATTTGTGGAAAGCATGGATCGATGCTGGAAAAAATTCAAATATTTAGGAATAGATCAACCTAAACTATCTATTATGAAAATGAAAAAAAGATGGGGAAGCCTTTCTAAAAAAGGCACAATAACACTCCATACAGACTTAATCAAAGCACCTAAAGAATGCATTGACTATGTTATTACGCATGAATTATGTCACTTAAAATATCATAATCATAGCCTAGAATTTTATAAACTCCTAGAAACAGTCATGCCAAACTGGGAAAAGATAAAACAAAAACTCGAACTTAGTATGGTATAACCATAAAACCAAAAAATACATGAAAAAATAATAAAGGGAAAAAACAAAACGCGAACACACGGAACACACGGAAATTGAAAATTTCACCCCAGAACAACATTCACTCCCCAGAGCAACTCCTCCCCAGAGCAAACTAACTCCCCAGAGTAAACTAACTCCCCAGAGCAACATTCACTCCCCAGAGCAACATTGCCTCTCCCCAGAGCAACATTGCCTCTCCCCAGAGCAAACTAACTCCCCAGAGCAACATTCACTCCCCAGAGCAAATTAACGCCCCCAGAGCAACTCCCCCAGAATAACGCCCCAGAGCAATTTACTCCCCAGAGCAAATTAACGCCCCCAGAGCAACTCCCCAGAGCAACTCCCACAGAGTAACGCCCCAGAGCAATTTACTCCCCAGAGCAAATTAACGCCCCAGAGCAACATTCACTCCCCAGAGCAACATTGCCTCTCCCCAGAGCAACATT
>ERZ795052.4586-NODE-4586-length-14147-cov-21.149801_pt1 | contig 14147 bp, 14 predicted proteins | sample MGYA00375136_ERZ795052 | MGnify/ENA primary metagenome ERZ795052 (study PRJEB30181, sample SAMN05720156) | activated sludge metagenome | isolation source: Anaerobic digester | place: Japan | collected 2015-05-26 ... | reverse complement strand
CTTGATCCTCAGATTGCTCAAACAGATATTTTAACAAACAAATTAAAAGAGTTTGACATAGAAGGCAAAAGATACCAGAAAAGATCTGATGATATGAAAAAACTCACTGAGATTGAGAAAAAACACAAACAAGGAATTTCTCTTTCAAAGGAAGAATTAAGATTTCTTTATGAAATTGATGAGGAAATAATTGAAGGATTTGGGTTGTATAAAGATCCCAGAATAGAAGAAATCATAGAACAGAGAAACATAAGAAAAGACTTAGCTTTTGCTTTAGATTGTACAGAAGAAGAAATCAGTCTTACTAAAGAAGAAGCTTTAAAAGGAGGAATTAAATATCATTATGGATATTTAGATTTAAGGTATTTCACCTCTGCTAAAGATCTTACTTTACCAGAATCAGTAGGAGGAGGTCTCTATCTTGACAGCCTTACCTCTGCTGAAGGTCTTATTTTACCAAAATCAATAAGAGGGGGACTTGTTATGAGAAGTCTTACCTCTGCTAAAGGTGTTATTTTCCCAGAATCAATGTCAATAGGAGGAAGTCTTGATCTTAGTAGTCTTACCTCTGCTGAAGACCTTACTTTACCAGATTCAGTAGGAAGAGATGTTAATCTTAGAAGGCTTATCTCTGCTAAAGGCCTTATTTTACCAAAATCAATAGGAGGAGAGCTTTATCTTAACAATCTTACTTCTGCTGAAGACCTTACTTTACCAGATTCAGTAGGATGGCATGTTTATCTTGGTAGTCTTACCTATGTTAAAGGCCCTACTTTACCAAAATCAACAAGACCAAAATCAATAGGAGGAGATCTCTATCTTAACAGCCTTACCTCTGCTGAAGGTCTTATTTTACAAGAATCAATAGGAGGAGATCTTGATCTTAGCCGTCTTACCTCTGCTGAAGGTCTTACTTTACCAAAATCAATAGGAGGAAATCTTTATCTTAGAAGCCTTACCTCTGCTAAAGGCCTTATTTTACCAAAATCAATAGGAAGAGATCTTTTTCTTGACAGTCTTACCTCTGCTGAAGATCTTATTTTACCAGAATCAATAGGAGGACATATTTATCTTTATAGTCTCGATGATATAGAAAAAGACAAACTTAAACAAAGATATCCTCAATTAGCTGATAAGATTATATAGTTTTATTCTTAAAACCTAACCAGCTGTTTAAAAGTTAATTTTTAGTTGATTTTTTTTACTTTATTTCTGAAAAACAGGTTCTAACATCCTCTATTAATCTCTGCCCTGAACTACGTAGGGTTCATGGCCATAAACCCAACGTGGTTTATGGTCCTGTAAAAAGCCTCATTAAATGAGACTTTTTGATTCTTTTAAGAAGACATGATATAATAAAGACAAAATTAATAATAAAAATATGAAAAAATCTACTGTCATTTCTTTAATTATTATAGTCATTGCCTTAATTTTAATTGGCTATTTTCAATCTCTTCAACAGCCTGTTACTCAGGAAAAACCGATAGTACAAACAGAAACAGAAACTAAGAAAACAAATGGTTTAATTATGTTGATAGAATTTGAAGAAATTAATGGAGTTTTGTGGTGGGAAAAACAGTTGGACCAAAGAAACTTAAATGCTTTGGTTTCTGTTCAGGAAAATATCTTGGAAAAATGTCCGGAAACTTTTAAAAGGTTGGCAGAAAAAGGGTATGAGATAGCAGGAAATTATTCCGAGGCTCCGTTTTGGGATATGCCTTATGACAGGCAATTTCAAATTATGAAAGAAACGAAAGAATTAGTGGAAAAAGTTACAGGCAAACCAATGAGAATTTTTTCTAGCCGATATTTTGCTTACGATGAAAACACTTTAAAGGCGGCAGATGCTTTGGGTATTGAATATGTTTTAGCCAGAGGAACTAAAGGGGTTGAAGCCATTGTTTATTCTCCTTTAGAATATAAAGTGAAAATTATTTCTATTTCCAATGTTCCTTTTGAAGAAATGGGTACTGGCTCTTTGTGCGATTATAGTTTATGGGCAAGAGGGGCCTCAAGTGAAGATTTTGACAAGGTGGTGGAAGGAAGTATTGAAATGAAACCAACTAATATGATTTTGGTTTCTCACGCTTATTTGGGCGGAACTAAAATTGATTGGTGGAAAGTTTATGAAAAGGCTTTAAGTTCGGACAAAGTGTCTTGGAAAAAATTTAATGACTGGCTAAATAATTTAACACCTTTAAAAATGAAAAATTCAGAAATCCCTGTTAACAAAGAAGTAAAATACGAGGTTCCAAAGCCAGCAGTGCCAATCGAAGATTTAGAACAGATTCCTGATTTAAATGAATTAAAATCTCAAGAAACTTTTAGCCCTGTTTGCTACTAAGACTACAAACCTATCTTTCAAAAGCCCTATAAAAGGGGCTTTTTGATTAAATTGAAATTATATAAAATTGTAGTTTTGTGGTAAAATGGAAACAATGATTGGGGTATTTGATTTGGGATTAGGAGGGTTAACGATATTTAAGGAGTTATTGAAAGAACTGCCTGATTATAATTATTTTTATCTGGGAGACAATGCCCGAGTGCCTTATGGTCCGCGTTCGCCAGAGATAATATTTCAGTTTACTCAAGAAGCGGTTGATTATTTGTTTAAAACAGGTTGCGAATTGATTATTTTAACTTGTAATACTGCTTCAAGTGTAGCCTTAAAAAGGATTCAACAGGAATATTTGCCAAAAAATTATCCCGAACGTCGAGTTTTGGGAGTAATAAGACCGGCAGTTGAAGGGGTAACTGAGAAAACTTTTAACAATCGGATTGGAATTATTGGCACTGAAGCCACGATTAATTCCGGCGCTTTTGAAAGGGAAATTAAAAAACTTAAACCAGAAGCAAAAGTTTTTACTAGCAGTTGCCCTTTGCTGGTTCCTATTATTGAAGCCGGGGAATTAAATTGGCAAGGATTGGATTTAATTTTAGATAAATATCTATCTCCCTTGAGAAAAAAAGATATTGACGCTTTAATTTTAGGCTGCACTCACTATTCTTTAATAAAAGAAAAAATTCAAAAACATATTGGCAAAGGAGTTCGTTTAATTTCAGAAGAAGAAATCGTGCCGATAAAATTAAAAGATTATTTATGGAGACATCCAGAAATGGAGAAAAGATTAAAAAGGGAAGGCAAAGTGAAATTTTTGGTCACCGCTTATTCGCAAAGATTTCAAGATTTGGCAAAAATGTTTTTGGGAAAAGAAGTAAATTTTGAGAAGGTGGAAATTTAGAGCCAGATTTTAGGCTCTTGATCAGGGGCTGAATAAGTCTTTCAAGAAACAATCATTTTCGGTTGTTTTTTTAAGCAAATTTTGTTAGAATTGTGAGGATAACAAGATGGATAATTCTATAAAGAAAAACGACGAAATTTATAATGAAAGAAATGTAAATTTGTCTATTTATGCTGGCGCTGGCGGAAAAGATGCCGAAGACTGGGCAGAAATGCTTTTAAGAATGTATCAAAGATATGCCGAGAAAAAGGGTTGGAAATTTATTCCGATTGAAATAAAAGACAATGGCTATAAAGGAATCAGTGGCGCGACTGTTCAAATAATCGGAAAAGATGTTTATAAATCTTTGAAAAACGAAAATGGCGTTCATCGGTTAGTGAGGATTTCGCCTTTTTCCAGTCAAAAACTCCGGCATACTTCCTTTGCTTTAGTGGAGGTTTTGCCGATTATTGAAGCAAATGAAATGCCAATTAGAGAAGAAGATTTGGAAATAGAAACATATCGCTCTTCTGGACCAGGTGGGCAAAATGTCCAGAAAGTTGAAACTGCGGTCAGAATTAAGCATAAACCAACTTCAATCGTTGTCAGCTCTCAATCGCAAAGAAGCCAATTTCAAAACAAAGAAAAAGCGTTGGAAATCTTAAGAAGTAAAATCTTTCAGTTAGCCCAACAGGAAAAAGCAAAAACTTTAGAGGAATTAAAAGGAAAAAAAGTGAAAATTGAATGGGGAAATCAAATTCGCTCATATATCCTTCATCCTTATAAAATGATTCGTGACGAGAAAACAGGAAAGAAATGGCAAAATATTGTAGAGCAAGTTTTAGACGGTGATTTGGATTTAATAAGTTAGAATTATGAATTATGAATTTAATATTTAGTATTTTGTATTTATAATTTTGAATTTTGACTTTTGAATTTTGACTTATTTATTATGTCCTTAGTTTATTTCAAAAATGTTTCAAAAAGTTATAAAGATACCGTTATTTTAGACAATGTCACTTTTGAAGTGGAAAAAGGAGAGTTCGTTTGTTTGGTTGGTCGTTCTGGCGTAGGAAAAACCACGCTTTTAAAAATTCTTTATCACGAAGAAAAACCGACCAAAGGTCGGGTATTTTTTGAAGAAAAAGATATTTTTAAATTGAAACCAAAAGAAGTGGTGCAATTACGAAGAAAAATGGGAATGATTTTTCAGGATTTCAAACTTTTAAACAGTAAAACTGCTTATGAAAATGTGGCTTTTGCTTTAGAAACAACTGGTTATCCAGAAGCAGTGGTAAAAAAAGAGGCGAAAGAACTTTTAAAATTAGTTAATTTACAGGATAGAATGGATAATTTTCCTTATCAATTATCTGCCGGTGAAAAACAGAGAGTGGCTTTAGCCAGAGCCTTAATTCATCGGCCGGAAATTATTTTAGCTGACGAACCCACAGGTAATTTAGACCCGATAAATGGGTGGGAAATTATTAAGTTGCTTTTAAAAATCAATGAATTGGGAACTGCTATTATTTTAGCTACTCATGATAAAGAAGCGGTTAATACATTGAATAAAAGAGTAATCAGTATAGAGAATGGAAGAGTAATTCGCGATGAAAAGGAAGGAAAATATTTAATATAAAGAGGAAATAGCAGACAAAATAATTTTTATCTTAAATTATATAAAACTTAAATATGTTGACTATTATCAAAAGAATTTTCCAAACCGCTTTTAAGGGTTTAAAAAGAAATAGCTGGTTAACAGTTGCCTGTATTGTAATGTTAGTGATAAGCACTATTTTATTTACTTCTATTATAATATTTAATTACGCTGCCAATTATTTAGTTAATTATCTAAAAGAAAAGGTGGATATCAGTTTGTATTTTAAACCAGAGATTCCAGAGGAAGATATCTTAAAGATCAGAGACGAGCTTTTAGGAAAAGAAGAGATTGTTTCAATTGATTATGTTTCAAAAGAAGAAGCCTTAAAAAAATTTGAAGAAAGAACTGCTTCTAATCCTTTAATAAAAAAGGCTTTGGAAGAATTAGGAGAAAACCCTTTATCTTCGTCTTTAAATATTAAAGCAAAAGGCACCCAGGAGTATCAGAAAATTGTCAAAGACATTGATAATTCTCCATTTAAGGATAAGTTGATTACCATTGATTTGGCAGAAAATCAACGGGTAATTAATCAAATTCACACTTTATCAAAAACAATTCAATTGGGCTCAATCGGCGCAATGTTAGTTTTAGTTTTTATTAGTTTAATTATTGGTTTTAATACAATTAGAATGGCAATTTTTGCTCTGCATGAGGAAGTAGAAATTATGAAATTAGTTGGTGCTACTCCTTGGTTTATCAGGTGGCCGTTTTTGTTAGAGGGAACCCTTCAAGGATTTTTCGCCTCTGTAATCACTCTGATAATTTTTATTCCTTTAATAATTTGGCTTTCGCCAAAATTTGAAATGGTTTTTGCCGGTTTTCAGCTTGCTCATTATTTTTGGGGCAATTTAGGATTTATTTTTTTGGCTCAGACCTGTTTTTCAATGTTTTTGGGAATTATTTCCAGTTTTTTGGCAATTAACAAGTACCTCAAAGTATAAATTTTCCTAATTTTTGCGGGGTGGTGTAATGGTAGCACAGAGGCCTTTGGAGCCTTTGATTCTGGTCCGAATCCAGACCCCGCAGCTATCTTTCGTCAAGCTTACAGAATAGTAAAACTATCCTTCGCCAAGGCTACGGGATAGCAAGCCAAAGTGAACAAAATGTTTTACACTTATATTTTATTAAGTTCAAAATCTCATATTTTCTATTTTAGTTATTGAAAAAAGACCCCATTGAGGTTTTTGTAATTTTAGAAAATAAAAAAGGGAGACATTGTCTCCCTGTTGCGCAACAGACTTATTCACCTCCCTTTAATTCATTAAGAAAAAAGTTCTGGAAGTAATAGCATTCTTTGGGATTATCTAGTTCTTTTATCTTTTCTGTTATTACTTGTTTTATTTCTTTGTCTGAAACAGAAATAAGAGGACACCTTTTCTTTGTTTCTCTGCAATTCCTTTTTTGAGTAAGATAAGGACAATAAAACCCATTACTTTTCGTATTTCCTATAAATTTATTCATTTTCATTCAAGTGTTTTCTATTCAGCCATAATTCTACAATTTTTTCCGCATAGAGATTGGATTTCTCACGGCAAAAACTTTCGAGCTCGCACTCCGGAATATATTTTTCTTTTCCTGTTTCATTTATTTCATCTAAAATCTGTTTAACCCTTGCAATTAACATACTTATCTCTTGATTCATTTTTTCCTCCTTTCCTTTTTGAATTTTTTTAAAAATTAAAGGAGGAGGGAGGTGCTCGAGCATTACTTTTTGTAATGCTCATATTTTCTCCTTTTTCGTCCGGCCCTCTCCTAGTTCAGTCGCTCTAAACTCATTTACTCAATTACTACCTTGATGAGCGACGCGGAGTCAAGACAATTTTTTCCCCTGTCTTGTTTAAACTCGGACGAGAAGGGAAATATATAAAAATAATATGGTTTTCTGGCGGGGCCCCTTTTTGCTTCCATACTTAATCTCATACTATTTCTGTTTCTTTTTTCACAAGAACTGAAATAGAAACCAGATGGAGGGGTCCCATACATATATATAAAATATTTTCAAGGTTCTTTTGGGCTGCGATAGAACGGTTACAAACCCTGTTGCAGTTGTTTATACACAAATGTTAGCATTTTAAGATTAGCAAATAATCTTTTAGTTGTCAAACAAAAATTAGAAAAATGACCAAAATTGTTAAACTCTTGACAAACTGAAATTAGGCTTTAAAATATATACTAAAATGAAAATTACCTTTATTTTTGGGTCGATACCTTAAAAGCTAATTCTTTTAAGGCTTAGTGTTAAAAATTAATTTAAATAAAAATGAAATACAAATGTAGTGCTTGCGGCCATATTTATAATGAAGCCGAGGAAGACGTAAAGTTTGCGGATTTGAAGGAAGATTGGGTTTGCCCGAAATGCGGCGCGCCGAAAGAAGCCTTTGAATTAGAAGAAAATAGCGATGAAGATTATTATGGTGAAGATATAGAGTCTGAATCAGATGAAGATTTGATATAACTTAAATTTGTTTAAATTAAAAGCCACTCTTTAAATCTCAGGAGTGGTTTTTAATTTTATGTTTTATATTTATTTTCTATCAGGGTAAATTCCTAAAAGAGGCAATAAACTTTGACCAGTCATCTCTTGAGGAATTTTTAAATCAAAAAGATTTAAAATAGTTGGTGCCACATCAGCCAGCATTCCCCCGGCAGTTCTTTCTATATTTTTGATTTCTTCGTCAGTTCGAGGGGTTTGTCTTTTGTATTGATTGTCTACCAAATAAAAAGGGACGGGGTTTACATCGTGTTCTGTTTCTATTTCACCAGTATAAGGATTAGTCATTCTCTCAAGGTTGCCGTGGTCAGCGGTGATTAAAAAGGTATAATTATAATTTAATCCTCGGCTGACTATTTTTTGGATTTCTTTATCAACAATTTCAGCCGCGGCTATTCCTGCTTCAAGATTACCGGTATGACCTATTAAATCAGGATTAGCATAGTTAATTAGAATGAAATCATAAATATTTTCTTCAAAAGCCTGAAGCAGCCTCTCACTGACTTTTTCTGCCATCAATTCGGGATAATCTTTCAAGTGCAAGGTTTTAAGCGAAGGGATAATTACCCAATATTCGCCTGGATAAGGTTCTTCTTTTAAGCCATCAAAAAAATAAGTGACATGGGCATACTTTTCTGATTCAGCCAAATGCAGTTGTCTTTTTTGATTTTCTGACAAGACTTTTGCCAGACAAGTAGAGATTTTTTGCGGAGGAAATGCCACTAAAACATTGAAATCCTTTCGATACTGAGTCATTGTGCTGATTTTTAGTCTTTCAAACCGCTTTACTTCAAATTGGTTGAAATATGGGTCAACAAAAACTTCTACTAATTGTCTCATTCTTTCTTCTCGAAAATTGAAAAAGATTATTCCGTCTTCTTCTTTTATAAGCTTTGAAGAAATGTCTTCATTAGAAGGATTAATGATTGCTGGGATAATAAATTCATCGGTAATATTTTCTTTATACGAGTTATCAAGATAATCTATTGGATTGGTGGCAATTTTACCCTTGCCAAAAATAATTAAGTCATAAACTTTTTGTGTTCGGTTGTAATTTTTATCTCTATCCATGCCATAAAATCTGCCGCTTAAGGAGGCAATTTTAGCATTTGGTCTATTTTCTAAATCGAGGTAAAGTTTCCTTAACAAATTTTTAGCAGCAGTGGGAGGAGAATCCCGACCGTCAGTAAAGAGATGAAGATTTATTTTTTTTATATTCCATTGTAAGGCTAAATCAATCAAGGCCAGAAGATGTTCATAGGAGCTATGAACCAAGGCTTCGCTTAAAAGGCCAATTAAATGCAAAGAACTATTTTTTTCTTTGACATAGCGGCAAGTTTCAACTAAAGCCGGATTCTGAAAGAAAGTTTTGTTATTAATTGCTTGAGAGATTCTTACTGAGTATTGATAAATAATTTGCCCTGTACCTAGAGTTAAATGCCCAACTTCACTATTTCCGGCTTCGTTAAATGGTAAACCAACTGCAATTCCTGAAGCTTGCAAAGTGGTTGAAGGATAAAATTTTTTGATTTCTTTAATAAAAGGAGTCTTTGCTTGATAGATAGCATTGGAGAAATCTTCGCGGCCAATTCCCCAACCATCTAAAATTACCAAACAAATTTTTGAACTTAAAGGCATAAGAAATTAACTTACAACTTATAATTAATAACTCTATTTTATTATACTCCTTTTGAAATGTTTTGGAAAATTTTTGACAAAGACAAAACAGTTTGCTATAATGGAAAAGTTTGTTGAAATAAATGGTTGAAAAAAATTAATTTTGACAGTTATTCTCGTGGTTTTCGCTATTTAAGATTAGATTTCGGAGCATTGAGAGAGGTTTAAAGCTATGAAATTTTCTATTTTTTCACTCTTTTTGTTTATTCTTTCTTTTGTTGGAGCCAAATTTAAACTGGCTTTTTTAGAGTTTAATTCCGGATTAATATAAGTTTTATATAAGAACCTGAGATAAACTGTCATTTACTATTATGACTATTTTTTTATTTATAATAATTTCTGTTTTAGCAGGTATCCTTTTAGGATATTTCATTAGGCAGAGTTTAGCCCAAAAGCAGGCTAATTCAATAGAGGCGAAATTAAAAATTCGTTTGGAGAAAGTTAAAGAAGAAGCAAAAAATTTAGTTGCTGAAGCAAAAGAAAAAGCGGATAAAATTTTAGAAGAAGCCCGTGAAGAGGAGAAAAAGCGGAAGAATCAGTTAAATAAATTAGAAGAAAGATTGATGGAAAGGGAAACGCTTTTGGATAAAAGGCAATTAGATTTAGACGAGAAAGAAAAAGAAATCAAAGATATCTACGAAAAAATTCAAAATTTGAAGACTGAGTTAGAAAATTTAAAAAATTCAGAATTAGAAACTTTGGAAAAGATCGCAAAAATGACGATTACAGAAGCTAAAAATGAACTTTTTGAGAGATTAGAAAAAGAGCATCAAGCAGAAATTTTAGAACTTTTGCGAAAATATGAAGATTCAAACAAAGAAGAATTAGAAAAAAAGGCAAGAGAAATAATGGCCTCAGCCATTGAAAGATATGCCCATTCTAATGTAAGTGAAGTGACGACTTCTATTGTTGATTTACCCTCCGATGATATAAAAGGAAAAATTATTGGCCGGGAAGGAAGAAATATTAGACATTTTGAGAAATTAACCGGGGTAGAGCTAATAATTGATGATTCACCTTCAACGATTATTCTTTCAAGCTTTGATCCGGTAAGAAGGGAAATTTCAAAATTGGCATTAGAAAAATTAATAGCTGATGGCAGAATTCAGCCGGCAAAAATAGAAGAGAAAGTTTTGGAGGCTCAAGCAGAAATAAGGGATGAGATTAAAAAAGCAGGTGAAGAAGCAGTTTATGAAGCAGGAATTTTGGATTTACCCCCAGAAATAGTGCATCTATTAGGCCGTTTGAAATTTAGAACGAGTTACGGTCAAAATGCTTTAGCTCATTCTTTGGAGGTTTGTTTAATAAGCAGCGCCTTGGCATCTGAATTGGGCGCCAATGTTGAAATTGCTAAAAAGGCAGGGCTTTTACATGATATTGGGAAAGCGGTGGATCAAGAAATAGAAGGTACCCATTTAGAACTAGGCAGAAGGATTCTTCAAAAATATCAAATATCTGAAGAAATAGTCAAAGCAATGCAATCTCATCATGGAGATTATCCGGCTGAAACTCTTGAAGCTGTAATTGTTAATGCCAGTGATGCTATATCTGCTTCACGACCAGGGGCAAGAAAAGACAATTTAGAAGCCTACCTAAAAAGATTAGCTAATTTGGAAGAAATTGCCGCTTCTTTCGAGGGAGTAGAAAAAGCCTATGCAATTTCTGGAGGGAGAGAATTGCGAGTTTTTGTTTTTCCTGAAAAAATAGACGATTTACAGGCCTTCAAGTTGGCCCAAAATATTGTCAAGCGGATAGAATCTGAATTAAAATATCCGGGAGAAATTAAAGTAACGGTTATTAGGGAGACAAGAGTCATTGAAGTTGCTCGCTAAAATAATAATAAAATATTGTTTGACAAGAAAGAGTGTGCTATAATACTATATATTTAAAAGGTCGAACATTTCTTCAGTCCCGAGGGGCTGAAAAAATTTAAAAAATAAAAATATGACAAAAGAGGGATTAATCGAAGCAGTTGCTTCAAAAGCCTGTTCTAAAAAAGAGGCAAGTGATATAGTTAACGAGGTTTTTGATTTAATTACCAAAGCCCTATCTAAGGGGGAAGATGTGGTAATTACTGGTTTTGGAACTTTTAGCGCTAAAAAAAGAGCAGCCCGGCAAGGAGTTAATCCTAAAACCGGAGAAAAGATTAGTATTCCTGCAATGACGGTACCAAAATTTAAAGCAGGAAAAGGATTAAAAGAGGCCGTTAAATAATAACCAAAAACAAAAACCCAGCGTAAAGCTGGGTTTTTGTTTTTCTATCTTATAACTTTAATTTTCTTCTAAATTTTTTAGAGTAAGAGTAAGTCGATTATTTTTAGTGCTTGTAATTTTGGCTTTGACTATTTCCCCTTCTTTTAAAACTTTTTTGATAGAGTCGGCTCCTTTTGCCTCTTTTTGTTCTGCCAGCAGGTTTTTTTCTTCTCGACTCTGTAGTTTTTCTAAAGGAATTTCTGAAATATGAATTAAAGCATCAATAGGGAAAGGAGTATTTTGTAAAGTTGCGAAGGCGCCAAAGTCAACTATTTTAGTAATCTTGGCCTCAACCAAGTCACCGACTTTGAAATTTTTAACGAACTCATTAATTTTATCCTGTTCTACTAATTTTTCAGAAAAAATTAATTTAGAAGTATTCTGATCTAAATCCAAAATTTTGATTTTAATTTCTTGGCCAATCAAGTTTTTTAATTTTCCAAGAATTTTTTCTTTATCAGCGTTTTCAACGCGGGGATAATGCTCCAAAGATAATTGCGATACAGGCAAAAACCCTGTCACCCCTTCTATCTTTCCTATTAAGCCACCAGCATTTGCTTCAGAAATTAAAAGCGAAACAACTTGATTTTCTTCTTTTATCTTTTTTAATTTTTCCCAAGATTGGGAAAGATTTATTTCTTCAAAAGTAGCCTCTATTAAGCCCATTTCGTTTTCTCTTTCTAGCACTCTTATTACCAACTCATTTCCAACCTCGATATTTTTAATCATTTCCTTCGCCTGAGAAAACTGGGGACCTCTTATAATTCCTGTTCCATAAGGAGATAGATCCACTAATAAAAAATGACCGCTTTTTTCCAAAACTGTCGCTTTCAAACAAGTATTTTCTATTATTTCATTAGGAAATTGATATTTTTTTGATTTGATGAATGTTTGCTCTGCCATTTTTTTACATTTTTCGCTAAAAGTGAAATGTTAACGAAGTGCCGAGGCGGTGAATCGAACACCGGACGCCTTGCTCTTCAGGCAAGCGCTCTTCCACTGAGCTACCTCGGCTTTCTAATATTTTAAAGTGTAATTAGTTTAACAAAAAAATTTTTAAAAGTAAAGAAACAAGTGGGTGATGCAGGACTCGAACCCGCGACCTCGTCGATGTAAGCGACGCGCTCTAACCAACTGAGCTAATCACCCCCTTAGGAAAGATTTTATCTTATGACTTGGAGAGTGTGTGTTTATTGGATGATACTAGAACTTTTTTGAACAAAATATCGATATCGAGTGATACAAAATTATTTCGCAAGTTTGCTGATAACTTGGGAGGTTCACAATAATCTCTCACTTATATCCAGGATGGGAGGGGTAAGTAGAAATTTTTGTTTACCTCCCTCTAATTATAGTTAAATGAAGTATTGGAGTATTTTCAATTTCTTTTAATTTTTAGTAATTTTCCAGATATTCTGAATTTCCCCTGCTATTAAACTCTAATTCGCTTCTGATTTTTTCCGAAAAAATAGTGATTCTATCCTTTTTATCTTACCTTTGACGTTTTGAAACTGAAGAGTTTTCTCTAGATTAACATCTTTTACTTTTAAACTGACAACTTTCCTGATTTCTTATTTTTTCTAAATTAAATTTTTTTAAAATCAATTTTTTAAATCAAAACATTCTCTTAAACGACTGAGATAGGCCTTTATAGTTTTGAAACTATAATTTCTTAATTTTAATTCTCGTTTTGTTTATTCTAGTATTTTTATTGTCTATTTTTATAAAATTTGGTAAAATAAAATCAGTAAATGATTATTAGCAATTCCGCCAATAAATATACATTAAGTTCGTATAATATGCAATAAGGGGTCGATGTTATACCTTCAACTTGTATAGAATGAGTTTTATATATAAAATCATTGACTTCTGAAATCAAAATAATAATATTTAAAAAGGCTGAATCTATAATTTTAAATTTTAAAATAGAAGGCAAAAACTATAAATGAAACAATAAAAAATTTAACCAAAGCATTTATTGGCGAAAGCCAAGCAAGAAACCGTTATACATTTTTAGAGAAAGAGTTAAAAAGTTTTTAGAATTCAAAAGATCGACTTCTCTAAATTATTTTTTCAAGTTGGTTTTAGCCAGAAATTGACTAATTATTTTCTTGAATAATTAACAAAAATAATTAATAAAAACTATGAATAAAAAACTTTTAGTAATTTCAACTTTAGCTTTATTGGTAATATTAATTTCGTTTTCTGTTATTTTTAATAAAATTAAAAATGACAAAACACGAAACATTGATTCAAATCAAAGCCCAGAAAGCTTAGAAGAGAGTGATTATAACAAATATAACGAATATGGTAAAGAAGAAAAAATAAAAAATTCTGTTGACTCTAATAATTCAGGTTTATGCGAAAATGCTTGTGCCAATTATACTCTTAAATGCATGAATCTTACTCCTGATCTCAAACAGGAAATAATAGCGCAGTCTATAAATGAGTGTATGAAAGAATGCGCTAAATGGAATAGTACAAAGAAGAAATGTGTTTTAGATGCTATTGATTGCGAATCAATGACTAATGTTTGTGGATTATAAAATTTAATTTTTGAATTTATTTATGGTTGATCTTAAAAACTTTTCTAATTTTAGAACCTTTATAGCTCTTGGGGTAATAGCAACTATTGCAGGCGGTATTGCTTTTACTTATTATACTGATTGGGAAAGAGAAGGGACAACAGTTAAACAGGATTCTGTTAATTTGATTAAAGAAGATTATAAAAAATTATTAGAGAGACTACAAAGTTCTTCATTAAAAAATGAATTGTTAAGCCTTTGTTCTTCTAAAGAAAATTTTGATAAAAAGATAAAAGAAATAAAAAAAGAAGTAGAAGAAGAAT
>ERZ795052.4581-NODE-4581-length-14158-cov-5.959512_pt1 | contig 14158 bp, 12 predicted proteins | sample MGYA00375136_ERZ795052 | MGnify/ENA primary metagenome ERZ795052 (study PRJEB30181, sample SAMN05720156) | activated sludge metagenome | isolation source: Anaerobic digester | place: Japan | collected 2015-05-26 ... | reverse complement strand
AGTTATTTTATATGATTTACTTTTTGAGTCCGCCGGCCTGGTTTGCCGTAATAGCTATCATGCTTACAATGTCGCTTACCGAGCAACCCCTTGAGAGGTCATTTATCGGTGCAGCCATTCCCTGAAGAATAGGGCCTATAGCTTCGGCATGCGCGAGTCTTTGAGTCAGTTTATAGGCGATGTTACCGCAGTTAAGGTCGGGGAAGATCAGTACGTTTGCCTTGCCGGCTATTTTGCTTCCCGGGGCCTTTTTCTGACCGATTGATTCTATCAGGGCGGCATCTGCCTGGAGTTCTCCCTCGATCATAAGGTCAGGCGCCATTTCTTTTGCTATTCTTGTAGCGTTAACGACTTTATCGACAAGGGGATGTGCCGCGCTGCCTTTTGTGGAGAAGCTCAGCATGGCAATTTTGGGTTCAAAGCCGCAGATTGCCCTTGCGGTGTGTGCTGTTGCAACAGCAATCTCTGCAAGTTCTTTGTCGGTCGGATCAGGATGGACGGCACCATCGGCATAAATAATTATACCGTTTTCCCCGAAGCTTTTATCGGGCAGAATCATTATAAATGCACCTGAGACTACTGAAATACCGGGAGCTGTCTTTACATAATGGAAAGCAGGCCTGAGGACATCCCCGGTGGCATGGTCAGCACCTGAAACCTCGCCGTCGGCGTCACCGTTTTTAATCATAAGAACACCGAGATAAAGAGGGTCCTCAATAAGCCTTGATGCCTCTTCAGGAGTCATCCCCTTGTGTTTTCTCAGCTCAACCATCATATTTACATAATGGTCTTTTTTCGGGTGAGAAAGAGGATTTACGATCTCAGCCTTTTTCAGATTCCCAAGTCCGAGGCTTTTTGCCTTTTCCTCTATCTCAGAAGGGTTCCCGATAAGAATAATTTGTGCCAGGTTTTCAGATATGCTTATATCTGCAGCTTTGAGGGTCCGTTCCTCATATCCCTCCGGTAATACAATTCTTTTTTGAAGTTTCCTGGCATTAGCTTTGATAATATCCAATAATTCCATTGTTAATCAGTTATTTATGATAATAATTTTTTTTCTAAATGTACAAAAAAAATATTCTATAAAACAATTTAAAAGGTCATCCTTCCCAGAACCTTTTTGTTTTTTTAACAATCAGTGAAAATTATTAGAAACATTCTGTGTTTACAAAAATCATTTTTTATTTTAGCGACCTCATGGTTTAAAAAATCAAGAAGTGGACCGGGATATTTTTCTAAGGATTGAAGAATTAAAGAAGAAACTGCAGGGTGACCTGAAATATGATTCTGTTACCAGAGTAATTTATTCGACCGATGCATCTGTATACAAGGAGACGCCGCTCTGTGTTGTATGGCCAAAAAACAAGGACGACATCAAAGAGGTGCTGAAATTTGCAGCTGCAGAAAAAGTCGGGGTTATTCCGAGGGCCGGAGGCACATCTCTGGCCGGGCAGGTAGTTGGCAACGGGATAGTTCTGGATGTATCCAGATACATGAACAGAATTATTGAGATTGACACAGAAAGAAAAACCGTAAGAGTAGAGCCGGGTGTGATTCTTGATCATCTTAACATATTTCTAAGGAAATACGGTCTTTTTTTCGGTCCTGAAACGTCCACAGCGAACAGGTGCAATATAGGCGGCATGGTGGGCAATAATGCCTGCGGACTTCATTCACTTGTTTACGGTTCGACAAGGGATCACACCATTGAAGTGAAGGCTCTACTCTCAGATGCCAGCGAGGTGGTTTTCGGTCCGGTTGACAGGGAGACTTTTGCCCGGAAATGTGATCTTGAAACGCTTGAGGGACAGATATACAGGAATATCAGGGACATACTCAGCGACGAAAAAAACAGGGAAACAATTGTGAGTGAATATCCCGACCGGAAAGTCACGAGAAGGAATACAGGGTATGCCATTGATCTTCTTCTTGACAGTGAGATATTTACCGAGAATTCGGCAAATAAATTCAATTTCTGTAATTTGCTGGCAGGTTCCGAAGGCACTCTTGCCGTTATTACAGAGATATGTCTTAATCTTGTTCCTCTTCCACCTTCTTTCAAGGCGCTTGTCTGTGTTCATCTGAAGGAGCGCAATGAGGCTTTTCTCGCAAATCTTATCGCCCTGAAACACAATCCTTCTGCCGTTGAAATGATGGATAACAGGATTCTGGAGCTTACAAGGGGTAATATCGGGCAGAGCAGAAACAGGTTCTTTATAGAAGGGGACCCCGGGGCAATACTTATTGTGGAGTTCGTCCGCGACAGTCAGGCAGAGCTTGATGAAGATGCGGGGAAGATGATTTCAGATATGAAAAAGGCAGGATTCGGTTATCATTTTCCCGTGGTAAGCGGCAAAGATATTCCAAGGGTATGGAATCTGCGCAAGGCCGGGCTTGGAGTTCTTTCGAATATGAAAGGAGATGCCAAACCCGTTTCGCTGGTAGAGGATACAGCGGTAAACGTTGAACTGCTCCCCTCCTACATGAAGGAATTTGAAGAGATGATGGGCCGTTTCGGGAAAGATTGTGTTTACCATGCCCATATAGGAACCGGCGAGTTGCATCTTCGGCCTGTACTGAATCTCAAGGACCCGGGAGATGTTGAAATGTTCAGGGCAATAGGGCTCGAAACTGCACACCTGGTGAAAAAATACAGGGGATCGATGAGCGGTGAGCATGGAGACGGAAGACTTCGCGGAGAATTTATACCTATTATTCTGGGCGGGCATAATTTTAATCTGATCGGGCAGATCAAGAAATGCTGGGATCCCTTGAATATATTGAACCCCGGCAAGATAACCTTCACCGAGCCGATGAACAGCCACCTGAGATACATACCTGGTAAAGAAACACCTCATTTGGAAACATGGTACGATTTCTCTTCCACAGGCGGTATTGTGAGGGCAGCTGAAAACTGCAACGGTTCGGCCGATTGCAGAAAGACAGTGCTTTCGGGCGGAGTAATGTGTCCGAGTTATATGGCAACCGGAGATGAAAAAAACACAACCAGGGCCCGTGCCAATGTAATCAGGGAATATTTCTGGAAAGAGGGTTCTGATCCCTGGAATCACAGGGAAATTTATGATATTCTTGATCTTTGCCTTTCCTGTAAGGGATGCAAGTCGGAATGCCCCTCAAATGTGGATATTGCAAAAATAAAATCAGAATTTCTGCAGCACTGGTACGACAGACATGGTGTCCCACTGCGCAGTCTTTTTGTAGCGTATATGCCGTATATAAGCAAGGCAGGGTCACTTATACCGTCAGTCTTTAACTACTTTGCAGGCAATGATTTCTTATCCGGGCTAATTAAAAGGAGCATTAAATTTGCTGTCCAGAGACCTATACCTTTATTATATAGGACCACACTCAGGAAATGGCTTAAAAACAACCTTCCGGTCATTAATCCAGCCGATCCTGTTGCAACCGTATATCTTTTCATAGATGAATTTACAGACCTGAATGACACTGAAACCGGAATAAAGGCCGTGCAACTGCTTACAGAATTGAATTACAGGGTGGAATATACTGACAACAAACCAAGTGCACGTACATTTATTTCGAAGGGATTATTACGGAGAGCCAGGAAAATAATCGATTATAATATAACGCTGTACAGGGAACTGATAAACGAGAACTCTGTTCTGATTGGTGTTGAGCCCTCGGCGATTCTAGGATTCAGGGATGAGTTTCCGGAGCTTGCAAGTCCGGGATTGAGGGAGGATGCAAGGAATCTTTCGAAGCATTGTTATCTTTTTGATGAGTTTATTGCGAATGAGTTCAGAATGGGAAGGATCAGGCGGGAGCAGTTTACGGATGCATCCCGGGAAATACTTGTTCATACACACTGCCAGCAGAAGTCGGTGGCTTCCTCTGCATCGCTGATTGAGAGCCTTTCAATTCCGGTCAATTACAAAGTTTCGGAAATACCATCAGGTTGTTGCGGCATGGCCGGCTCGTTCGGGTATGAGAAGGAGCATTATGAGTTGTCGAACCGTATAGGCGAGCTTGTTTTATTTCCTGCTGTGCGCGGCAGCTCGGAAAATACTATAATAACCGCCCCCGGCACAAGCTGCAGGCATCATATTGAGGAAGGCACAGGAAAGAAGGCATTGCACCCTGCTGTTGTACTCTATGAGGCTCTTGCAAAGAAGACTCTTCCTTAAAAAAAGAAAGGAGGACTACCCTCCTTTCTTTATATGGATATTCAGAACGTTATCCTTATTTTTTCTTAACCTCCTGATAATATTCGTTGAAAATTCCCTTTATAAGGGGCTTGTAATAGAGCCAGAAAAATCTCCTGGGGTCAGATTCCTGGGAAGAGTATGATATACCTTTTCTGCCTGCTACACCTATCAGCCTGGCCGTCCACCAACTGACATTATTGGTTGCAAAGTCGCCGCAGAAGTAATAGCTGTGTTTATTGGCTGCACAGTTAATCACGGCGGGGAATTCATTGATAAGATTAAAATTGTCAAGCAGTGAATCTCCCTCAGGGGTTGTTTCAATATGGTATTTGGATATGACCATGTTGTCTTTGGGATCTATAACATCGAACCAGCCTCCAAACCTAACCATTTCGGGCAAACCATATTTCTCAGAATATTCTGAGCCGGTAAGGATGGCAGGCATTGCATTTTTAAGGTGGGTTCCTTCTTCAAGCACTATGATGTTTCCCATGCCTTTCAGAAGCACAACACCGCTTTTTTTGAATGTCCACGGCTTATTGTACTGTTTCCTGTACATTGCTGTCATCCATATCGGGAAATCCTTATTATCCTTGGCTGCTGTATCAAGGGAGCTGAAATACTTGCCTGTCCAGCCGTCGAATTCAATGCCAAGCTTTTCTTTTACTTTGAAACGGTCGAGATCAGCGGTGGGATAATCAAAAGCATTGTACTCGAGAATGCACAACTTGTTACGTAACTGCATTTCAACGAGATAGAGATAATCGGTATTGTTAAGTCCGCCATAGAGCTTTCTTGACCGCCGGCTCTTGGAAATACCTCTGTACCATTCGTTCTGGTAAACCCCGTAAGTATCGGCATAATATAACGCATCGACTGAGTCAGCCATGTTCATGATCTCAACCAGCTGAAGATTTCTCTGTTTCCATCCTTTCTCGCGCAGGGGCCTGGTTGGGTAGAAGCCATAGTAATCGTTCCTGTATGAATAACTTCCGCCTTTGCTTTTGACAATTCTGTCATTGGTAAGAATCCACATGAGGGACTTGTGATTGATTTTGTCCATTGAAGGGACGGTCTTATCCAGAACGATAATATCCATCTTTTTCTTCTCCTGGAAAGCCCATCGGAAGAAACTAATAGCCGGAAAGATTAATATCAGTACCAGGATGACTGCTGTAATTATCAGAGGTTTTTTCATAACTGAAATGATATTTGAATATACTCAAATACTAGGTTCCTGTTTTATTTGATACTCTCAGCTGAATTATTATAATTCAACTGTTAAAAGTATTAATTTATTTTTTCAAAGAAAAAAAATTTCACCCAATTTAGTAAAAAATTCTCAACAATCAGATCAATAACCGCATGCCGAGTTGTTTCCTCTCGGATCAGCACCTGAATGGATTAATCCATCAGACCAGATTGTCAATGCGTTAACCCTTCCGAGGGAGCCTCTTGCTTTAATTGTGTGGCCCATATCCTTAAGTTTTGAAATAGTCTCTTCTCCAAAAAGATCAAGCTCAAAATCGGTCTGGTCGGGCAGCCATTGATTATGGAATCTGCCGGCTTCGACAGCCTGCCGTATATCCATTCCATAATCAAGTACATTGATGACCACCTGGAACACAGAAGTGGGAATCGTCGACCCTCCCGGCGATCCGAGAACCATAAAAAGTGAATTTTCCCTTGTAATAATGGCCGGGGTCATTGAGCTGAGCATTCTTTTTCCGGGTTGTATTGAATTTGCTTCGCCTCCGACGAGCCCGTACATATTCGGGAAACCCGGCTTTGAGGAAAAATCGTCCATTTCATTGTTAAGAAGGAAACCTGCGCCTTCCACTACGATTGAATTTCCAAAGCTTCCGTTAAGGGTTGTTGTTGCAGCAACAGCATTGCCCCATCTGTCAACCACGGAATAGTGCGTCGTTTCTTCTTTCTCATATAAAGAAGGGTCACCGTGCCTGACCTGAGATGATGGGGTTGCGCTCCCACTGACAAAGTCTTTCATTCTTTTTTGGAGATAGGTTTTATCCAGCAGATGATTAACAGGTACGTTCACAAAATCAGGATCGCCCACAAATTCGGCCCTGTCGGCAAATACCCTTCTTTCAGCCTCAATAATCAGATGAATCGCCTCCGGTGAATGAAAACCCATCTCATTCAGAGGGTAATCCTCCGCAATACCGAGAAGCTGAAGCAAAATGATTCCACCCGCCTATATTTGTGCCATTTGGCAATGGGGAATAAAGTTCTTTGACATAATTGTTAAGTTTGTTGTTAAGATTTGCGGGATGAAGGGGAGGCGTAGCCGAAGCGGAATCCCGCAAATCAGTGGCTTAAATTTAATATTTATTCTGGCTATGATCAACAACTCATCTCTTCAGAAATGGGATCGCCTCAAGCAGAAGCAGCAGGACACCCAGTTTGTTAACACTCTCATTCAGGGCATGAACTGCTCTCAGTTCGAAGCCAAAGCCATTTTGAACGCCGTCTATGAGACCTATCAGCCATTCTTTGATAACTCCGGGGCAATGAAACCCGGACAGGTTCTCTTTGAAGTGGTGTCGGTCGAGAATGGGGCACAAAAAAAGCTTTCTGAATGCAAGATGATCTCAGTGGTACTTACCCTGGACGCAGGAGAAGAAGATCTTCAGATAAAAAGACAACTGGGAGTTCAGGGCCTGCGGCGGCACCGGCTGGAGAGGATAGTAAATGAAGCTTTCCAGCAGGGAGGACTGCTTACCATTGAGGACATTGCCAACCGGCTTCTCAACTGTGGGGAGCGGACTCTATGCAGGGACATCAAAGCATTTAAGGATGAGGGGATTGTTCTTCCTCTTCGCTCGACGATCCGTGACATGGGCAAGTCTGTTACGCATCGTGCCCTGATTGTTAAGCAGTGGCTCTTGGGGAAAGAATACTCTGAGATTGCCCGGGCAACGCATCACAGTGTTGATGCAGTTGCAAATTACGTTGACAAGTTCAAGCGGGTGGTTTGCCTGGCAAAGAACAACTATGAGATAAAGACCATCGCATTCCTGGTGAAGCTTTCACCCACTCTGACGCAGGAGTATTATGATCTGCATCTGACAATCGATGCAGTGCCCCATCGGAGGGAAGAACTGGATGATTTGATAAAAAAAAGTCGACAGACAATTTAACCCATCAGGCAGAAATGATACCCAAATCATTCCCGGTAAAAAAGTACAGCTCTGCACATGACAGGTTCCTTAAGCCTGCTATCGTGAAATTCTTTGAACGCGAGTTCTGTGGCATGTTCGGTCCTGTTGTAAGAGAAAACATTGCTGATGCCCTGATCAGGCTGTTTAACTCAACCTGCCCTGAATCATCAAGGTTAAAACCAGGTCAGGTCATCTGGAACGCACTTGACAAACGGACCAGGGGTGATAGTGATAACAGACGGTATCAGCCGGTAATCTTAACTCTGGTAGATGATGATGATGTCAAGATGTTCGAAAAAGGGACCTCAATTAAAACCATACGGAAAAACGTTATTGCACGAATGATCAGAGAAGCGTATAAACAGGATGCTGTCCTTTCAACCAGAGACTTAAGTCTGTTGTTGGTCAATGATGCTTCATACATATCTAATAACCGTATTGAATATGAGAAAGAGAAACAAAAGGTGCTTCCTCACGCCGGTGTCATTCACGACATGGGATCCACTGTAACTCATAAACGAATAATAATTTATAAGTACGTAGTAGAAAAGAAAGACCCGTCAGTAATCGCAAGAGAAACAAACCATTCCCAACCGGCTGTGGATAGGTATATCAAAGATTTTAACAGAGTTAAAACACTAGTTAGAGATAATAAAGACATTGACTTTATCCATCACACAACCAACATTGCCAAACCGGTGGTTAATCAGTATCTGCAAATAATTAACAATTATGTCAAAGAACGCTAAAAATATTTTTTATAAAACCCTTGCAATGTCAAATGACATTAACGAAGGCGGGGGTATTGTTATTACACCATATCCCCTGTAGGTGCCGGTCAGAGGTTTTCTCCAGACAGGGGTATATTCAGTAAGGTCTTCGTATGATATCAGCCCTTTGCCGCGAACCATCTCATTAATAATTAATTCTGCAGTTTCGCCTGAGTAAAATCCCTCTTTGCCCCTGTCTCTTATTCTTCTGAGGGTATTTGCAAGTTCAGGCTGACGGAGGATATCTCCCTCCTTCCAGAGGCTGTCTTTCACGAAAGCAGTCTGCGTTCTGTTTCTTTCAATAAATCTTTTTCTGTTATTGTTAAGCGAATTTGCCTGGTACCTGCTGATGGGGAATCCCTTCTCTGCCAGTTCTATGGCGGGTTCAATGACCTCCCTGAAAGGGAGTTTTCCATATTTACGGTGCGCTTCAATAATACCCGCAACGGTTCCCGGCACACCGCATGCCAGATGGGTATCGGTACTTAATCCCTGTATAACATCACCGTTTTCATTTAAGTACATATCCCTGCCGGCCTTTAACGGGGCTCTTTCCCTGTAATCAATAACATCCGATGAGCCGTCAGCCATTCTTATCAGCATAAAGCCTCCTCCGCCTATATTTCCGGCTTCAGGATAACAGACCGCCAGTGCAAGTTCTGTTGCCACAGCGGCATCGACTGCATTACCACCTGAAAGAAGCATTTTAATGCCTGCCCCTGAGCTTTCCTCATGGGCTGAAACCACCATGCCGTTTTTTGACGTTATAAACCTGCCTGTCTCAGTGGGGTCAGATTTCTCATTCCGGCATGAAATCAGGAATATTAAAATGAAGAGATAGGAGGTTATTTGTCTAATTTTCATAAGGCTGACTTATTATCAAGACTAACAGAATTCAAGATAAGGTTGCAACCCATAAATGTAACATAATAATTCACGAAAAGCAGGCCGGCAAAATGGTTTTTGCTAAATTTGAGCAAATTTGGACCGATGATAACCGCCAACCAGCCTCTGGCCGAACGAATGAGACCATCAAACCTTGATGAGTTTGTAGGCCAGACACATCTTGTTGGACCGGGTGCCGTGCTCAGGAAAGCGATAGACACCGGCAATCTTCCTTCCCTGATTTTATGGGGGCCTCCCGGAACGGGAAAAACCACACTGGCCCAGCTTATTGCTTCAAAGCTTGACAGGCCTTTTTTCAAACTCAGCGCCGTTCATTCAGGGGTGAAGGATGTAAGGGAAACGATTGAAAAGGCAAAGAAGCAACAGTTCTTTTCCAGACCAAATCCGGTTTTGTTTATAGATGAAATACACAGGTTCAGCAAATCGCAGCAGGACAGCCTTCTCGGAGCGGTTGAGCAGGGAATTATTACGCTTACAGGTGCAACCACGGAAAATCCCTCGTTCGAGGTTATAGCGCCCCTCCTCTCAAGGTGCCAGGTTTACATACTTAAACCTTTATCAGAGGAAGACCTTCTTAAACTCATAGAGAGGGCTGTAAGAAAAGATCCCTATATTTCACGATTAAAGGTTGATGTAAGGGAAACCGAGGCATTACTGAGGGTATCGGGCGGCGATGCCAGGAAACTTTATAATGCCCTGGAACTCGTGATTGCATCTTTAACCGAAAAGGATGAGAGCTCGGAAATTATTGTCACGAACGAAAAGGTGTTATCGTCCATTCAGAAGAATCTGGCTTTATATGACAAGGGTGGAGAGCAGCATTATGACATCATTTCGGCATTTATTAAATCAATCAGGGGCAGTGACCCGAATGCTGCCGTGTACTGGCTGGCCAGGATGACGGAGGGTGGCGAAGATCCTCTGTTCATTGCCAGAAGAATGGTCATTCTCGCGGCAGAGGATATCGGAATTGCCAATCCCAATGCGTTGCTGATGGCGCAAACCTGTTTCGAAGCTGTTAATGTAATAGGATGGCCTGAAGCAAGAATCATTTTGTCGGAGGCGGCTATCTACCTTGCCACCTCTCCGAAAAGCAACTCATCGTATATGGCAATTGAAGAGGCCATAAGCAAGGTAAAAGAGACAGGCGACCTTCCCGTACCGCTGCATCTCAGGAATGCTCCGACAAAGCTCATGAAAAACATCGGTTACGGAAACGGCTATAAATATGCTCACGATTATGAAGGTAATTTTGTGAAAGATGACTTTCTCCCTGAAAAAATCAGGGGATGTTCATTTTACGAGCCCGGCAGTAACCAGCGGGAGATTGAAATAAGGAAGAAATTGTCTGAAATGTGGAAGGGCATATACAATTATGACAAGCCAGAATCCTGATAACTTAAATTTGTTAAATTTGAAAATTATTAATTAAAGATTTGAACATACCAGGACTAAAATACAGCGAAGTAGGCAATTTCCTTCTGATAGCCGGACCCTGTGTGGTTGAGAACAGGGATATTGTCGAAGCCACCGCAGAAAAACTTTGTGAGATATCGCATAAATATTCCATACCTTTTGTTTTCAAATCCTCATACAGGAAGGCAAACAGGTCAAAAGCAGATTCATTTACAGGCATAGGCGATATCAGGGCACTTGAAATACTCAAGGAAGTAAGGGAAAAATATTCGGTTCCCGTCATCACCGATATACATAATCCGGAAGAAGCAGCAATGGCCGCGGAATACGTGGATATTCTTCAAATACCTGCATTTCTGTGCAGGCAGACAGATTTACTGGTCGCAGCGGCAAAAACAGGAAAGTGGGTAAATATCAAAAAAGGACAATTTGTTTCAGGAAGGTCTATGAAGTTTGCAGCCGGAAAAGTAAGAGAGGCAGGGAATGACAGGATTATGCTTACCGAAAGGGGTAATATGTTCGGGTACCAGGACCTTGTTGTGGATTTCAGGAACATACCGGAAATGAAGAAGATAGGAGTGCCGGTTATTATGGACATTACCCATTCTCTGCAGCAGCCTAACCAGGATTCGGGTGTGAGCGGCGGCAACCCTGAAATGATTGAGACAATCGGCAAAGCTGCCATTGCAGCCGGAGCTGACGGAATATTCATTGAAACCCATCCTGACCCCTCCAGGGCGCTATCTGACGGGGCCAATATGCTCAGACTTTCAGAAATGGAAGCTTTGATGATAAAACTAACAGCTATCTACAGAACCGTACAGTCATTTAAATAAATTTAAAACACTTTTCTAATGAAAAAATTACTTGTATCAACATTAATTGCCGGATTTGCAGCATTTTCCGTATATTCCCAGACCCTTGATGAAATTGTAAAGAGGCAATCTTCCGCCCTTAAGGAAGACAGCTACGACAATGTCAAAACTGTAAAAGTCACTGCAAAACTTAACCAGATGGGAATGACCCTGGCAATGACAACCTACTTCAAAGCTCCTGACTTATCGAGAATTGTTCTTTCATTCAACGGGCAGGAGATAGTTCAGGTATATGATGGAAAGAAAGGATATCTCATTAATCCCATGGCCGGCAGTGAACCACAGGAACTCTCTCCCGACCAGTTGACAAGTCTGAAGAATAACAGTACATTAAAAAGCCCGATTTCAGGTTATCACCGTGACAAGAAACTAACCCTTGAAGGTACCGGGGATGTTAACGGCAAACCTGCGTTTAAGCTTAAAGCGACCGATGGAGGCAATGTAATATATTACTTTATAGACAAGCAAACGTGGCTGCCTGTTAAGATGACGATGACTTCAGGCGGGATGAATATTGACACCTACCAGGAATGGGCTGATATTAAAGGAATTATGCTTCCCAAGGTTACAAAGACGGTTGCGGGAAATACCGAAATAGTTATAAATGTTGAGGATGTTGAGGTAAACATTCCTCTTGATGACTCGCTATTCAGGATATAAAAAAAGGGGGTTCAGCCCCCTTTTTTATGCAGCCGGCCTGTAAGCCGGGTTCTGTTAAGATCCAAATTTCTTCACGAGAAAGCTGAATCTTCTTCCATCATTTATCTTGTTCCGTCATTGCTGGCGGAATCGTACGACCCACCCCCCGGCATCGGACGAGCAGCCCTCAGTCGCCGGTATACATGGTCTTTCAACCCATAAGGTGCACGGCTTCCTGTGTCGCCACCGGAACCGGTGAGCTCTTACCTCACCTTTTCACCCTTGCCCCGAAAGAATCGGGGCGGTCATTTTCTGTTGCACTTCTATACCCTCACGGGTATCTTCCTGTTAGGAAGTATGGTGCTCTGCGTTGCCCGGACTTTCCTTTCCGCCTGCCGGCGGAACGATGGAACGGCCTGCTGCAGGTGCAAAAATAACAATATTTCCATAGAACTGAAATACTTAAGAATAGCGAATACCATTAAGATATCTGGGTTAAACATCAGGCATTCTGAACTGCTCTCAATAGAATACTTCGATAAAAACCATATTTTTGCCGGATTAAAACCGTTTCAACCTGTTTCATACCAGGCATCGATGATATGGCAGCAACATATTGCACCCGCAAGCGCCGATGATTATGATTATGATCTGCCGGAAGAAAGAATTGCGTTACATCCTCTTGCAAAAAGGGATGAGTCAAAACTGCTTATATATAATAAAGGTATAATAGAAGAAACAACTTTCAGAGATTTCATTAATTATGTCCCTGCCCAAAGCCATATAGTTTTTAACAATTCAAGGGTTATCAACGCCCGTCTTCTTTTCAGAAAGGAATCCGGGGCAGTTATTGAGGTTTTGTGCCTTGAGCCCGTCAACCCTCAGGGTTATTCGGCTTCCTTATCCTCACCTCCGGGAGCGGAATGGAAATGTATGGTTGGCAACCTCGGCAAATGGAAGTCAGGGGTTATAAAGGCAGATTTTTACTACGAAGGAAGAAAGGCAAATCTTTATGCTGAAAAAATCAAAAAAGAAGAGAGCACCGGGACGTGTATAGTCAGGTTCACATGGGATACAGTAAATTTATCATTCGGCGATGTGATTCGCCATGCAGGTCATGTTCCCCTGCCTCCGTACATCGCAAGGCATGATGAACCTGAAGATGAATTAAGGTATCAGACGGTATATTCAAAAGCTGAAGGGTCGGTGGCTGCACCGACAGCCGGTTTGCATTTTACCCCGGAAATGATGGCGGGCCTTGGGAAAAAAAATATTGTGAAAACAGAAATTACCCTGCATGTTGGTGCAGGTACATTTTTACCCGTCAAGAGCAAAAACATTCACGACCACAGGATGCACAGTGAAAGGTTTATGATTGACTATGACGGTATTCAGAGGCTTATTAATCATCCCGGGAAGGTAATTGCAGTTGGTACCACTTCACTAAGGGCACTGGAGAGTCTTTACATTGCCTGCACGGGAGCAATGAAAAATAAAACCGGCATACCGGATTTGCCCATCGAAATCGGGCAGTGGGATGGGTATGACATTAAAGAGAGTCCGGCAGTTGATGAAGCTTTTAATTCAATGGCCGGCATGATGCTGAAAAGAGGAATTAATGAACTCTGGTGTTCAACAAGGCTTATGATAGTGCCCGGGTTCAGATTCAGGGTGGCAGACATACTGGTAACGAATTTTCATCTGCCCCGCAGCACGCTCCTTATGCTTGTTGCCGCCTGGGCAGGCGACGACTGGAAAAAAATATACAATTACGCCCTGTCTCATGATTTCAGGTTTCTAAGCTATGGCGACTCTTCTCTGCTGGTTCGAAACGGAGAGTCTTGATAACCATGTTTGATATTTCTTGTTTGATTTTAAATTGTTTTTTTATTACTTGCTGCCAAAATAACCGCGGATGAAAGAAAGAAAGCTGATGGATCAGATAAGTGCTGTTTTCGGCATTTTTATGACAGTTTTCTATATAGGTGTCGGATTATACCTTATTTTGGCAAAAAACCTTTATATGTTAGATCCTTTTTTAAAGAACATAGTTGGTTTCACATTTTTATTTTACAGCATTGCGAATGACTACTAGTTTTTCCAATAATTCTTCCAAAAGATCAAGTTTAAGCATATTGGCACCATCGCTCTTGGCAATAGAAGGGTTGGGGTGTGTTTCAATA
>ERZ795052.4573-NODE-4573-length-14175-cov-25.797592_pt1 | contig 14175 bp, 12 predicted proteins | sample MGYA00375136_ERZ795052 | MGnify/ENA primary metagenome ERZ795052 (study PRJEB30181, sample SAMN05720156) | activated sludge metagenome | isolation source: Anaerobic digester | place: Japan | collected 2015-05-26 ... | reverse complement strand
TTCATCCCAAAGTTAGCAAATTTTCGGTTTTTTCCTTGGTACTGTCCTCGGCGGCGCTGCTTTTTGTAATTGTGTATGCTCATTTTGTTTCCATGCGGCGCGGAATCGAGACGGCTACCTTGACTGACAGCATGAATGCAAAATGGGCAGACATTGCCTCCCCCGTGGAAAAGGGGACCCGGCTGGTAACCGGAGAAAAGCGGTGGCTGCTGCGGGAAGGATACGCGGAGTTGCTGTTTGATAATCAGGCACGGGTTGTTCTGGAAGGTCCCGCGGAATTTCAGATTCTTGCCGAGGACCGGATTGGTCTGAGTTATGGCAAGGTGTATGCAAGGGTTCCCCAAACCGCCGGGGGCTTTTCTGTGTACACACCCAATGCGAAAATCATTGATCTGGGGACCGAGTTCGGCGTGCAGGTGGAAATCGGCGGCAATACTCAACTGCATGTCCTTAAGGGCAAGACGATGCTGATGGCCGGCAAGACCGATAGAGTAAATATGGAAATCAGTCAGGGAGATGCCAGGAAGATCTCCGGTAAAACCGGTGAGATTTCAGATATCTGCTGCCGGCCCAATCACTTTGTTCGTGTTATCAACTCCGAATCGAACTGTGTCTGGAGAGGACAGAATCTGGACTTGGCGGATATTGTCGGTGGAGGCAATGGGTTTGGGAGTGGAACAACCGGCATGTCAATTGATCCGACTTCCGGCAAACTGTCCAGTAAGCCGGAGGGAAGGCGCGGGGCATCCAATGATTATCGTCTTGTTGCTTCTATACCCTATGTTGACGGCGTCTTCGTTCCCAATGGTCGGTCCCAACAAATCGTCAGTTCACAGGGGCATCTGTTCCAGGAATGTCCGGAAACAACCGGTTTAACATGCGAGAACATTATCAACGTGACGACAAATGTTGATTTTTTGGTAACACAGACTCAGTATGTTTCTGATGCGTCGCTACGCGCTATTTCAATGCATGCAAATATGGGGATTACCTTTGATCTTCAGGCGATGCGCGGCCTTATAAAGGGGGTCGATATTCAGCGTTTCCAGTCTCAATTCGGCATCCGACGTTACGCTGTTCGTCCCAGCGCCAGCAATGCGGATTTCTGGGTGCTGGTTGACGGAAAGTTAAAATTCAAAAAAGAGCATGTCAAAATAGGCCAGTTTCATTCAATCGATATTGAACTATCAGAAAACGACCGTTTTCTGACACTGATGATCACAGAAGGCGATGACCCGGAAACTCGGTTTTTGGAAGACATGGTTTTAACTGCGATAGACAGTGATTGGGGGATATTTATTGATCCGGTTCTTGTGCTGAGCCCCAAATAGGTTATTGAATATTAGTACAAAATTCAAAATTATTTGCGAAAGGAGGGTGTCAAAAAACAGAGTGTTGTGTATAGAAAAAAGCAACGTTCCTAATTATGACAGAAGTACCGCTAATGAAAAAGGTAATGCGAAGTATTGTTAATGTTTTATTGATTTTTGTGGAGGTATTGGACATGAGAAAAGTTATGGCATGGTTTATTTTGGTCCTGCTGATTGCAGGGTTAACCTCGGCGTATACCATTACGGTGGACGATGACGAAACGGGCGGTAACTCTTATGGTAACGCCGCAGGTTTTGCGATTGATTTTGACGCAACACCCCCAGCGGCCCCTGAAAATGTTACTACCGGCTGGGAGCCGCCTTTGGTTGCCGGCGATACACATCCCTTGAACTCTATTAGTATACAATATGGCGGTTCAGTTACTGCTGGTCCTGCCGTTGTTTACCTTGGGGTGTATAGGGAAAGTGTTAACGGCGGAGGCTTTTTGGGTGCGTCCATTAATGCAATTGATTTTGGAAAGGTTGCCCAAGATGAATGGGTTACGTGGGAGTTTGAAGGCATTGAGGTAACTGTAGATAATGTGGTCGGATCAGGGACGGGATTACTTTATTTCCGATATCAGGTAAGTCAGAATGACGGTGATTTTGGCGGCAGCGAAATCAGCACCCGCCGGCTTAATTACGATGCACCCATGACTGAGGGGCTTGCCAGCATCATCGCTTATGGCACCTTGCAAGGGGCGAGGGCTCCGGAATACAAGGCAGATATTGGCAGTAAGTACGGACCTTACGACCCGGTGGTTACGCCGCAAAATCCAGACGGCTCCGTCGGCAGGATAGTTAAAGTGTCTGAGGATCCGGTTGTGTGGGAAGTTCAAGACGTGTACCTCAACTTTAAAGCTCCTCCGGATATTGATGAAGAGAGAGGGTACCCTGTAAACCCAGACATTGTGGGGCACTATATTTATCTCCAGATGGGCGCTCCGACGGATCCCAATCTTTATCTGTATGATTATGTAGTGCAGGTTCATGCAGAAGATCCGTATGAGACCAATCCGGAAGTTTCGTATGGTCCGCTGCCTAATAATTTACTGAAGCAGGCGACAACATACCAATGGCAGGTTGAATGCGCTGTGGATGACGGCACAGGGAATCCTTTCAAATCCGGCGACCCCAACAACATTCTGGGGCCGGTCTGGTCTTTCAAAACAGTTTCTGCTATTCCTGCTATTATAACGTCTCCGGTTCACACCTTAACTGACGCAAGTGGAAATGCATCGTTGACAATAGAAACCGGCGTTATCGCAAACCACTATCGCTGGTTTAAAGTCGTCGGTCAGCAGGACACGGCGGAAAACGGAGAGACCGATGATATCATGCTGACCGATTCCGGCATCTTTTCCGGAACTACAACAAAAACGCTGTTCATCACAGGCGCCGCATCCGATGGTTCGGATGATGCCCGTGTTTATGCTATTGCTTATAACGGCGATCCGGATGATGGAGGCATTCCTTCGGCCCCTTCGGCGGTGGCTTGGTTCTGGTATCCACGATTGGTGAACCACTATCCGTTTGAAAAGACGTATGAAGTAGAAGGTGTCAGTATAACGCCGGATATCATCAGCGGATACGATGCGATGCTGCTGAGCAATGATACCGGAAAAGACATTCCTGTTTTGGCTGCCGGGATTCCGGAACTCGAAGGCAGCTTTGCTCTGAAATTTGATAATCCCAGAAGGACCGATCCGAACAGTGCGGATGCCCAGTACGCAGAGATCAGCGAAGGGTGGGCCGGCTCCTATTCGGACATCACAATTTCCGTGTGGGTCTATTCGAGCGGCGGTTCTAACTGGAACCGAATCCTGGATTACGGCAATGACACTGCAAACTATATGTTCCTTTGTGTCAATCCCGGCAGCGTAAACCGTGCGGTGCGTTTTGCTGTGTGTGTCAACGGAACTGAGCAAAGTGTTACGTCTCCGGCAGAATCGCTTCCGGATAATGAATGGATCTATGTGACGGCAACACTGACCGGCAGCACAGGCCGTATCTATATCAACGGTGAACTTGTCGGTACGAATACAAGCTTCACAAATAAACCGGTTAGATACGGTCCGACTGTGCACAATTGGCTTGGTAGAAGTCAATGGGGCGCCGGTGATGGGTACTTCAATGGCATGCTGGATGATCTGAAGATTTACAATTATGCCCGCACGACCGAACAGATTGCTCAGGATTATCTGGAGGTTAAGGGCGGCTGGGTCTGTAACTATGAGTTGTATGACCTGCCGTATGACTTTAATAATGACTGCATAGTCGATCTGGCTGATTTTGCGATATTTGCAGAAAAATGGCTGGATAGCTACCGCATCTATCCGGAAAACTAAACTCCGGAGGTAAAAGGATTTTTAAGGTTTCCGGGCGTCTTCTCAGATGCCCGGAAACCTGATTTTAACTGTCAAGAATCGGGTGATTTATCATGCGGGCGTTTTTTTCTATACCGCTAAGATGGGGGACTGGTCGCAGCGGTGTGTTCCTAAACGGTTAATTCTCTTGCCTTTCAAGTGGGGGTGTTATTATGAATAGGATACCAATACAAAGATTCATTGTTTTTTTACTATGGATCTGCTTGGCTGTGCTGTCGTATGCCGACCTGCGATTGGGTTCACCTTTGAGGCGTCCCATCTCGCCGCAGCAGCCGATGTGGCTGGTCCATATTGATACGTGGAACTGGGCGGATCCCCAGAAAATTATCGACTTGGTTCCCATGGATGTTCGTCCTTATGTGGTGTTCAATATTTCGCTTTCAATTAATCATGATGCCGAGACCGGCCAATGGCTGACAGTTGAATACGGCTATGAGACCGCTAAGTCATGGCTGAGAACCTGTGCCGAAAACCAGGTGTGGGCGATGATCCAGCCGTCCAGCGGGGGGTCAGCCACTTTTCTGATTTTGATTTGACTGTTTATGAAGAGTTTTACAGGGACTATCCAAACCTCATCGGGTTTAATTACTGCGAACAGTTCTGGGGATATGACAGCACAACCGATCCGCTCTCGGCCAGATGGACGGATCGCATAAACCATTTTGCGAATCTGTTGGAATTGAGCAGCCGATATGGCGGCTACCTGGTAGTCAGTTGGTGCGGCAACCGGTGGTCTCCCAATATCAACCCGATTGCCATGCTCAAGCGTGTTCCGGCGTTTGCGGCGGCCTGCCGGCAATACACCCAAAACTATTACTACAACGCTACAAGTGACTCCAATGACAAGGAATTGTGTCTTTGAGCAAGATACCGACATCGTGTAATTTCCGGATCGTTCGGCGATGATGGCATCGCTGGGCCTTGGCATTTCGTTGCTGCGTGACGACCAGTGCGCCGCTGATGACCTGGGCATATTTCAGGGAACAACGCTGTCCGGCAATCCACAGCGGGACCAATCGGGCCGCTGCTGTCCGTACCTGGCAAACCGTCAGGTCTGGTTTTTTCCCCCCGATGGTTCAGGCAGAATTCACTGAGGAACAGATGACTGAGGCAACACAAAATCAGATGACGCTGGATCGACTGATACTGACGCACCTCAAAATGAGCCATCCCCAATTCCGTCTTGCTGTCTTCAAAGGCTCGCTCCACCGTCCAGCGGGTAAAGGCGACTCGCAACAGGATTTCCGTCGGCGTCGATTCCGGGGCGTTACTCAGGAAATACTTGATTTCATCGGGATTCAGGACGTTGCGGGCAATCACCAACTGGGACGGCGGTGTCGGCAGGCCGTTTTCATCCTCCTGCCAGACCGTCAGCCGTTTGACTTCCCAGACCATCGGCCCTTTGGTACCGTCTTTGACATGATAGGTTTGCCACTTCTTTTGACGCAGCCGCGGCGAATGGTTCAGAATATGACGGACTTGAGCGGGCGGATTGTTTTTGACCTTCAGGCGAGGATACTGCTTTTGCCGTCCCCGTCTCTGGTCTCGACGATGGGCTTTATACAACACCTGCGGACGGGCCGTTCGAACCCTCGTATCCTGCGGGATTTCCGCGACATAATTTTGTCCCGTCTGGTCCAAGTCTCGCAAAAACGGTACACTGCGTCCGAAACAGTCATCAAACTGACTCAAAAATCGATTCAGTGTCGGTTTGATTTTCATAATCGTTTTTGCGTCCATGTCGATAACCTCCTGAAAAAGTCGTTAACTTACTTTTCACAAAGAAGTTATCGACTGGCTGCTTAGCAAAACTTGAGCTTTTATAGCGTTGTAGTATTAGGAACGCCTTTGTCAATTCATCAGCTCCGAACTTTTTGCCACGCCTTGGCGATTTTTGTGTTCAATTGCTGCTTTGAGGTACGAAATTGCCCAATCATAAGAAATCCGACCAGGCTTTGTTCCATGAAGATGGGGGTGATCGCTTCAGTCATGTCGCCATGGCATTGATAGTGGATCATTCGCCTTTCCATGACGGCTTTGGCTTGCATTTTTCGGTCCAAATCCAGACAGGTGCTTTCGTAATTGAGCTTGCGCCGCAATAGCGAACAATACCGGCACAATCCTTTGCGCTTGCCGACCTTTAATTCTGTTCCATCTGTCGAAAAAAAAGCAATTCGGATATCAAACAACTCTGTAAAAATATCCAAAATTTCCTGTACTTCTTCCCGGAAGATGTATTTCATCGGGTACTTCATAAAAGCAGTCTACTGTGAAAAAGGCAAAAAGTCCATCCTGTTTATACAAAGGAAAGAATGCTTTGGGGCTGCCTTAAAACCCTCTGTGCCGACTGCAAAATTCTGAATTACAAGAAGTTGAAGAGCATTGATGGTCCATGCCAATCAGGTCAGCCGGTATGGCGGCAGCGGCTGGGTTCGGGCCTGTACCTCACCATTTTAATCAAGGTCATCTGCTGCTGTCGTAAAAGTCCGGACACCTTCAATTGTCTTTTCATCTGTGTTGGCTTTATCGATCCGCCAAGTATAAGTTGTGTTGTAGTCTAAAGGACCAAGGGTGTGACGGTTTCCTGTTGATTGCTCAGCAGGACAAGCGGTTCATTGAGGATTTAAATAGATATCATGGGACCCTGCTGAATCCGCGAAAAAAAACAAGCAGGGGGCGCCGTTTTGGCTGCACAATGGATGAGTTCAGGGGGTACTGTCGGCGGACATTGCTCCTTCATACGGCGACAGTACGAGGGCCGGAACCAAAGGGTGATGAGAAATGCCGCGGGGGCAAACCCCCGCTTCAGGACAAGAAAGAAAAACGGAGGAGGAGGGATTCGAACCCCCGGTGCCTTGCGGCACAGCGGTTTTCAAAACCGCCACCTTCAGCCACTCGGTCACTCCTCCAGGGAATTGTCAAAAACACTGCAATTTTTTATGCCCTGATTTCTTTGCTTTCCCGGCAGAAAAAAGTTTAGGTGATTTACGGCTTTTTGTCAAGGAATCGATGTCTGAAAACGGTAACGGTTAATCATTTTGGCCGTAAAGCCATTGTTCATCGGCGAAGGAGTAGTCAAAAATTTCTTCGGGCCGGAAGTAGAGACCGATTTCATAGTTAGCGGAGGCGGGACTGTCGGATCCGTGAACGAGGTTGTATCCGCGGCTGCAGCTGAAGTCCCCGCGGATGGTGCCTGGCTCTGCATCATAGCCAAAGGTGGCCCCCATCAGTTTTCGAGCCATCTGGATGGCGCCGTCGGCTTGCCAGACCATGATCAAGACAGGAGAGGAGGCAAGGTATTTGACGACCCCTTCGAAAAAGGGTTTTCCTTCGTGGACGGCGTAATGCTTTCGGGCCAGCGGCTCGGGAATCTGCATAAACTTGGCGGCAACGAGTTTAAGCCCCTTATCCTCAAACCGTTGGATAATTTCTCCTATTTTATGCCGCTGGACGGCATCCGGTTTCAGGATGATTAAGGTCCGTTCCGCCATTGTGTTCCGCTGGATTTCAGAGGGCCTTCTCAGCGAGTACTGGGAATGATATAGATTTCGACCCGCCGATTGGCAGGATTGCCGCCCTTGTTAGGTTTGTTGGGTTCTACCGGACGGTACTCGCCATATCCCTTGACAGCCATGCGTTCCGGCGAAATGCCTGCACTTGTGAGGACATTCAGAACCGAGATGGCACGATGGACGGACAGGTGCCAGTTTGTGGGATGTGCCTGCAGCGTGCTGGATTTTTTGATCGGGACATCGTCGGTGTGGCCGACGATCACCATATCAAAAGCGGCTGCTTCCGGCGTTTTCATAATTGCTGCCAGCTGCTTGAGGGCGTCCATTGCCCCTGCAGCCACTTTATCACTGCCAAGGTCAAAGAGCAGGTCGCTTTTGAATTTAAGCATGCCGGTGCTTTCATCAAAGGTGATCATATCGCTGGTCTTGGCAAATTCTTTGAGCCGCATGTTCAACTCTGGAGGCAGGGGGGCTCCCGTTTGGAGCAATTGGGCCTGCATTTGAGCAATGAGGGCTTTTTTCTTTTCCAAGTCAGCTTCAAGAGCGGAAATGAGCGCGTTTTTGGCCTCTAAATCCGCATTGGTTTGTCCTGCCAGCGTCTCTTTTTCTTTACGACACTGCTCGAGGTTGACAGAGCACTGATTCAATTCATTCTCAAGGCTGGAAATGCGCTCTTGCTGGAGGCGATTTTGGGCACGCAGTTCGTCCATGCCCTGCTGATAGCAGCCGGTGAGAGTCAAAATTGCCGCAAAGGAAAAGACTCCGGTAAGTACCTTGCCCATATTCATATTCAATTCCTTTCTTGCTCCACAATCTCCACAATAAACAAGTCAACCTATTTTATCGACGATACAAATGGATTTTCCACCTGTTTTTATCGGTTTTTGAACATCAAATTGTTTTATTTTTTCTTCTTTTTCTCTTTCTTTAGGGCTTTTTCTTTTTTTGGCTTTTGATAAACGCCTGCTGCTGCGGGTTTTTTTTCGGCCAAGAGAGCATTAAAGACAGCTAGCGTCAGCAGCATCAGAAGAAAAAGACCGCCTGCAATCCACCAAGGAAGGGCTACTCCCATCAACTGAGAACCCGCCAAAGCAGTTAGCAATTTTGGCCAGATTTGTCGAAGTCCTGCCCCTAGGGCGATCGCTGCAATAATTAAAGAAGCAAAGGGGACCAGCATAGCCAACCCCCATGCTGCAGTGGCCGGATCCACAGGGGCTGCCATGGCGACCGGCTGCATTGCCGGGAGGGTTTCCGGCAAAACAGTTTCTGGAAGTCCTGCTTCTGCTGAAGGGGTAATGGCAGGAGGTGCTGCTTGAAGTTCTTCCAAGGGAGCTTCTTCCACAAGTTTGAGCGGTTCTTCCGCAGCCGGTGCTTCGGCAGCAGAGGGGAGGATGTCATCGAGAACTGCTCCTAATGAAGTATCATCGGCCTGAAGAGACAAATCGAGCAGACCGGAACCACTGCCGACGCTTTCGAGATTGGCATCAGCATCAAGACTTTCGATTTCTTCAAGCTCCCCGGCGCGGGTTTCCCCTTTGGTATCTGCAGCAAGTTTGTAGCCCTCGTCGCTTTCGTCCAGTACGTTGATACCTGTAGTGCTGGCGCGGGTGTCGTCAGAAGTTAGATTGTCTTCTCCGGCCATGCTCAGTCCAAATCCGCCTTCGCTTTCCTTTTGAGGAGAAGGAGGGGGCGTTTCTTCGTCCGGCTCGAGTTTGATTTCGTCGGTTTCCTCCAGTTTGAGGTCAAAGTCAGTGCCGGCCGCGGTCAAGTCCAGCAGTCCCTGTTGTTCGGCGGCCAGAGCGTCTACCTGAGTTTGGTCAAAAAGGGGCTGACCTTTGTCAAGGTATTGGCGAAGAGTGCCCTCTTTGACGAGGTTTTTGACTTGCTCTTCGCTTTTGCCGAGTTTTTCCATCACTTCCTGCAATGTGTAATATTTACCTGCCATATTGTGTTTCCTCCCTTATTGAGGGGGTTCTGGTTTGGATTGATTTGCCTTTTCGCCTGCCGGCTCGGCGGGCTGGATCGATTCGATCATTTGCTTTTGGTGGATGTTTTCAAGAACAGTACGGATCTGCTGCGGCGTTGGTTCAGCGCTGTTCCATTCGGTCAGGAGGCGGTCATATTCCCAGCTTCGGGCGGCCATCAGGCGAATCTGCTTGAACCCTGTTTGCCGGTCGAAAAGTTCGTAAATCCAGAGGGTTCTGTTTCGGGTGTCAATAAGGGCGATTCCTTGATTCTCACGGCTGATTTGGATGGGAACCGCAAGGATGGCAGAACCGCTTGCTAAATCCGCTGACGCCTGGGCCGTATAGGGCGAAATCGGTGTATGGAACAGAAGCATCGCTGCCAACAAGCCAACGGCTGCTCCAACTGTAAAACGCAATAGGTTCGAGGAAGCCATATTTTCTAATATTGCCTAACCTGGGTAAAAATATCAGTTTATCTAATATGGATTATATCGTTCTTTTGTCCGGTTGCAACCGATTTTTTGGAGATAAGAAGGCGGACTTTCCGGAAAATTCTGTTTTGTTTGGTTGGGAGTTAAATAGTTAAGATAGAACCAAATATGCAGATACAAGATATGCATTGTGTGGAATAGATTTTGTATCTAAAAGTACTCCCTCATAAATGATAATTATTTTGCTGCAGTGCGAGCAGAAGGTAGTATTGAAGCAATCCATACATGCCAGATTGAAGATAGGAAGATTTTTATTTTGGGCAGGGCAGAATGTATTCGGCCTTGAATGGGTCGGCGCAGAGACGAGGCCATCGGTTAAACAGGACCGACAAATCTTTTTTGACGGACAAGAAAAAAAGAGGTATGCTTTGTTTCGAGGCAAATCGAACAAAGAAAAAAGCAGATATGTCTTCTATATAGATGATAAAGGATTTATTCATGGAAACATCGGGTTGTAAAATGCTGGAAATTTTCGGAACCAATGTCTTCAATGACGCCTTGATGAGAGAGCGGCTTCCGAAAGACATTTATATACGGTTTCAGGAGATTCGGAGGGGTGATGCCGAATTGACCCTTGCGATTGCTGATGTGATTGCAAACGCAATGAAGGACTGGGCGCTGGAGAAGGGGGCAACCCATTACTGCCATTGGTTTCAGCCGATGACCGGTCTGACGGCGGAAAAACATGATTCTTTTATCTCTGCGACTCTCGAAGGCAAGCCGATGATTGAGTTTGGCGGCAAGGAACTGATGAAAGGGGAACCGGATGCCTCCTCATTCCCATCAGGGGGGCTTCGGGCTACGTTCGAGGCACGCGGCTATACGGCTTGGGACTATTCCTCCTCTGTTTTTGTTAAAAATAAAACGCTGTATATTCCCTGTGCTTTTTGCTCGTACAATGGTCAGGCTCTTGATAAAAAAACACCGCTTCTTCGTTCGATGGATGCCCTCAATCGACAGGCCGTACGGGTTCTGAAGACGCTTGGCAAGACAGACGTGAACCGCGTGATAGCGACGCTGGGACCTGAACAGGAATATTTTCTGATTGATCGGCGTTTTTTTGAAAAACGGCTGGATTTGATGCTGACCGGACGGACGCTTTTGGGGGCACCTTCCCCTCGTGGACAGGAAATGGAAGACCATTATTTTGGTACCCTGCGCGACCGGATTGCTTCCTTTATGGAGGAAGTGAATACAGAGTTGTGGAAACTGGGCGTTTCAGCGAAGACGCAGCATCATGAAACGGCACCGGCTCAGTATGAGCTGGCCCCCGTCTTTACCACGGCTAATGTGGCCACCGACCATAATCAGCTGATAATGGAGGCACTTCAGAAAACAGCTCTGCGGCATGGCTTTGTCTGTCTTCTTCATGAAAAGCCGTTTATCGGCGTGAATGGTTCCGGCAAGCACAACAACTGGTCCATTATGACGGATACCGGCATCAACCTGCTCGACCCAGGCCAGACCCCTCATGATAATATGATTTTCTTGGTCTTTTTGTGTGCCGTAGTCCGGGCAGTGGATAAATATGCCAAATTGCTTCGTGCCAGCGTTGCTAATCCGGGGAATGAACATCGTCTGGGGGCCCACGAGGCCCCTCCGGCGATTGTGTCGGTTTTTCTTGGCGAGCATCTGACAGAGGTTTTTGAGCAATTGGCAACCGGCGGGGCGAGAAAGTCTTGGCAAAACGGGCATCTTCGGCTGGGGACATCTCTGCTGCCTCCTTTGCCGAGGGACTGCACGGACCGCAACCGTACCTCCCCCTTTGCTTTTACCGGCAATAAATTTGAGTTTCGGATGGTCGGTTCCAGTCAGTCCTGTGCTGGTCCGGCTTTTGTGATTAATACAATTGTGGCAGATGTTCTCCGGGAAATAGCCGACATTCTTGAAGCCAGTGCTGATGTGAACGCATCTGTGCAGAAACTCCTTCAAAAAATTGCTTCCGAGCACGCTCGGATTATCTTTAATGGAGATAATTATTCCCCGGATTGGGTGCAGGAGGCGGCGCGTCGCGGTTTGCCCAATATTCCATCGGCTGTGGAGTCGATTGCCACCATTCTTGAACCGGAGAACATTGCTGTTTTTGAACGCAATCAGGTGCTCAGTCGAGATGAACAGGAAGCGCGCGTTGAAATCTTTCTTGAAAATTACATTCAGACAATTCACATCGAGGCCGCTACAACCTTGCATATTGTCAAAAGGCAAATCCTGCCGGTTTGTCAGAACTATGCTGGAAAACTGGCGGCCGCAGCGGCCTCTCTGGGGGCGGTTGGCGTTAAGGCCGCTTCTTTCGGCAAACAGATGGAAATTGTTTGCAAACTTATCGATGAACTGAGAGAGGCAATCAGCGAATTGGAAGGGAAGGTCTGCGATATTTCCAAAGCCCCGTCCACTTATGAGGAGGCCAAAAAGTCTCGAGAGGAAGTTCTTCCCGCGATGGCCTCTGTTCGAAAAGCCGCTGATGCCCTGGAAATGCTTGTGGATGCTGAAGTGTGGCCTTTGCCTACTTATGCCGAAATGCTTTTTCTCTAATAAAAAAAGGAATTTTACTGAAGTAAAGAACTCTGCCGTTTTCTAAAGCGATGGCGGACTAAAATGTTTTGGGAGAAGGTCGGTTTGCCCCTCCTTCAAGGCAGGAAATGATTGCGAAAATATGAGGGTGCTGGTGTATGGAAGGGGAGTTGGGCAGGCAATCGCGGCAGGCCAAAACGCAGCCCCAGCGTTCAACTGCCGGCAAAAATCAAATTAAATCGAAAGGAAAGCAAGAGACTCTATGCCGGTTCGAATCGCCTTGGGACAGGCCAACGCTGTGGTTGGAGACCTGGAAGGTAATCTCTGCAAAGTCTTGGCTTTCGCAGAGAAATCGCTGGCCAGAAATGCGGACGTGCTGATATTGCCTGAATTGTTTCTTTGCGGCTGCCCCCCGGAAGATTTGCTGCATCGGCCTTGCTTTCTTCAGGACAATCACTCTGCCCTCAGCCGGCTGGCGCAGCAGATTCAGCAGATGGTTCTGGTTATCGGCTGGCCGCAGATGGAAGAAGGCCGCCTCTTTAACGCCGCTGCGGTTATTCAGCAGGGAAAAATCCGGCAAAATTACCGAAAGAGATTCATCCCCCCTATAGGTATATTTGACGAAAAACGTTATTTTCAATCTGGCTTGGACGCCGTTGTCATTGAAGCGGGACCGGTACGTCTGGCATTGACAATTGGCCAGGAGCCGTCGGATTTGTCCCAGCTGGATGCTTTTTGGGGGGGAATCCGAGGCACCTTTGATGCTATTGTCTGCATAGCGGCTTCTCCTTTTTACCATGGTAAGATTGATGAACGCAGGAGTATGCTGGCGAAATGTGCCCTTCATTTTCGCTGTCCGTTGTTTTACTGCAATCTTGTCGGCGGCCAGGATGAACTGGTCTTCGACGGCCGCTGCCTGGTTGTCGATGCCAATGGACAGCCGTTGTTTGAGGCCCCCGGCTTTCAGGAAGATTTGCTGATTATCGACTGTGTCAAGCAGGGTGACGCCGCACTGAAAATCACGAGTCCCTGTGCCGCTCCCTGGAAACAGGGTGCTGAAGAGCCGATGGCGGAGGTTTGGCGGGCGCTGGTTCTGGGCACAGCGGATTATGTTCGCAAAAACAACTTTTCGAAGGTCCTGCTTGGAATCAGCGGTGGAGTGGATTCAGCTTTAACGGCGGCGATTGCCGTTGAGGCATTGGGTGCAGACAACGTAGTCGGACTTGCGATGCCTTCCCGTTTTAATGCTTCTGAAACCTGCCTGGATGCCCAAACGGTTGCTTCCAATCTTTCCATCGAGCTGCATACGCTGCCGATTGAGGATATCCTATCGGTCTTCAGCAGAAACTTGAAAGCGATTGAAGGGTGGGATGAGCGAGGTGTGGCTTATGAAAACCTTCAGGCCCGTATCCGCGGCACACTTCTGATGACCCTCTCCAATCATTTTGGGTATCTGGTCCTGACTACAGGCAACAAAAGTGAGACAGCCGTCGGCTATTCGACTTTATATGGAGACACAGCCGGCGGCCTTGCTGTTCTAAAAGATGTGCCTAAAACGATGGTCTATCAGATTTGTGACTATTACAATCGAATGAAAGGGTGGAAAGTCATTCCGCAGAGCGTGCTCGATCGAATCCCTTCGGCTGAACTGAGGCCGAATCAAAAAGACAGCGATTCTCTGCCGGACTATCCGATTCTGGATCAGATTTTGAAGGGCTTTCTTGAGGAAAAGCTTAGCCGAGACGAACTGACGGCTCGCGGCCTTCCCTCGAAGGATGTGGAGCGGGTACTGAAGATGATAGCCCGCAGCGAATACAAGCGGCGGCAGTCTCCACCTGGTATTAAAATTACTCCCTGTGCGTTCGGCATAGATTGGCGGATGCCGATTACCAACCGCTACATGGGATAGAAAGAAATTCGGCAGGCAGTGAACATTC
>ERZ795052.4565-NODE-4565-length-14193-cov-51.582402_pt1 | contig 14193 bp, 7 predicted proteins | sample MGYA00375136_ERZ795052 | MGnify/ENA primary metagenome ERZ795052 (study PRJEB30181, sample SAMN05720156) | activated sludge metagenome | isolation source: Anaerobic digester | place: Japan | collected 2015-05-26 ... | reverse complement strand
ATAGGAGGTAGAAGATGCCAGTAATTCAAGGTGGTGGAGTATCATATGATGCGAGTGCTGCAGTCCGTGACAGCTTTAAGGATCTTACAAATTCGATGCAAATACTGGCAACCCTTAAGCAAGAAGAGCGCAAGCATCAGCTTAATGTAATGACAAGTGCGCTCGATATGCTGAAGCTGGCGCAGATATCTTCTGGTCTCCCGTGGCAAGTTTTTCTAGGTACAGACCTTGCAACAGCTCCCTTAAACGCATATCTCCAGGCATACTCAGCAGCATCAGGCCGACAGCTATCTAGTAATGAAGCACAACAACTTGTCAATCAACTCCACGAATTCAATGCCGATCAGAATAACTGGAGTGCTCAAACACAGGCTGAATTCCTCCTTAGCCGCTCATTGTGGAGTGAAGAAGGGTACAATAAACCACCCAGTTCAACCTCAGAGTCTGCTGAAGGGAGAACTAGTACAGAGTCTGCAACTGAGCCAGCAGTAAACACATACGGTCTTCCTTATAAAGGCACTGGCTCGTCCACTGAAACTGGAAGTGGTGGAGGGAACGAGGTAGTTGGAGGAACTTCTAACCCAATTATCGAGAGTGAAACTCAAGCCGCAAGCCCTTCCGCTCCGAATCCGCTCGGGGGTCCTGCAATACAAGGAGAAGGGAAGGGGTATGGACAAACCGTAAGCCCGACATTCGTTCCGACTACTGGAGTACCAGTCCGAACCCGTGCACCAATTATACAGCCTGAAATTAAGGGATCACTACCGAATCTTCAAGTAAGTGGAGCACCAGGGCAACTTGGCCTCGTAATGGCGCAAGGGGGGACTCCTAAACCAGAGGTACTTCGAGGAGTACCCCCGACGGAGCCACAGCCTTTACCTATAGTTTTGTCTCCTCAGATGGAACCATCAATACAAGGAGAAGGGAAGGGGTATGGACAAACCGTAAGCCCGACATTCGTTCCGACTACTGGAGTACCAGGGCCGACATCATTAACTCCAGGAACTGTAAAAGCTCCGCTCACGGTGCAAGGGGGAGCAGTGTCAAGTAAGCAAGAGTCGGTGCCTACAACACTAACTCCAGGAGTTGTAGAGACACCACTTACGGTACCTCAAGGAGGGACTCCACAGGTAAAAGTGCCTCCTCAAGCAGAACAGGCAAAGACATCAGCATATGAGTGGAATGACCAGATAAAGGATTATATCCCTGCTGGAGCTAGGTTTATTGGATATTCAGAGTCAGGGAACCCTATCATCCAAAAGCAGGATGGGAGTAAGGTAGAGCTTGTAAAAACACAAGGACTCCAAGTAGGGCTTTCGGAAGAAGGTCAATCTTCAGAGCCTCAAGGAACTGGGCTAATCGGGGCAGGAGATGTTTCTTTTACATCAGTTACTAGGTTCGCTCCGTCACCTGTACTTAAAGGTTATCCAGAAGGCTTAACTATTCAGACGCCGCTTGTAATCGATCCCCAAACGGGGGAATCGGATCCTAAGAAGCTTATATTCGATGGCTTTGGAAGAGCATGGGTTCTTGCTCCTGGCGTAAAACTCCAAGAACTCGACAAATATCCGATACGAGGGGTGGAGCTAAACTTTAGGGGAATGGCACTTGAGGATATTGCTGACCTTATAGGGGATAACGCAGGGCTTCAAGAGAAGATACGTAATTCTGGTCTTATGATTCCGCTAACGACGTTCGAAGAATATGCAGATTACCTCAATAAACGGGGAATTGGGATTCCTGCAAAAGATATACCTACTATAAAGAAAATGTTTGAGGATGAAGCAAAACGTGCAAAAGGGGAGAAATCTGCTGCCCCTCGAGGCCCTGGGTCTGCTTTACTTGGAAGGGGGATGAGAGAGGAGACTACAGGAAACCTGATGAGTACCCCAGTAAAACCGAAACAGGTATTGGGGGCAAAGTGGGAAGGAAATCGTCAAGGATTTGGAGCTCAACAGATTCTGGCGTCTGCCCCGAAAACACCACCAAGTCCTTCTTCTATAGAGTCATTACCGAAGGATACTGAAATTCCTGTTAAAATTGGGAAGGAAGAGGTAACAGTAACTCCCGAAAAAGTAGCAAAAGCAACAAGTTTAGATGAACTTCTAAAACCAGGGGAAGTCAATCTAAGATACACAGGACCAAAGGCAAGTGAAGAAGCAATCCGAATTGCCAAAGACCCTGTCAAGGTTTCTAACATATTTGAGAAGCTTCGGAGTGTAACAGGTCAGCCGACGAAAAGCTTTAAGGAAAAGTCGGAAATCCACAATGCTGCAGTAACAGCAGGAAGCTGGCTCCAGACTGGATGGAATGTAATGACTCCCGATGAACGAATGAACCTTGTAAAATGGGCTGAAAACTATGTTAAGAATACAAGTCCATCGGTTGGGTATATGCGGTATGGGAGTGACTGGGCAACATTGCGAGCAAATGAGTTAAGGGATGAGGCTCAGCTTCAAGCTGCGATTGCAAGTCAAATGTCCGTACAGGCATCTGTTGCAGCATCCGGCTTATCGGGTCTTCTTCAGGGCATCGTTGACATTGCGCAGACGTATTCTAGCATAATTGGAGACATTTCGGTTGCTGCAATTAACAAAGGCAAGAGTCCATCAGAATACCTTGCAAATCCTAAAGAGAATCCTGCTTTTGTCGATATCCAAAACGACATAAGGCAAATATTAGATACCTTTTTCCAAGCAGGTGGTATGGAGGCTCTTCTTGGAGCCGTCAAAACCTATCAGCTCCAAGGCGGGTTCATCGGTATTGGAAAGAAGTATAAGCCGGCGCCTGGAACAACAGAAGGAACGACACTGACTCCAGAACAGAAGGCAGCACAAGAAAAAGCAGCAGAAGAAGCGAAGCGAATTATCAACGGTAGGTAAGGAGGACTCATGACGATTGCAGAGGCACTCCAGAGGGCCAAGCTCGACCCGGAGATGAAGAAGAAGTCCTTCTATGAGCAACAAATGGTTATTCGAGCTATCGTAGACCAGCTTATTCTTGACGACCCTCAATTCCGTTCCGTCCCTGATCCACAAAAGGCAATAGTATACCAGAACGTTGTAAACCAGGCAGTTGGTAACTGGATGCCGGCACTCAACTCATATGACCAGCCTCTTACCGACGAAGACCGAGCTGCACTAGAGAGGGGCCTCTTCGCAGATGTACCTGGCACACAGGATTCGTACAAGCGAGGGCTTTGGATACTCGAGCGCCTCCAAGCTGGGGACCCCCGAGCGGCCAAGGAAGCGGAGAAGTGGATTGTCGGGAACTCGGCTAAGACGAACTCGCTTCTTGTGCAAGTAAGTGCGGGGGCTAAGGATGCGATTGAAACGCTGTTCTCGGGGGATAAGCCGTGGAACAGTCTTGCGCTCAATACACAGGATTTCCACAAGATTGCAGACGCAATGTACCAGCATATGCCTTCCAATGTTGCATCCCAGACAGAGACGCTCTCGGGGCTTACAGGGATGGCGATTGCAGCAGGCGAGACAATAGCGCTTAACGTGCTCTTCGTGGGCGGGCCTGGGCGTGCTCCACTTATGGCAGGAAAGTGGCCAGGGCTCTTTACCCAGAAGATGTGGAATGCGGTAAAGACAAAAGAGCTTGCCCAAGTGACACTCCGTTCGAAGACGCTATGGGGCGTCACTATACCAAATATCCTTGATGCTGCTATTGGTGGTGGGCTTACCGATCTTGTAAGATCATTTCCCAGGCTGATTGAGGCAGGTGCTATCCAAGGGCCTGAGAAGTTTTGGAAACAGGTAGTAAATGTATTTGGGCAGGGCATGGCATGGGACCTCCTGTTCAACACGTTCCGTGTGGTACGACGGTTTGCGGGAAGCCCGCTCCGAAAAGCAATTTCTGGCATGGACGCAGGCGACCTTGGAGTTGCGACAAAAGCGCTTGTCGATGCTGACGGGTACCTTACGCCCGAGTCCGTGTCAAAGCTCATGAATGATGTGCTCGTGGGAAAGGTGAATGGAGAGCTGCTTGACAGCCTTGACCCACCGACACGGGAGTTCTGGTACAATAAGCTCACGAGGCTGCACACGATTCTCTCCACACCTGAACTTGACCCGAATAGCCCTAAAGGCTTTTCGCTCATAGCGCACGCAATGGGATACGATGCTGCAGTTGACCCTGTAAGTGGGATAGTCAGACTATTTGACGATTCGAGTCCTACAGTGCTTGCACAGTTTAAGAGTAAGGCAGAAGCGATGAGCTTCTTTGTGAAGCAGAACTTTAACCCGAGTCTTGTGGACGACTTCCTCCTCGGTGGCGACATGAATGTCCGTATCAAAGCGTACAAAGCAACAACCATGAATGCTGCCGACCTCCCAACACAAGACCTTACCCACATGATTGGAGCCAGCTTCAACGGGGCTACGGTGGACGAAGACACTGTGGCAGGTGCCATTAGAGAGATTGCCCGCCGTGGTGGAACAGTGAAGGGTAAGATTTCCGTAGAGTTTGTTTCGGAAGATGATTTCCTTCAGTCGCTCAAATTCCGTCCAAGTGTACCAATAGACGAATCTGTACCAATACTCCTCCCTAAGACAATGCTTAAACCCGGCACTCAGGACACGGTGCTCAAGTATCTTGACCCTATCCTTCAAGGGGTAAATCGGGAAGCACCGAGTCTCGTAATCGGACACTCACTCCCCACACTCGATTCGCTCGACATGGCAATGCACCGCTTAGGAGGGAGGGTCTCGCTCGGGGGTCCTCGTGGGTATCAGGTTAAGTTTAATGACGGTACGGTCTTGGATATGTCAGACTTAGGGTCTGTCAACACACTCGTATGGGATACGCTTCTAAAGAATGGAATGGTGAGCCCAGAGGAGTATGGAGAGCTGCTGTACCGAGCAACGGGGTTAACACTGAAGGTGAGTGCGGATGAGATGGGGAACCAGATTTTCAGCTTATGGGGAATCGATAAGCATGGGAAGAGTAAACTGTTTCAGCAGACGAACAGCATGGAGGACCTTTCCGCTTGGGCAAGCGTATATCGGATAAAGTTACCTGACTTTCTCATGCCAGACCTTATCATCCGAAAGGGGAAGGTTGAGATAGGGGAGACGATGGTAGCAGGTCCTGTAGCGTCGTTAAGGAAGTTTGCAGCAGATTTTGACAACCCCCGAGCGAACATCGTACAGACACGGATGAAGGCGGGGATGGTTACGAAGCATCAGCTTGCAGATGGCTCATGGGCAACTGTCGAGTTCGCACCTGGAGGAAAGTTCTATCAGGTGGAGTGGCCGTCGGTAGGAGTGTCAAAGACATTTACAAGTCTTAAGGAAGTAGAGAATTTCCTAAGTAAGGTAGGGAATACGTTTGACGAGATTGAACTTGCAGCAGCACGAAAGGGATTCCGAGTAGAACTGTCGGCAACGGGTGGGTATGTGTTTCACGATGGGGTGAATGCGTATAGTGCTCGAACCTTGACGGATGCACAGAAGTTTCTTCAAGCGATTCCAGACAAGTACGAGGGACCAGACCTCGTAACGGTGTTTGGACCAGAAACGGATGTAGAGATTGCTGCTGGTGTACAGAAACACGTGGATAAACTCACCTATGAGCCGCCCAAAAAGACGGCATTGGGTGCTAAGATTTCAACTGGAACATCGGTATGGCGAAATAATTTAGAAGCGATGTATCGACCTGCACGGGCGTATATCGATGACGCTGCAACAAGATTTAAGATGCCTGAGCTTGCACAGTATGCAGATGAGGCAACTGCAATGCGGCGGGTTACAGGTCTTGCAGTACAGCGTACAGAGAGAGTGCTTCAAGGTATCTTTACAGACCCCGCAACTGGAAAGATTATGAAGGCTGCAGACCGCAAGGTAATTCAAAGACTTCTTGAGTGGGACCCTTCTTTATGGGACGTGAAAGCGGCGGAGTTTGCACAGCAGCTTGGAATTGACTTTAAGCTGGGGAAGTTTGAACGGGATGTACTTGAGAATCTTAAGAACTTCTATGCAACGACAGGGAAGGCATTTGACATAGACTTTCTTGGATTCATGCGTCAGTATGCTCCACATTATCGTGATTACTCAGACCCTGTTGCACTTGCGGAGATTCTAAAACTAAAGCGAGACCAGATTGCACAAGAAGTGTTTAAGGTTGGGAGGTTTAGCGAACTACCTGAGCTTCAGTTCCTCTCTCGAAACTCACGACTTGATGCAATTATGATGGACCTTCATCAGGGGGATGCGTACAAGGTTGCGATGACCTACGCTTCAAATGGTTTCCGTGAAGTTTATCTTGGGCCTACTGCTGAGAAATTCCGTCAGCTCCTCGCTAAACGGGGTAAGGAATTACCGAGTATGGTACTCGACAAACTCCGTGACCAGTATATGGTTCTTATCGGAGGATACACCGATCGGCTCTCACAGCACATTGCAGAGACAAGTCTTTCGATTACAGGCGGAATTGCCCGTAATCTTATGAAGGTCTCCGAACAGTTTGGTGAGGATTCTACTGCAATCGGGCGAGGGTTTCAAAAGATGGCAGAAGGTGTTATTTCCTCCGACATTCCGAATGACCTTTCCCGCACAATAAGTATGTCTACACTCGGGTTCCGTTGGGTAAGGCTCCTTACGAACACTGCACAGTACGTCAACACTTGGGCTGTCTATGGACCCTACGCAACACGTGCAATGGCAGCAGTCGATAAGGATACGATTATCGAGTATTTCAACCGAGGCATTCTCGACGACAAAATCCTAGCTCCACTTGAAGAAGGTCTTCCTACACTTAAGAACACCATTAAAGATATTGGAATGTCCCCCAACCGAGTTTCAGAATGGCTTACCCGTGCTTGGACTGCAAAAGCTCAAGAGATGAGTTTTGATGAAGCACTTCAACTTGTAAGTAAAGGAAAGATAAACCTTAATACCTTCACAGAAATAGCACGTATCGACTGGTTCCCAGAAAACAAGCTTAACCAAATTCTTGAGCTAGTGAAGGAAGGGACTCCTCGGTCAATCGGAGCAGCTCGTAACCAGGCAATGACTCAAGCAGTTAGTGGGCTCATGTTCGACTATGCTCGAGAAGACTGGCCAATGCTCTTTCAAACCACGCTTGGCCGCATTTTCGGTAAGTTCGGTGTCTACCCTGCTGGTCAAATCGAGCTTTACCGAAGCCTCGTTTCACGGGGACGACCTGGCCTTCGTGTCGATAGAATGGTTCGCCTTGTCGCTGGATTTACCCTTCTTAAGAATGCCTTTAATGCGGCTGGAATCGACTATGCTGGTTTTAACATGACTGACCCGCTTGCCTTCTCTGGAAGCCCCTTGTGGAACAGCCTCATCGACCTCACAAGACTCGGTAGTCAAGGTCCTGAAGGTCAACTTGCTCGATACTCCTTCCAGAAAAACTGGCTTCCCTTCATCTGGAAATCGAACGGCACAATCGTTCCGAATATTCCCAGACTCGCCATTCCAGGCGGTGTTCAGCTCAATTACCTTCAGAAGGCTATCTCCGACTTTGATACCGATTCCACTTGGGGTACTCTCCTCGACGCAATGGGCGCACCCCGTGCTACGGAGCCTTGGACTGGCATCAAAATGCCATGGTGAGGACCCCCGAGCGCACCCCTATTCTTGAGGGGAGCGGTAAGGGGTAAACTTGGAGTGGGGAATTTCCGTTGGGCGTACAAGACCGATAGGAACAAGGCTTGGGCTAGTACCTTTGAGGGCAGCCTCGAGCTCACGGAAAGGTAGTCGGATGATTCGATGCCCACCCACCTTTAGCACTGCGGAAATCGTCACGTCTCCAGTAATGCGGTCCACCCACAGCGAATATGCCTTAATGAGGTTCGTTGGAACCCGCATACCTTCCGTATCACGGAGGATGAACACACACGAGTTAATTGGAGGAAGGCTCGCAAGGTAGGATTCCATTGCCTTCTTTCGGGCACCCAAGTAGCGGTTAATCTGCTGAACGGAGAAGCCTGAGAGCTCCGCAATTTCTCGAGTAGTACGGGGGAGCTGTCGGTTCTTATTCGCAACGAACCATTCATGCACCAAGGAACGGCTGTGCACATCCCATGCACGGGGCTGGATAGGGCGCCCAGGCCGAGCAGTTTGCCCTTTAAGGTACTTCTTCACCGTAGTTGGGCTCACCCCTAGCTTTGCGGATACCTTTCGTATTGAATGGGTTTGTGCATAGAGGGTTCGAAGCTGTTGCATAGTGAATACACCTGCTTCAATACAGGTAGGACGCCCAGGGGGTCGCTCGGGGGTCCTCCTTGGAGGGCCTTGGAGATACTCGTAGGCGTCAAACTCCCAACCGATTTCATTAGATTCGGTAGTCATTTATGACCTCCTTGAGGTTGATAGACATAGATTTCACGAGGAGACCCAGAGGCTCTAAGTATAGGAGCATCGTTGAGGGTTCCAGTGATAATGCCTTGGTCAAGCAGTTGGTTCAAGAGAACGGTAAGTTCGAGGGAAGGAATTTGGTATCCGAAGCGATTAAGAATCTGGCGGCGTGTGGCTGTACGACGCTTCTCGATGTAGTTCTTGACTCGGGTAAGGTTTTTCGAAAAGTCGGTACCACCGACACCAGCAAGGAGACGGGAGGATAAGTTGAGGGTATAGTCAAGGATTGCCTTTGCTTCGAGAAAGTTTTGAAGGGTAATCTCGTTACCAGGACGGTATTCGGAAACACGGAGAAGCATTGAAATCTTACGGAGGGTAGTATCACGCCGATGCTCGTCTTCACGAAGAGCATAGTCCCCAGCAACAATATGCGTTTTCCATTCGGTATACCACTCGGAGAATGCAGCTTCAGCTTCTTCGGTAAAGTGGTACTCTCCTTTGTGATTGTATGCAATCCATGCGAGCTTCTTGGCAACACTTTCGAGGGAAGGGTAACCAGGGATTTGGAGAGGCCGAGGGTATATCTTGGTAGGTAAGTCTTGATAGATAATTACCATACGGGATATGAGGCCACCTTTCAGCATTTCCTGTGGGACAGACTCCTCAAGACCGGTAGGGGTAATCGCACCTGCCATAGTGATGTAGATGGATTCGAGGGGCTCGATACCACGCTCACGGGTAACCTCTTCACCATGGTCACGGCAATCGTAAAGGTCGGTAATATCGTTTACAAGGCCAGTCATATACTGCTGCTTGGATAGGAGGGTAGCAAGTTCGGAGATGCAGAGGGTAATCTTTGAAGACCGTTTAGCGACTACGATCTTGTGGTCTTGAACAAACATACGCTGTTCAGGGCGTAGCATCATGTAGACACCAGCAGGAGACGCCTTTGAAGTGACGAATCGGTACTGGTTCTCGAAGGCATCAACAGAGTTTGGCCGATAATTAGATGATAGCTCGAGAAGGGATTTCCCAAAGTCAATGGGAGTGGACTTCTTGCACAGCCCTGCAGGAGCAACGAATAGGACATAGAGGTTAGGCCAGAGTTGCTTAGGGTACCACTGAACCCATGCATTTCGATTCATTGCAGCGGAGAGGGTCCACAGGGCACCCCATATGAGGAAGATAGTCGGTGCTTCAGTGCCACGCCCGAGGTTTACGAAATCGGTTACAAAACCTGGCGAGGGTATGAGAACATCTGCAGGGTCAATTACGTACGGCTTTGGGCCTGAAGGCTCGATAAAGGGCTCAGGGACCGTTGCAAGCAGTTTAAGCACATTTTGGTTAGCACCTTGGTACTCGAAAGTGGTCGATGTCTCTTCCTTTGGAGGCCGTCCCCGTCGCTTCCGCTCGGGGGTCTTTGGAGGGGCGTCTGGCGGAGGAGGCTCCGAAAATGGGAGTGAGTCGGCGAGTGTTGACCAGTCGGGCATGGTAACCTCCTCACACTGCACCAAAATCTGGACCGATAGTAGCCTCTACAGGAATACGCCTGGGTTTACCGTGATAAAGGAAGGGGCGTTCCATCTCCTCCACTACGATTGCCTTTACTGATTCGGCTTCTGATTCAGGGCATTCAAGGACAAGCTGATCGTGAATCTGGAGCACAAACTTCGCAGACAAACCTTCTTGCCGAAGTCGGGCGTAGATACGGGCGGAGGCTCGGTTTACGAGAGAAGCGCCAGCAGATTGAATCATAAAGTCAAGGGCCTCTTTACCGATATCAGCAGCATTGCCAAGGAATTGGCGAAGACGCCCGAACTCGGTACGAAGTTCACGGTCACGCATGACGGTGGTTATGATGCGGTTCTTCCATGCAACATAGGCGGGATGGTCACGCATCCAAGAATCTTTCGCCCGCTTGAAGTCGGCAAAGGTGAGGTTAAGTTCTGGTGCTTCTAGGTATACCTTCTGGTAGATTGTCTGGTCTCCTCCGCCATAGCTGATTCCACCAAAGAAGAATACCTTGGCTGCTTTACGAGCAGACTTCCAACGGGGGTTATTAGGTTCTATCTTGAACATGGAACGTGTATTAAGGTCGTGTAGATTGAGGCCCTGTTCAAAGACAGCACAAAGGATCGGGTCTTCGGTTTCGAAGGCAAGGAGCTGGGCTTCTAGGTTTATGTAGTCACAGGAGACGAAGACATTGCCAGGAGCGGCGACAAAGAAGGAGCGTACTGGAGAAGCTGGGTCAGTAGGGTCATCCTTAGGCTTAGGCAAATTCATGAGGTTTGGATCTCGGCAAGCGAGGCGTCCACTTACAGTACCGTGTATAATCCAGCGGGGGCGGATACGTCCGTCGAGGTCAGGCTTATATTTCGTATAGGTGGATAAGAGTTTACCGATTCGGTTGTACTCGGTGAGCTTGGTCATCCAATCGAGGAGGCGGCGGATAGCGGATTGTTCTTCAGGAGACTTGATGGTGGAGAGGCGGTTATTGAGCTGAATTCGATAAGCAAGAAGCCCTTCTTTGTCGACAGCAGGTTTTCCTGTATCGGTCTTGGGCGGAGTCCAGGAGGGTAGGATGTAGCGGGGGCCACCTTCATCGTGTACCTTCTTAAGACCAGACAATTCGGCGTAGATTTTGGTACCTGGTTTCTTCGTTGCAAGCTCAGGAAGATGCTTAAAGGAAGTCGGTTCAATCCCATAGAGGAACCAGCGTATGTGGTCATCCGAGTCGAGGTTAAAGGTATCTGGTAGGCTCATGTCGGTGAGGAGCTCGGTCTTTAGGGCGGCAAGGTGGGCAGTAAGTGTGTTGCGGTAGGTAGCCATTCTAGAAGGGGAGAAGCCAACACCTGTTTCCGTCATTTCGAGTACGACAGGAATGAGGGGGTGAACTTCGGTACGCCACAGCTCCTCCAGTTTCAGGGTACGAAGGTCATCTAGCATGGCAGGGAGGACCTGGTGGAGGACTACACAGTCACGAAGGTTGTACCGCCGCATAACCATCTGGTCCATATCTAGGATGGTAGTCTCTCGGTCACGGAACTCCGATTTCCAGAATGGTGTCTTTCCGTATAAGCTCGTGATGGTGGCAAGGTCATGCTTTGTCTCGGGAGAGAGGGTGTGGTGCACAAGGAGGGTGTCGTAGAGTACCTTTTCGAAAGGCACCTCGAACCCGTTTTTACGAAGAATCGGTACATCGAAAAAGCAGTTTTGGTATACCTGGTCACAGGTCTGGAATAGTTTATTGAGAGCAGCGGATACTGTAATCCATTCCTCTGGCTTCCAATAGGGGCGTCCATGGTCTGTAAGGATAGGTACTGAAAGCGCATCTTCAGGAGAGACTGCAAGCCCAATTACTACAATACGAGCATAGTCATAGGAGAGTCCCGTCGTTTCGGTATCAACCGCAACAAGGGCGTTTGACGAAATTGCCTTCTCTACGAAGGCAGTAACATCTGCTACAGTTGGTTGGAGATTAAATCGTTCCTCATAGGGAGCATAGCCATCTTCAGAGATGGCTTTTGCTTTTCGGAAGTCAGCCTGCCAGAGCACTGCTGCATCAGCAGTTCCCCCACCAGACCGCTTCCAATGCTGGCGCATAATGGCTGCTGGATGGTACGTGGGAATAACATTAAACTTCTTTCCCGAGTAGGTAGTGTAGGTGTATACTGACCCACGGACATCGTGTATAGCGCCTGTAATTCCGAATGCCTTTGTTGCCACTGCTCCTAGAGCCAGGATCGTCCGTACACCTGCATCGTAGGCAGCTTCGAGCTCAGCACGGAAGCCAGGTGCACACGCATCAATTGCATCAGATCCGTCAATGGTGGAGATGTCGTTCTGCGGTGGTCTACAGTAAATTACGTTTGTAATCCATAGCGCTGGACGAAAGAGTCCTACTTGGGAAATTACCCAGTTGAGAAGCCGTCCTGATGCACCGGAGAACGGCTTACCAAGCTGTTCCTCCGTTTCCCCAGGCGCTTCTCCTACAAGCATAAGCTTTGCAGTTGCAGGGTGCTCCGCTCCCACTTTCCGTTTCCCAGTGAATGGACAGAGTGCACAGTTCGACTGTGCTCTGAGGTGGATACTTGATCCAGTTGTTGTTGCTTCAATCATGACCGTTCCTCCTCCGACTTCGGTTGGGTTATGTAGTCGGAATACCGCATGAACAGAAACCCCTTCACCCTCTCTCCCGTGACGAGTGCTTTCTGAATCGCCTGACGGGATACGCCGAGGATGGTGGCTGCTGCTGCTGCACTTGGATAGATTGCCGAGGGAGGACCCCCGAGCCGACCCAAAGCGACTACCTTGGCTGAACGGGGGTACGCACGCTTCGGATGGGAAGTGTGTTTCTTGGGCATATAAGCCTCCTTTTTAGAGAAGATTCCAGTTGTACTTGGATTTAGTGACGAAACGCATGGTAGCGGTGACGGAGTGTCCCTTTGCGAGGTAGAGCACGGCAGGGGTGTTGGTGGGCAGGCGGACCTCAGGGATTTCGTCTCCGTCAGGGGGGTAGTACCATAGCTCGTTTGAGGCGATGGGTATAAAGGGAGTTGTAGTGGTAAGGATGAGCCAGTCCAGCTTGTCCTTCCACGGGACATCAGCATTGCTGACCTGAATAACGGCTTGAACAGAGTAGCCCCATGACTTGAATGCCTCTATGAGGAGGGTAATGGAGCTGTCGGTCTTGTCGTAGAGCCCATGGAAGCGGACTATCTTTCGGGCGGGCATGGTGAGCTTGGTGAGGGGGTCAAGCACTTCAGACATAAGCTCAACACTCTCGATTGGCTTACCAGTGAAGTGTAGGGAGAGGGCAAGGGCACCGGCATAGAGCCCTTCACGAAGGAAATCGACTTCAGCAGACGAAATCCATAAGTTTTTAGGGATATCGACTTTCACTTGAAACCTCCTTTCCGAAAATGGGACAGAAATTCAATCCCCCAGTAGCGAGGGGTGTGCGCTCGGGGGTCCTTTAGAGTTTAAGATACTCGATAACCGAAACCGGAGTAAAGGTATCCAGTTTCAGCAGTTCCTACAAGAGAAGCTCCAGCAGCAATACCAGTTGCGGCAGGAGTGGTAAGGGAAAGGGTACCGGAACTGTTGTAATGAAGGATGAAGTAAAACCATAGCTCGGAAGAGGTGCCAGGGAGTGTGACTCGGTTTCCAGAAGAGGCGACGAGGGCTTGTATCTTACCTGCTCCAGAGGAAATAGTAGGCTTTGCAGCTATTTTGGTAGAGTCTGAAACGTGGATACTGGTGTTGGTAGTATGTGGGTCAAGAGCTGCAGAAATTGCATCGGAAACTTCGTCAGGAGTGATGGCACCAATGTCAGAAGGAGTAAGAGCGTCAGCTCCACTGGTTGCATGAGAAGCGACGTGAGGAGTAGGGGTACGGGCATCGGAGAGACGTTCATCGTCGGTGAAGACAAGATCGGAGGTGTCGGCGATGCCGTGAATAGAAGTGGTCTCCGAGTTGTGGGTTGTAATTGCAGAGGTGATGTCAGAGTCGACAGCAGCTCCAATGTCGGCAGGAGTAATGGCGTCTTCTCCGGTGGAGGCATGGCTCGAGGCGTGTGGGGTAGGAGTACGGGAGTCAGAGAGACGGGGGTCATTGGCTTGGATGGCCTTACCAGCGTCGGTGCTAGTGCCGGGAGCAAGCTGGACTTTACCTTCAGAGAGTTCAGTTGCAGAAGAAACAAGGGAGGTAACGTCGCCAGTATTGAGGATGTCAGCAATTGCGGCTTTAATACGCTTATAGAAGGTTCCATCATCGACGTTATCGAGGGTTGCTCCTGATGCCCATGTTGAAGCTGCAGGAAGACTCAAGAAGGGAGTGATGCCATCGCCTACTTTGAGAGCCT
>ERZ795052.4559-NODE-4559-length-14203-cov-5.473707_pt1 | contig 14203 bp, 8 predicted proteins | sample MGYA00375136_ERZ795052 | MGnify/ENA primary metagenome ERZ795052 (study PRJEB30181, sample SAMN05720156) | activated sludge metagenome | isolation source: Anaerobic digester | place: Japan | collected 2015-05-26 ... | reverse complement strand
CCGCCGGCACCATCACGCCCAGGTCAACAACCTCATAGTTGTTGCAGGCGAGCACGACCCCGACGATGTTCTTGCCGATGTCGTGAACGTCGCCCTTGACGGTGGCCAGAACAATTCTTCCCTGGGCCCGGGCGCCGCCGCCGGCCGCCTTCTCGGCTTCCATGAACGGCTGCAGGTAGGCCACCGCCTTTTTCATCACGCGGGCGCTTTTCACCACCTGGGGCAGAAACATCCGGCCGGACCCGAACAGGTCGCCGACCACGTTCATGCCTGCCATGAGCGGCCCCTCGATCACCGCCAGCGGCCGGCCGTATTTCCGCCGCGCCTCCTCGACGTCCTCGTCAATGAAATCCGCAATGCCCTTGACCAGCGCGTGCGACAGCCGTTCCTCGACCGTGCCCTTTCGCCAGGCCTCCTCGAGCGGCTCGGTTTTGTCCCGCTGTTTGAGGGACTCCGCAAACTTGATCAGCCGTTCGGTGGCGTCGGGGCGGCGGTTCAGGAGGACGTCCTCGACGCGCTCGCGCAATTCGGGGGGGATCTCCTCATAAACGGCGAGCATGCCGGCGTTGACGATCCCCATGTCCAGCCCCGCCTGCACGGCGTGGTACAGAAAGGCCGCGTGCATGGCCTCGCGCACCACGTTGTTGCCCCGAAACGCGAACGACACATTGCTGATGCCCCCGCTGACCCGCGCCAACGGCAGGTTCCGTTTGATCCAGTGGGTGGCCCGGATGAAATCCACCGCGTAATTGGCGTGTTCCTCGATACCCGTTCCAACCGTCAGCACATTGGGGTCAAAAATGATATCCTGGGCGGGAAACCCGACCTCGGTCGTCAGGATTCGATAGGACCGCTCGCACACTTCGATCCGCCGCTCGAAGGTGTCCGCCTGCCCGCGTTCATCGAACGCCATCACCACCACCGCGGCGCCGTATCGCCGAATCAGCCGCGCCTGCTGCTTGAACTTCTCCTCGCCCTCCTTGAGGCTGATCGAGTTCACCACGCCCTTGCCCTGCAGGCACTTCAGCCCCGCTTCGATCACCGACCACTTCGAGCTGTCTATCATGATCGGCACGCGGGCGATGTCCGGCTCGGACGCGATCAAGTTCAGGAACCGGACCATGGCCTGCTCGGAATCCAGCAGCGCCTCGTCCATGTTCACATCAATCATCTGCGCGCCATTCTCAACCTGTTGCTTCGCGATGGCCAGCGCCCCCTCGTAATCCCCCGCGAGGATGAGCTTGGCGAACTTGGGCGAGCCCGTCACGTTGGTGCGCTCACCAATGTTCACGAAATTGGTTTCCGGACGCAGCGTCAGCGGCTCGAGACCGCTGAGACGCAGCCAGGGCTCGGGCTGCGGGGGAACGCGCGGTTTCACTCCCTGGACCGCCTCCGCCAGCTTGCGAATGTGGTCGGGCGTGGTGCCGCAACAGCCCCCCACGATGTTCAGCCACCCGTTCCGCGCCCATTCCTCGAGCTGCGGCGCCAGCGTCTCGGGCGTCTCCGGAAATCCCGTGGGAAGCATCGGGTTGGGCAGCCCGGCGTTGGGATAGGCGCTGACGTAAATACTGGCCAGGCGCGACAGTTCCTCGATGAAAGGCCGCATCTCCTTCGGCCCCAGCGCGCAGTTGATTCCAATGCTCAGCAGGTTCGCGTGCGAGACCGAATTCCAATACGCCTCAACGGTCTGGCCCGAAAGGGTCCGGCCGCTCAAATCCGTGATGGTAAAGGACAGCATCACGGGGACGCGACGCCCCAGCTTCTCAAACAGCTCCTCAATCGCGAACAGCGCGGCCTTCGAATTCAGCGAATCAAAAACGGTCTCAACCAGCAGAAGATCCACGCCGCCCTCCAGCAGCGCCCGGGCCTGCTCGGCGTACGCCTGGGCCAGCATGTCGAAGGTGACGGCCCGATACGCCGGGTTATGAACATCCGGCGAGAGCGACGCGGTTTTGTTCGTTGGACCCAGGGCCCCCGCGACAAAACACTGCCGTCCCGGATGCGCGGCCATCGCCGCGTCCGCCGCGGCCCGGGCCAGACGCGCCCCCGCCAGGTTCAGTTCCGCCACCAGCGCCTCCATCCCGTAATCGGCCATGGAAACACGCGTCGAGTTGAACGTGTTGGTTTCGACAATATCGGCGCCCGCTTCAAAATACTGCCGGTGAATCTGCTCGATAATCTGCGGCTGGGTCAGGTTCAGGAGGTCATTGTTGCCCTTCAGATCGCGCCCCCACTCCCTGAACCGCGCGCCGCGATAGGCGGCCTCGTCCAGACCATGACGCTGGATCATCGTCCCCATCGCTCCGTCAAGAATGACGATTCGTTCCCGAAGCAACCGCTCCAGGGGATGCATCTGATTTGGTTTGCTTTTCACAACACGCATTCGAACCCGCGCCTCAGCGGGGCAGTCCCCTCCCGCCAGCCCGGGCTCGCACGCAACGTAACCGCTTGGGCTCCACAACGCAAATTAAAAATCAACATATCCTGATTTGTAGATATGTTGCATGACTCTCCCCGGCCGTTGCCTCCCGGGTTGACTTCCTGGCCTTCGCACCGACAATGCTTTCGCGTCATGATCTGCCGGCGGGTTTCCACTGCGACCACCCCGGGCTTGAAGTACCCCGGGGGCGTGATGACCCCAATGCATGCTCCCCCGCGCCCGCCTCTGTACCCGGGGGAAACGTTCTGAATCGGAAGCCATGGAGATAGCCCTTGTCCTCGGGATTGTGGCGGTTGCTGTGGCCCTGTTCGCCACCGAAAAACTCAGCGTGGACATCGTGGCGCTGCTGGTGCTGGGAGCCCTCGTGGCCACGGGCTTGGTCTCCCCCGACCAGGCCATCTCCGGATTCAGCAATCCCGCAACGGTGACCGTGGCCGCAATGTTCGTGCTCAGCGCGGGGCTGAGCAAAACGGGCGCGCTGGCCGCGTTGGGCCAGTGGCTCGTCCGGTTCGGACGGAACGAAACCTTGCTGTTGCTGCTCGTCATGCTGGGAGTGGCGGTCGTGTCCCCTTTCATCAATAACACCGCGGCGGTTGCCGTTTTCCTCCCCCTGGTGATGGGCGCGGCCGCTTCCCGCAACGTTTCCACTTCGCGCCTGCTGATTCCCCTGTCTTTCGCCTCCCAGTTTGGCGGAGTCTGCACGCTGATTGGCACCTCGACCAATCTGCTGGTGAGTTCGATCGCCGAGCGCCAGGGCCTGAGAGGGTTTGGCATGTTCGAGTTCACCCCCCTCGGCCTCTTTATGGTGGCCGCGGGGATGCTCTATTTTCTCGTTATCGGACGGTGGTTGCTTCCCAAACGGCGATCCGCCCGGCTGACTGAGAACTACGAATTGGGCGAGTACATCGCCGAGCTGCGGGTGATGAAAGCCTCGCCGCTGCTGGGCCAGTCCGTGGTCGGGGCGAGACTGGGGGAGCTGCACGACATCACGGTCCTGGAGATTTTACGCGACGGCCGGAAAATCTGGTCGCCGACCTACGAGCCGTTGCGCGAGGGGGACGTGCTCCTGGTCCGCGGGGCGGTGAAACAATTATTCAAACTCAAGAACAGCCTCGGCTTGGAACTGGATCCCCAATTCCGGCTTGAGGATCAGACGCTGCCGGGCCAGGACCTTGAATTGGTCGAGGTCTTGTTGCCCCCGCGCTCGCGACTGGCGGGGCGCACCCTGCGGGGATTGGACTTTCACTGGAGGTATAAAGCGGTCGTGCTGGCGTTGCACCGCCGGGGCCAGACCCTGCGCGAGAAACTCGCGACCGCGCGGCTCCGGGTGGGCGATGCCTTGTTGCTGCTGGGACCCCGAAACGAAATTGCCCGCCTGCGAAAGGATGACAACTTTGTCGTGCTCGAAACGCGGGGCGATGTCACGCTCGACCGGCGGAAAGCGCCGGTGGCCCTGGGCATTGTTGCGCTGGTGGTGGCGCTGGCTGCGCTCAAAGTGCTCCCAATTGTGGCCACCGCCCTGATGGGATGCGCCGCCTTGGTGCTCACCCGCTGCCTGCGGGCGGAGGAGGCTTACCAGGCCATTGACTGGAAAGTCATTGTGCTCCTGGCGGGGGTGCTGCCGCTGGGCCGGGCGCTCGAGCAAAGCGGCGCCGCCCAATTCCTCGTGGATCACGCCATGGCCGGCTGCGGCAATGCGGGCCCCATCTTCGCCCTGGCGGCAATCTACCTCCTGACGGCCACCCTCACCGAGTTTATGAGCAATAACGCGGCGGCGGTCTTGCTTGCGCCCGTGGCCATCTCAACCGCCGCCGGCTTGGGGGCGGACCCGCGGCCTTTTCTGGTCGCGGTTACGTTCGCCGCCTCGACCAGCTTTGCCACCCCCGTCGGCTACCAAACCAACACCATGGTGTACAACGCCGGCGGCTATCGCTTCACGGATTTCCTCAAAGTCGGCATTCCGCTGAACCTGGTCTTCTGGATCATGGCCATCTTTTTGATTCCAAAATTCTTTCCGCTCTGAACATGCCCATCCTCAAAATGATTCAAATACTGGCCGGCGCCGCCTGCCTTGTGGCGGGTACAACTGCGACGGCAGCTTCCAACCCGCCTCTGGTCATCTCCTATTTTGTCCCGCGGGATCGTGAGCCCATCGCAGGTTATGTGGACCGCCTGGACCGGGTCATGACCGAGGTGCAGCGTTTCTACGCGGAGGGGATGCAGGCGGCAGGTTATGGGCCGCTTAGTTTCACACTCGAACGCGACGCGGAGGGCCGACTGGTGGTGCACCGTGTCGAGGGAAAACTCCCCCTGCGGGATTACGGGCGCGACGACAGCGGCAAAGTCCGGGACGAAGTTGCGGCGGCCCTGCAGGCCAGGGGAGCCAGCCTGCATCACCGGACCCTGGTGATCTTTCAAGTGCTCCTCGAGTGGAGGAATGGCACGGCCATCGAAGTGGGCCCTTACGTCGGCGGGGGCGATCATCTGGGCGGCACCGCCTGGGTTTATGACGATGCCCTTCTGGAGCCGCGCCGGTTGAGTTCCCGCGACCCGGGCGGCTATTACGGCAAACCCTGCTCCGTGGGCGAGTTCAATTCGCATTACATTGGCGGTGTGGCCCACGAATTGGGGCACGCCCTGGGCCTGCCCCATGTGGCGGGTCCGAAATCCGAGCGCCGGCACTCCTTGATGGGGGACGGGAACCATACTTATGGCGAGGACTTGCGCGGGGAGGGCTCGGGGACCTACCTGCATCCAGCCAGCGCCATGTTGCTGGCCCGCTGCCGGCCCTTTGCCGGGGTACTGGAGGACGGCGACCGCGCTCCGGATTGCGAACTGCAGGACTTGGACGCGCGTTTCGACCTCGGCCAACTTCAGCTTCGCGGCAGACTGGAGGCCTCTCCCCCGGCTTTCGGAGTTGTTGCGTATAACGATCCCACCGCCATCCCGGGCGACTATGAGGCCACAGGATGGACTGCGGCCGTGGATTCCAATGGCCGATTCAATCTTGTGATTGGCGGCCTCGAGCCGGGGTCTTACGAGCTGCGGTTGCAAGTCTGCCACACCAATGGCGCCAGCACCCGGTTCGCCTTCCTTTACCACGTCAACTCTCAAGGAACACCCGACCTCAGCCCCTTTTCCCCCGTCCGGCTGATTCTGACGCAGGCAGGCAAAGCGTTCGCGCAGGGCAAGCGCCGGCAGACCCTCGAGCTCCTGAACCGCATTGAGAAGGAGGCATCGGTTTTCCCCGACCTCTCCCGCAAAGCCCGGCACCTTCGGTCGTTGCTCGAACCCAGGACGCTGATCCACCCTGCCGCCGTGCCGCCCAGCCAAAAGGAGGTGGCGGTGTCAGACCTCGAATTCTCCGCCGCGTCCGTGGGCTGGGGCAGACCGCTCCGGGATCAGGTTTGGGTCGAGGGTGGCAACCCTTGTTTTCTGGAAGTGGGAGGCCGGTTCTTTGAGCGGGGCCTCTATGCTCATGCGCCCTCGAGTTATGGCGTTGCGGTGGGTCAAAAGTGGAAGCGTTTGGCCGCCCAATACGGATTGCAGGATGGTCATGCCGGTTCGGTAATCTTCGTGGTTCGCGGGGACGGGCGTGAGCTGTTTCGTTCTGAACGAATCACAAACCACAACGTGCAGCGGCTTGAACTCGACATCGCCAAGGTCGCGAACCTGGAACTGGCGGTTGAGGACGCCGGGGACAGCTCCCACAGTGACTGGGGGGTGTGGCTGGACCCGACACTGGAACGATAAATTCAGTTTCTCCGGTTGCGGCGCCGGGCTGGTCCAGACCGCTTTGTCAGTGCTGGTGGGCGCGACAGGGGTCGAACCTGCAAGGATTACTCCAAAGGATCCTAAGTCCTTCGCGTCTGCCAATTCCGCCACGCGCCCAGCCGCCAAACATGGTACAATACGCCGTTCCTTTTAGCCAGCAAAGCGGGCGGCGTGAAGCCAAATCTGGCCGCAAAGGACGCTCAATGGCAGCCCGACGCCCCTATTGGCTCCGAACGGGGGTCGCGGACATGACTGGAACAATCTTGTGCGTGACCGCGTTGCTGGCGGTTCCGGGGGAGACTTTCGTCCAGAGAACGGTCCGGTTGGTATCGGGCAGGAAGTAAAATCCCGCCCGCAGGGGGAGCGCGGAGAACTTGTTGGTGCTGCCCGATTCCGGGGCTTTGGGGGCGGCCGGGGCGGCCTTGCCTGGTTGAGCGGAGCCGCCATACGCGGGACCGGGCCGCGGACTGCCTCCGTAACGGGGTCTTTGGCCGCCACCGTAGCCGGCTTGACCCGGTGCGTGGCAGAGGCAGGCCATAAGAAAGACAGAGACAAAGGCGCCAATTCCCGGATTCTTCATGCGGGTGATTCTAAGTCGCCTCCATCGCCAAGGCAACGGCGTTTGTCAGTGCTTCCTGACGGCGAAGGACGGGCATCAGTAGGACGGCAGGCGTTGGAAGCGAATCCGGCGAACGTAGCCCCAGTCGCTCTCACAAACGATGATGTTCCCCGCAGCATCCATGGTGACGCTGCGCCCTTCGCTGATCTTGGGTTCGGGCGAATAAAAATACTCGCCGTCTCCGGCATGGAGGTTGCCGCCCCAGCCATTCAGGAGCAAACGCACGATTCCGGCAGTGTCCAGATACCACAATTGGCAGCCGTCGTGGGTGAGGAGCAAATAACCTCCGGTGGGCACGGGGTAGATGCCGCGGACACCATTCAAGCCCGTGGCCAGCGCCAGTGCCCCATCTCCGCCACCGCTGGTTGTGCCGTTGCCCGCCAGGATGGTCTTGGCGCCGCTGGGACTGACGCGATACACGTAATGAGCGCCCCGGTCGCAGACCAGGATGTCGCCGTTGCCCTCGACATACAACGTGCCCAGCTCCACAAACCCGGAGGCAACGGTCTGCAAACCGCCGGCCGGGGTCCATTTTCGCAGCCGCGTTTTCGCGCAGAAATAGGCCAGCGTCTCGTCGTCCTTGACCCAAAGGCCGCGTCCACCTTCCAAGGCGCTGCCCGTCGCGGTGGCCAGGAAGAGGGTGGTCATGAGGCCGTTGGTGTTGACGCGCCGAACCCGGCCGTTGTCGGTGTCCAGAACGTAAACCGTGCCGTCAGGAAGGACCCACAGGCCGTTGGGGAAATTGAGCTGAAGTGTTGTGGCGACCGCCGGTCCCTCGCCATTGAATCCGCCAAAATGCGTGCCGGCATGGGTATGGATTGTCCCTTCGGGCGTCACGCGAAGGATCGAATGGCTGTTCTTGTCCGCAATAAAGACGTTGCCGGCCCCGTCCGCCATGGCGAAATGGGGCCGGGACAGGGCCGCCCACGCGGCCAAACCGCCTTCGTACCAGGGCTGCCAGTAGCTGACACCGTCGGTCTGGCCCGCGCCAATGCCCGCGAGGGTTTCCAGCAGTCCGTAGGCTTGAACAAGGTTGGTGAATCCTTGGGCGGTTGCGGCGACCGGCACAGCCCGGAGGCGGTAAAACCGCGCGCCGTCCGCCGGCGCCAGCGTTGCGCTGCCGCCCGCATTGGTCGAAAAAACGTTCTGCAGAGCCGTCCACGGACCTTGGACAGAGACGGCGTTTTCCACGGTGCAAATACCCGGCACGGGGGCGTTGGTCCAGGCCAGCCGGCGGTCGCGTCCGTAATGGATAAGGCGCAAGTCGGAGGCCGCTTGTGCAAGGCAGATGCAGGTTTCAAAGACGGCAGCCAGCACGGCGGCACACCGGAGTCTGGAAAAGAAGACGCTTCGTGGCATGGAATGGAGCAGCGTTACTCGTTGGGTCGGCCCGGCGTCGGAGTCATGATCGCCCACACATCCTCGTTTGCTGCTGTTCATTAAACGGCCCTGTCGCCCCTGGCTCCAGCACTGGAACCGGCCCCCGATGCTTCCAGCGGCCACCCGTGAAATCAGGAAATCTCACAAGTTTGCCTCCCTTGGCCACCGAGGAGCAGCTCAGGGGCATGATGGCTGACCACGTGGCCGCATCATACACGTCCAGCGGCGGGGTGGAACGGGTGCGCACCGCGTGGAGAAAGTCGTGAAACATCGGGTATTCAGCTCCCCCATGCCCCCCGCTCTTGAGCGCCTCCGCCCCCATCGCCTTCCACACCGGGTGCTCATATTTCTCCTGATAAGGCTGGAACGGTTCCCACGCATCGGCTGACTTTCCCGCGGTTTCCAGGCAAATGCTGTCCAGCGAGCCGAGGTAGATGCCCTGGGTTCCCTGAAGCCGCAGGATGAGGTCATACGGGCGCGGCGAGTAAACGTTATGGTAGAGGGTGACCGTGCGGCCATGGGCCGTCTGCAAGAGCGTGGTGTTCAGGTCGCCCTGGGCGTATTTTCGCCGGGCCAGTTCGTGATCCGGCCCGAACTTCTTTGCCGCATACTCCTGAAGACCGCGCGCCGGCGTGCTCAAGCTGCTCAGTGCGACAAAGCGGTCGCCGCGGTTGATGTTCATCCACTGCGCCACAGGGCCGATCGGATGCGTCGGATACGGGTTGCCATTGGTTTGGGCGGCGCGCTGACCCCGCCAGGTCAATTTCCCGTCCGGGGTAAAGGCCAGGGCCCGGCAATCGTGCTGATAACCGGCTTCACAATGCAAAATCTCGCCGAACACGTTTTCGCGCACCATGCGCAGCAGGGCCATGACGTTGCGGAAATAACAAACGTTCTCCAGCATGGTGCAGGGAATGCCCGTCCGCTCCGACACCCGCACCAACTCCCAGCATTCCCCCAGCGTCTCCGCGGCGGGAACCTCGACCCCGGGATATTTCCCCGCCCGCATTGCGCCCACGGCCATGCGCGCGTGCCAGGAGGGGGGCGTGGCGATGATGACGGCCTCGAGGTCGTCCCGTTCCACCAGCCGTTCCCAGGCGCCCTCGGTGTCCGCATAAATGTCCGGTGCCTGGCCGTCGCGCTGCCTGACCAGGCCGGCCGCCCGCTCCGCCCGCTCGCGCACGATGTCGCACACGGCTTGCACCCGCGCCTCCGGGAAGCGGAGCAGGGTCCCGAGCAGGCTCGTGCCGCGGGAGCCGGTGCCGATGATTCCCAGGCGCACCGGGGCGGCTGGCGCGCCAAAGCCGCGGCCAGCCATGGCAAAGACTGCGGTTGCGGCAAGGCTGGTTTTGAGAAATGCCCGACGATTCACAACCATGCTGTCGCTCATGAGCCACAGCCTACCCTTCCGCCCGCCCGGAGCAACTCTTACCCGACGCGGCCGCGCAAAGCTCTCGACAGAATCGCCCCGGCAGGCTATCCACCCTGGCCGTAATCAATAAGCATTATGGGTGTGATTGTGCAATTCGACTTTCCGTTTCCGGGACCGTTCGGCCCCGAGATGGAACAAGGTCTGAAAGACCTGGCTGTGTCCATTACGGAAGAGCCGGGTTTCGTTTGGAAAATCTGGACGGAAAACGCCCGGGAAAGGGAGGCGGGCGGCATTTATCTTTTCAGGGACCGCCCCTCTGCGGAGGCCTACGTGGCCAAGCACACGGCGCGGCTGGCCGGGTTCGGCGTTCAAAACGCCCGAGCCAAGATATTTGAAATCAACGGCGGCCTCACTCAAATCACCCATGGTCCCGCGGCTTGAGTTTCGCGGCGCGCCCCGCCCGGTCCGGGTGATGCTCCGGCTGCTGCTGGGAATGTTTTGCGTGGCGGGCGGCCCCTCCGTCACCGCAAGGGGCGAATCAATCGAGTGTGTCAAAACCGCGGCTTTTTTTGCCGCGCCCGATTCTCCCGATTACAGGAAATACGCGCCGGACCGCGAAGTGCTGCTGACGCATCTGGCGCTGGATATAACCCCCGATTTCAAACGGCGGACCGTGCAGGGACGAGCCACCCTTCAGCTCAAGGCCAACGCCCGGCCGGTGCGCGAGGTGCGCCTGGATGCGGTGGACTTGCGGGTGCGATCGGTCGAGGCGACACCTCCGGTCGAGGCATATCAAGTCACCGACGAGGCGCTGATTGTCACCTTCGCCCGCGACCTGCCGGCGGGCGAGCAGGCCCGCGTCACCGTGGCCTACGAAGCGGAACCGCAGCGGGGGTTGTACTTCCGCACCCCCGAACTGGGTTACAAACCGGGTGACACTCACCTGTTTACGCAGGGCGAGGAAATCGAAGCGCGGCATTGGTACCCCGCTCTGGATTTTCCCAACCAGTTTTTCGCCTCGGAAATCATCTGCCGGGTGCCGGAAGGCATGACGGTCATTTCCAACGGGAGGTTGATCGGCCAGACTCGCGAGCCGTCCGGCCTGACGGCATTTCATTGGCGCCAGGACAAACCGCACGTCAATTACCTGGTAACCCTGGTCGCCGGCTACTTCAAGACGCTCGAGGACCGGTACCGGGACATCCCCCTGGCGTTTCACACGCCCCCCTCCGATTTCCCTCAAGCCGCCCATTCATTTCGAGGCACCCGCGAGATGCTGGCCTTTTTCGAGCAGGAGATCGGAGTGCCCTATCCCTGGGCGAAGTATGACCAGGTGGTGGTCCACGATTTCGTGGCCGGCGGCATGGAGAACACCAGCGCGACCACGCTGACGGACCGCACGCTGTTCACCGAGGCCACCGAGAACATTCGCAACAGCGAGGGGCTGGTTTCCCATGAACTCGCTCACCAGTGGTTTGGCAACCTCGTCACCTGCAAGGACTGGAGCCACATCTGGCTCAATGAAGGTTTCGCCACGTATTATGAGTCGCTGTGGACCGCCTTCCGCCACGGCCGCAACGACATGCTCTACGAGCTGTACCACCGCGCCCGCCAGATCGCCAGCCGCAACAACGAAACCACCCCCATCGTTCGCCGCACTTTTTCCGACCCGGGCGAAATGTTCAACCACCTGGCCTATGGCAAGGGCGGTTGGGTGCTGCACATGTTGCGGGCGCAGCTCGGCGAGGACCTTTTTCGCCGCGGCATTCGCGCCTACCTTGAACGGCACGCGCACGGCAACGTGGTCACCGACGACCTGCGCCGCGCTTTGGAGGAGGTTTCCGGCAAGACCCTGGACCCGTTTTTCGACCAGTGGGTTTACCATGGCGGGTTGCCCACTTCGGAGGTTTCCTGGAGCTGGGACCAGCAACGACGGCTTGCTCGGGTCACCGTCAGGCAAACCCAGGCCGTCAACGACCAGGTTCTGCTTTTCTCCTTCCCCCTCACCATCCGTTTCAAGGGCAGCTTCGGTGTGGTCGAACAAACGGTTCGGATCTCGAGCCGGCAGGAGGATTTCCACTTTCCGCTCGAGTCCGCTCCGGAAATTGTCCGGCTGGACCCGGAATACACCCTGCTGGCACGCATCCAGTTCCCCCTCTCGCGAGCCATGGCGCACGCCCAGTTGAAGGATTCCAGCGACGTGATCGGCCGGCTGCTGGCGATCGAGGATTTGGGACGGCGCCGCGACCGGGAGGCGGTGGCCAAGCTCAAGGAGGTGCTGAACACGGACGAGTTTTACGGCGTGCGCATCGAAGCGGCGCGCGCCTTGCGGGCCATTCATTCCGACGAGTCCCTCAGCGCCCTGGTCTCCTCCAGAAATCAGGCCGACGCCCGGGTTCGGCGCCAGGTGGCGGAGGAAATCGGCCGCTTTTACCATCCCGATGCGCTGGAGGCGGCGCGGGAAATGGCGCGCTCCGAGCGAAATCCCGCGATCCGCGCCGAAGCGATCAAGGCACTGGGCGCTTACGGCGAAGCCGGGGTCAGGAACACCTTGCTGGAATTCCTGAACTCGGATTCCTACCGGAATGAACTGGCCGAGGCGGCGCTGGAGGGCATTCGCGCGTCGGACGATCCTTTCTTTGTCGGGTTGCTGTTGGAAATTCTGGCGCGGCGGGAGGCGGATTTCACCACGCGCGGCCTGGCGCAAGGGATTGAAACCCTCGCGTGGGTGGCCCGCAATGAAAGCCAGAAGGACAATGTCCGCGAGTTCATTCTACGCCACGTCAACAGTCCCAAACGCCGAATTCAAATCGCCAGTCTCAAAGCCCTCGGTCTGCTCGGCGATTGGAAAGCGGCCCCCATCCTCGAGCGGTTCGCCAGCGCCGCCGAAAAAACGCCCCAGCGCGAGGCGGCCGAATCCGCTCTGCGGAAATTACGGGATGAGCGCAAGCCGGCCGAGGAATTGCAGTCCCTGCGCCAGGAGGTGTTGGAGCTGAAGAAAGCCGGCCGGGAGGCCAGCCAGACATTGGAATCGTTGAAAAAACAGGTTCAGGCTCTGAGCGCCCAAACCACCAAGTCCGGGCGTCGGGCCCCCCCGGCGCTGCGGAGCCCGAAGCAAAGTGAGCCTTGAACTTCGGACGCTGAACTTTAGCCTTTCGGTGTGAACAACGACCTGCCGAGCGTGACGGTGGTGATCGCCGCCCGGCCGGGCCAGGCGCAGATTCAAGCGGTGGAGGCTGCCCGCGCGCTGGATTACCCGGCCGGCAAGCTGGAGGTCATCGTCGCGCGCGGGCGCCAGCCTTCCGCCCAGCGGAACGCCGCCATCCGTGCGGCGCGGGGCGACCTGATTTACTTTCTCGACGATGATTCAATGCCCGCCCCCCAAAACCTGCGGCGCGCTGTCGGGCATTTTCGTGATCCGAAGGTCCAGATGGCCGGCGGGCCCAACCTTTGCCCTCCCGATGCACCCGGTCTGGAGCAGGTTTTCGCGTTGGTTCTCTCGAGTTGGCTGGCCTTTGGTCCCAGCCGCGCCCGCTACGCCAAAGTCGGGCGGCCGCGTCCTTCCAGCGAAAAAGAGTTGATTCTCTGCAATCTCGTGGCCCGCCGCCAGCCCCTCCTGGACCTCGGCGGATTCAACGAGGCCCTGTATCCCAACGAGGAAAATGCCCTCATGGACGAATTGCAGAAACGTGGCGGCGTCCTGCTGTATGACCCGGAGATTGCCGTGTTTCGGCGGCCGCGATCCAGTCTGAAGGCTTTCGCCAAAATGCTCCTCACCTATGGACGCGGGCGGGCGGAACAGTTCCGGCTGCATCCCACACCCGGCTCCGCGCTGAACTTTGTGCCGCCCCTGTTCTGCCTCTACCTGGTGATTGCCCCTTTCCTGGGCAGGGTTGGTTTGGTTCCCCTGGTGTTTTACCTTTTGGCCGTGGCGGGGCAGGGGATGGTTCTGATTCCAACCGGAGGGGTGTTCCGGGCGCTGGCGGCCACGCCGTTGGTGGTGCTAACGCATCTGCTTTACGGTCTGGGCTTTTGGCGCGGCTTGTTCACAAGGCTGGCGCCGCCGGGTCAAAGGCGGGAGGTCGCAGTCTCGCTAGAAAGGTTGGCGGGGGCACCATGAAGAATCCGGTGTGGTCCAAGGTCATTCCGGCCTGCCCGGACCCGGCGCGGGCCAGGCAGATGCTTGAGCTCTTCGAAGGCACGCCAGGCGTCGAGGTGCTGGAGGCGGCCGACGAGGATCAGGCCGGCTTGCTGGCGCTGTTGTTCTGCGGCTCCCGCATCTCCACCAGCCTGTTGATTGCCCATCCGGAATGGCTCGGCGCTCTCACCCGCGACGCGCTCCGGCACCCGCGTCGAAAATCCGGCCTCAAGCAAGAGCTCGCATCCTGGCTGCCCGGCCTGCTCGAAGCCGGAGATTACAGCGCCGTGCCGCGCCGCCTGCGCGAATTCCAACAGCGCGAATTGGTCCGGATTGCGCTTCGGGACCTGTCCCACGCGGCGGAGGTTCCCGAAATCATCCTCGAAATTTCGGACCTGGCGGACGTATGCCTGGATGCGATTTGGCAAAACTGCTGGCGGCAGCTCACGCGCCGTTATGGCACCCCCTACCACCGGGACC
>ERZ795052.4529-NODE-4529-length-14270-cov-12.064720_pt1 | contig 14270 bp, 14 predicted proteins | sample MGYA00375136_ERZ795052 | MGnify/ENA primary metagenome ERZ795052 (study PRJEB30181, sample SAMN05720156) | activated sludge metagenome | isolation source: Anaerobic digester | place: Japan | collected 2015-05-26 ... | reverse complement strand
AAAACGGTTCCACCATGTTAGCGCAGATGCGCAAGGAATTGGGGCCACAGGCGGAATGACTGACGAAACCCGAACCGATATCACGCAGCCAACGCGGGATCTTGCGCGCCTGCCGATGATCTCGGCGGAAGCCTATCAGCACGTCGGCCGGTTCGCGGGTGCTCTCGTCATGTCCTGCTTTGAACAAATCGGCGGCTTGCCCCGCATGGCGGCATGGGCTGATAGCAATCCGACCGATTTCTACACCAAGCTATTCCCCAAGATGATTTCACGTTCGCAGCAAGTGGACGTGTCCGGCACGTTGACAATCGACGATGCGATATCCAGGCTTGAGCACATGAACGAAGCTGAATTCACAGAAGTCTATGATCTTTAACCTAGCGACGGAGAACCGCGATGGCAGAGGCAAAAACATTCGGGGTGCCGGATGATATCGAAAAACGCTTGATTTACTGGCGCCGCCAATTGGCAATAGACCGGCGCTTTCCGTGGGTAGGTTCGGGACTGCTTGAAGATCTCGTTTGCGCGGCCAAGCTACTAGGCGGTGACGTGTCCGAATTCGAGCGCCCGAAAGAAAACTTGGAGTTTGACCTATGAGTATCAACCGCGCACGCAAGGAAGCTGCGAAGCGCCTTGGCCTTGCCTTGGAACAGCGATATCGCAACCTGGTGCTTGCCAATCCGCATGATCAGGATGAAGTCGCACAAGCGGCTGTGGATCTCGGCCAGTGCTTCAATGACAATATCGAATTTGTCATCTGGACGCTGAAAACCTACGGTGGATTGATCCCGCCACCGCCCGAGCAATTGAAAAAGGATATGGGCGCACCGCGTCCACCTTTGCCGCAATTGCCTTCAACGCTGACGAATTTGTTGAAGTAATGGACCTTCAAGCGATAGCCAATGAATATCAGATTTCCGTCGATGAAGTGCGGACGCGTTGGCTATCACTCTACGTCGCCCGGTGGAAAGCCGATTTCAAGCGCTTCGCCCGTGACTGCATCCGGATCCGGACAAAATCAGGTGATCTTGAGCCTCTAGTTCTCAATGCTGCGCAGATGATCCTGCACAATGCGGCGGAAGCGCAGCTAGAGGATGAAAAATGGGTGCGCATCGCCGGGCTCAAGGGACGGCGGCAGGGCTTTTCCACCTATGTGGCTGCGCGGGGCTATTGGCGTGCGACGCTATGGGATCGACAGAAAATCTATATCCTTTCGCATGAAATGGCGTCGTCGAACGTGCTGTTTGAAATGACGGATCTCATGCAGCAGAAGCATCCGTTTCCGCCACAGGTCGGCACCGATAACGCGAAGGAATTGGAATTCGTCAAGCGCGGATCCTCCTATCAGGTGGCGACGGCCGGGCAGAAGGCAGGCGGGCGCGGCGGCGCTGTCACTTATTTCCACGGCTCGGAAGCCGCTTGGTGGACGAACGCGCCGGACCACTTTGCGGCATCGGTGCAGGGCGTGGACGAAGTGCGCGGCGTTTGGGGTGTGCTCTGGCGCGAGCCTGCCCGGCCGCTGCCTTTCGAGAAGGGCATAGGCGAGATTTGCGGGTGGGTGAAAGCACCGTCAGAGATTTGGCTGGAAACGACGTCAGCAGGCCCCAACGGGGAATTCTACAAGCGCTATATGGACGCGCTGAAAGGCATTGGCCGGTATCGAGCCGTGTTTGTGCCGTGGACAGCATCGCCGGAATATTATGAGGATGGCGAATTCATCCCGTTGCAGGAAGCAGAGGAAGAAGGCGAGCTTTCGGAAGCCGAGTATCAAGAGCTTCATCGCTTGAGCAACGGACAGATGCTTTGGCGCCGGTCGAAGATCCATGAACTTGGATCGATGGGCAAGTTCCGCCAGGAATACCCTATTGACGTCACGGAAGCCTTTGCATCGGCCGATATCGAAGGCGTGTTTATCAAGCCTGCCTTGGTCCTGCGCGCCCGCAAGCGTGTGATGGACGATCCCGATGCACCTTTGATCATCGGCGTGGATCCGGCCGGGAGCGGCGGGGACCGTTTTGCGGTTGCCTTCCGACGCGGGGACAAGATCACCAAAGTCATCTACCGCAACAAACTTGAGCACGACGAAGCGGTAGCCTGGCTTTGCCGCATTCTCGACGAATACGAACCTAACCGCATGTGCATTGATCGCGGATCGATGGGCCAGAATATCGTTTCAGCGCTGCGCAACATGAACCCCAAATATGCACAAATTGTCAAAGGCATCGATTTCGGTGGAACGTCCAGATTTAAGCAGGCCACACCAAAACGCGCCGGGCCTTGGAACAAGCGCGCGGAAATGTATGGGGATTTCAAGCAGTGGATTATCGAAGGCGGCGCAATTCCCGACGATGATGATCTCGCATCCGATATCAGCGGACCCAAGGAAAAATTCCGGGCAAATAATGATTGGCTGCTTGAGAGCAAAACCGAAATGAAGGCTCGGGGACTACGTTCCTCTGATCTTTCAGATGCTTGCGTGCTGACTTTTGCAACCCGTGAATGGTTTGATAGCTGGAAAAAGCCCGAAAAGCCGAAAAATTTCACCACTGGCGAAGCGATGGGAGAAATGATAGGGCACAACGGCGGTCCTCCGATTGAGGACGATTGGAGCTACAGCGGCAGCACCGGCTGGATGGGCTGACTACAGGAGTTTGGGGCATGGCGGGCATTCGGGACAACATCGCACGCGAAGATCGTGAAATTCCACGCACGCGCGTGAAAACTCCGGCCGGGTTCGACAATGAAGATGCGTTTCTCGATGATATGCGCGCCAAGTATGAATGGGGCTACGGCTTCAATGAGCATAATATCCTGGCAGGCAAGGATGACGCTAAATTCGCAGTCGGAAATCAATGGGATCCGGTTGTCGAACAGCGCCGCAAGGATCTCCGCAAGCCGGTCCTGACATTCAACCGCCTGATTGCCTTCATCGCCCAAATTCTCGGCAACCGCCTCATGAACGAGACGGAGATCCGGGTTTATCCGGACAAGGCGGGCACCAAGGAAATCGCAGAGATCCGGGAAGGCTTGATCCGCTCGATTTTCAAGAATTCGCACGCTGATTTTGCCCGCGACGAAGCCAGCAAGTATCAGGTTGTGGGTGGCGAAGGCGCCTATACGCTCTCGATAGATTACACGTCGGATGACGTTTTCGAGCAAGAGATCAAGCTCGCGGCGATCACGGATCCCTATTCAGCCGTGTTTGATCCGCTCGGGATCGAGCCGTCCGGCCGGGATTGCCAGTGGGCCTTTGTGGGCGACGATATCCCGCAACAGGAATTCAAGAAACGCTGGCCTTGGGCGGCGGAAGTCTCATTCCTCAATGAGAAGCGCTGGAACCAAAGTGGTTTCTGGATCTCGCAGGATACGGTGCGAATTGTATCCTATTGGCGCATGGTGACAGAGGGCACAAAGGTGCTCGCGCTCTATCAGGACGGCACGGTCCATGACGTCACCGACATGGAAGAATTCGAGTATATCAATTTCGTCGAACAGCGCTCGGACGGCTCGCCCTATATCCGTGAAGTGCCCAAGCGTTTCGCCCGGCTCTATGTGTGCTCGGGCAATGCAATCCTTGAAGGGCCATACGATTATCCGATTTCCTCCCTGCCGGTTTACCGCGTGCCGGGATGGGAATTGAATGACGGCGAAAAGATCCACCGTTGGGGCCTGATCCGCTTTTTGAAGGATCCGCAACGCCTGCACAACTATTGGCGCTCGACCGTCGCGGAACAGCTTGTGGCGGCTCCCCGCAACAAATGGCTGACGACACCGGACGCGATCAAGGGACACGAGCCCAAATGGCGCCGGGCACCGTCTAGCGACGATCCTTTCCTCTATTACAATGACGGGGAAAGCCCGCCTGTCCATATTCCGCCACCGGGGATTGACGCGGCGCTTGTCAACGAAGCAGGCATGGCAACCCAGGATCTCAAGGATATCTCGAATATCCATGAAGCTGCCTTGGGGATGCCGTCGAACGAAGTATCGAAGGTCGCAATCCAGCAGCGCCAGATGGTTTCCGACGTGGGAACTTTCATCTACACCGATAGGTCAAAAATCGCGGACACGCGCTGCGCGGAAAACATCAATGAGCTTATTCCGTATATTTATGACACGCAGCGGATCGTCACGATTATTGGCCGTGACGACAAGATGATCCTGCAAAAGATCAACGATCCGAGTGACCCAAATTCCGATGTGACGATGGGCAAATATGGTGTGACTGTTTCCGTTGGCCCGGCCACAGAAACCAAGCGGGCTCTTGCAAACGAGCAAATGATGGCATTCGTGAATGCTGCGCCGCAAACGGCGGCGAGCGTCATGGATCTTATCGCGGAAGCACAGGATTGGCCCAAGTCCGGCGAATTCGCACGGCGCTTCAAGATGCAACTGCCTCCGGGCATGGTTCCGGCCGATGAAATGACACCTGAAATGCAGCAAATGCAGGAAGCCAATCAGCAGATGCAGCAGATGCAGCAACAGGTTGAAGCGGCGCAGGCACAGGCGGCAATTGCGGATCTTAACGCTAAGGCGAAGAATAATGAAGCTCGCGCAAATCTGGCACTGGCGCAAGCCTATAAGGCTGTGCTGGATGCCCAAAGCCGTCAATCTGACGTGGAGGGTAAGAATGAGGAACGCCTGACAAACGCGGACAATACTGAATTTGATCAAGTGATGAAAACACTCGATCAGCACAACTCCCTTGCGCACGAGGACCGGGACTTTGATTTGCGCAATTTGGATTTTCAATCCCGGAAGAATGGAGAACAGGAAAATGGTAACGACGATTAAAACACGGCTGCGAATGACGGCGGCGGAACGGGCTGTTGGACGCTATCTGCGTGCTCCGGACCATCCACAGGATGCAGAATTCGCGGCTTTTGAAACGTCCGGCGAAGTCGAAGTAGGCGAAGCAAATCTTGGCGGCGACAAGCCCCAGGAAAAGCCGCCTGTGGAGGAAAATCAGGAAGAAAAACCCGCCGACGAAAACGCCGAAAATGAAGGCGATGAAGGGGATGACGACGGCGAGAAAAAGCCGAAAGAGCCCAAGGATCCCAAGGAAAGTCAGATTAACCGCTTGAAGCGGGAAAAGGCAGAATTGGCCCGTCAATTGCGGCAGGCGCAAATGACTCCGGCGCCCGATTTGGCGACACGACTAGAAAATCTCGAAAGGCTCTTGCAAGGTGGAAAAACTGGTGTTACTCCTGACACTGGAAATGCGGCGCCGGATCCTACCGACACCGACAAATATCCACTCGGGCACCTTGATGACCGTTACATCGAGGATAAGCTGGAATGGCTCGCTGATCAAAAGGCCAGCCAAAAAGCTGAATCGGTCCTGCAACGTCAGCAGGAAAGAGAAACCCGCCAAGCACAAGAACAGCAGCAGCGGGAACTTCTCACAAAGGTTGACAATCTCGCAGCCAAAGGCACCGAGCTTTTCGATGATTATCAGGAAAGCGTTGTGGAAGCCGGTATGCGGGGCGATTGGGATCTTTCTCAACCAACCTTTGAGGCAGCGCACGATGCCGAAAATGGCGCGCAAATCCTTTACGATCTGGCACAGGACAAGGCGGAAGCCGCCCGAGTGGCAAAGCTCTCACCTTATCAGCAGCTAAAATACGTAATGGACCGCGACACGGAGATCTCCAAGGCCAAGAGCGGCCGCAAGATCCCCAAGGCAGGCGATCCGCCAACGCATACAGCGCGAGGGGCAAATTCCCGGACGCAGATTAATGGCTCGACAGACAATCTCGACGATTTTGAGAAAGCCTGGGAAGCAGACGCAAAACGTAGTCGGTAATTCGTGGCATCGGGATAGTCCGATCCACTTTTCAAGGAAGGGACTATCCCGATGGGCACGGTAACTGTTGAACAACAGAAATTGGTTCTCAACGCCTTTGCGATGGTGTTGCAGAATAATCTCGTCAGCGCCGAATGCGTGACGTGGAACGAATATGATGGGGAAATGGACGACCGCAACGGGCTCCAAATCCTTGAGCAAGTCACCCCGCGCTACAACATCACGCGCACCACAAACGGCGTGAAGGATCTCACCGCTGGCACGGACGGCACTGTTTTCGGTTCCGAACTGTTCACGGTTGACGGCACGTTCAACGCGAACATGGGGTGGGGCGATTTTGTCAAAATCAAGTCGATTGGCGCCGCGCGTGAAAGCAAGGCACTCCTGGGTGCCGCGACGTCAATGGCTGAAAAGATCGACGCCTACATTTTGCAGACCGCCGCGCTTGCGTCGGCTGATTGGACCGGCACCGCTGGCTCTGGCACTGCGATCAATAACTGGGTGGACGCTGTTGCTGGCTATACACGGTTGAAGGAAAATGGCGTTGGCGATGACAATCTGTCCTACGTCATGAACTATTTCGACATGCAGAACCTTGGTGATCAGGTTGTGAAGCTGCCCGCTCCGGACAATTTCTCAACTTCGACGTATCGCAAGGGTTTCTCGGGCGAATTGAATGGCGTCAAGACGCTGTTTACTAATCAGCTTCCGGTGCTGACGGTCGGCACGCGCGTTGCGACCAACTGCTTGGTGAACGGCGCAAACCAGAACGTCAACTATTCGGCAGTCGCCAAAGCGGGCACGGTCAACGGCCGTCGCCTGACACAGAACCTTATCTGCGACGGCCTTGCAGCGGGCGCCACGGTCAAGGCGGGTGAAGTTTTCACTGTCACCGGCTCAAACGCCTATGACAACCGTAAGCAGGCAGCAGTCGTTCCTGCGCGCTTGCAGCAATACACGGTTGTTGCGGACGCCACAGCGGACGGCGCTGGCAACATCACCTTGGTGATTTTCCCGGCGATGATCGTCCCCGGCTCGGGCGCTGGCGACGATATCAACATCAACCAGGCTCACGCTACTGTGACAGCGGCTCCGGCCGACAATGCGCAGCTTACCTTCCTTGGTGCTGCGAACGCCAACCTTTCACCGCGCATGATTTTGCAGAAGGAATCAATCGTGGTGAATACGGTTCCGCTGATCCTGCCTGCTTCGGATACGTCGATGCGTCGGCGCCTTTCGAAGATCCCGTTGACTGTTCGTATGTGGCAGCACTCCACATTCAACACGGGTGAACATAAGGTGCGGTTCGACGTCGCTATGAACGCGAATATTCGTGAACGTATGCGCATCGCTCGCATCAACGGCGCTTAATTTATTGGGCGCGCTTCGCTAGTTCTCCGGCGAAGGTTGATAGGCCCCGATCACTCCCGTTGTGGTCGGGGCCTTTATTCCTACGGGAAGGGTCTTTTGAAATGGCACAGGTCAAGGAACATTATAGACCGCAAGCGATGGCAGCGGGAGCGTCGTTTAGGGTTGGCGGGATCCATATCTCGGGATTTCTACCCACCGTCGCGGGGACCATGACAATCACCGATGCAGATGGCACCGTGCTTCTTAGTGCGCTTCCACTGACAGCCGGGGTTTATGTCCCCATTCCTTTGCTGTTCAACACGCCGCAAGGCGGCACCGTGGCATTGACAACGGCGGCTGGCACGCTGTTCATTTAAGAGGATAGGCAAATGGCTGCTTCTGACTCCATTACACTTTCGAACAGACCAAGCAGCCGTAGGTTTTTCAACGGCGCACCGATTTCTATGCCCGCTGCGTGGGTAAATGCTTGGCAGCTTTCCCAATTCACACCCGACGTGACATATTATGGGGATCCGCGCGCGCCTTATGGCGACGTCGGCATTACTCCGGAAGCTCTCTTTGACCGTTTCTCGGTTGCACGGAAATCCCCGCTTGCAACCTTCTATGTGAACGTGGGCACTGGATCAGACGCAAATAACGGGCTCACCCCCGGCGCGGCCAAGAAAACCATTGGCGGCGCAATCGTTGCTGCAAACACGGCAGCGGTGGCATCGCAAATTATTGTGGCGGCGGGTGACTATAACCGAGCACACGGCTTCTATCAGGGCGGCACAGGTGCCCCGGCTGTGGATATTGCTTTCATTGCAAATGGCTTGGTGACAACCGGCACATGGGATGATTACGCGACGCCTTCCGCTGACGCGACATTTACCAATACCTATTCTTTTGCACTGGCGAATGCCAACCGTGTGATCGATCTCACCCAAATCGATCGATTTGGAAACTATGTAGAATTGACCCCGGTTTCGACGCCTGCCATCTGCAACCGCACACCAAATTCCTGGGTGATCAACGCAGGCACGATCTACCTTAATCGTGCCGATGGCGCACAGCCAACGCAGGCCACGACGCGCATTTTCCGTGCCAACGTTGATAACATGCGCGTAACAAACCCGGTGAATATTTTTCTCGGGCTTGCCGATAATAATTCGCTTTGGGATTTCCAAGGCGGACAGGTCGGATGCGTGCGCTACAACCCGACGACAAAACCGGCTGCGAATAAGGCATTTGTCGTCAAGCGAGCCAATTTCCGCTATGGTGGCGGATCCACCAACACGGCAGGCAACGGCGTGGCTGTGGATAGCATTCACGGGATTGCAGCGTTCTTCCAGTGCCAAGCCGATGCAAATTGGTCCGATGGCTTCAATTTCAAGAATGCACTGACGCCTTCCACAAGAGGCTATTGCATGACAGTGAATTGCGGCGCCGACGATAACGGGCGTGGTGCTTCACAGTCGAACAATGGCTGGACAAGTCACAATGATGTGACAGGGCTCGACGTGTGCGGGATCTATGAAGGTAATCGGGGCGGCACGTATCGCTCGATTGACACGTCGATCTCGTGGCTTGTCAGTCCGAGCGTCAAAGATGATTTCGGGGATATTTGGGCCGGTGGCACAATTCAGCCGACGATGTTCCGCGTGGACAACACGGCACGTCATTACGTCACGGATCCGCAACTCGATATCAAGGGAACCGGCTACCGTTTCTATGTGGCAGCGGGTGCGTATCTTGCGTCAAACAATGCTGTGCCGTCACGCTTCACGGATTTTGCTGGCGGCACAATCGACACATTTTAACCAAGGAGAAAGTGAATGTCCGAATTTCAAGCATGGCCTTCATGGCGCTATGGACCCAACGGTGCGAGCAAGCTCTGCGAGAATGAAGCAGAAGTGCCAAAGGGGTGGGTGGATCATCCGGTGCTGGCTGATACGAAATGGAAAGATGCGAAGGCTGAAACCAAGCCTGCCGAAACGAAGCCCGCTGGTGAGCAAGCAGGCAATGCTGACGTTGACGCGGCCGGGGTAGCTTTTGATCCAGCCTTGCACGCTGCATCGCGCTCCTTTACGAGCAAGGGGCTCTGGCGCATGAAGGTCGGTGTGAAGCGGCCGGAAGCTCCAACTCTCGATCTATAACTATGGGGTGCTTCCGTGGCCGTTTTGGTATCGTCGATTATCACAGACGCTTTCCGAGAGGGGAACATTCTTCCTCTTGGTAAAGCGCCTACGGCTGCACAAACGACGGAAGCACTTCGACTTTTCAACGCGCTGATCGCGGCCATCTACGGCGGGGATGCAGGCGAAGAATTGGGCGATTGGCCTTTGGGCACCTACGGCCGCGAGAGCAAAGCGGATCCGATCAACTATACCCAGGACCAACTCCAACGGCCTACGATCAACCGGCGCCTCATTGCGGTCAACACAACGGCACTGACGGTCTATCTGACCGTGTGGCCCCAAGACGGCGCCCGCATGGGGATCGCGGATCCTTTCGGCCGTCTTGCCGCTTTCCCGGTGACGCTGGATGCCAACGGCCGGACCATCGAAGGCGCGGCGACCAAATTGCTCAACACGAACGGGCTTTTTCAGGAATGGTTCTATCGTGCGGATCTCGGGCAGTGGGTGAAGCTGTCTGCGCTGACTGAAATCGATAATCTGCCGTTCCCGGATGAATTCGAATCGTTTTTCATTCTCATGCTCGCCATGCGCCTAAATCCGCGCTACGGCCGGAGTATGGACGAACAGAGCGCGGCGATCTTCAAGCAGGGTCGCACGAGCTTTGTAGCCCGCTATCTGCAATCCATGCCGCTTGAAATCGACGACAGCATTTCGTGGCCGTTCATGAGTATGCAGAGCTACGATCAGCAGCGACAGTTTTCTTCATCCCCAGGATTTGATCGCGGCGGCTATTTTTATTGGGGGAATTAGGCATGGCTGATATTCCTCTCGCCAAAAGCGATTATTTCCGGGAAGTAGCGAAGGAAGCGCGCATTACGATGCGCAACCGCTATTTCGAAGAAAATCCGGTTTTGACAGACAAGCAATCGGCGCTGATTGCACGCATGGGAATGCGCCGTTGGATCTATGTAGGCGACGGGCCGATCCGCAACGTCTATAGCCAGCCGGGCAGTTTCAGCGACGCTCTTTTCGTGGCGAGCTATGATAAGCTGTGGCGTGTCAGCACGACCGGCGTTGTCACGCTGATTGGCGATATCCCGAGCAACAGCATTGACGGCTTTGTCTCGATGGCGGCGACAAGCAACATTGGCACAACTCCGGCATATCTCTTTGTCGCGGCTGGATCCTCACTCATGTGCTATATCGAAAATGGATATGCGCAGGGAACGATCTCGGGCACCCCGGCAAACAATGACGTCGTGGTAGTAGGCACGACCTATTACAAATTCACAAGCGGCAGCGTCAACGCAGGCACACCGGCCGGAACGAATGCAAATCCGTGGCTGGTGGCTTTGGGCGGCACAGCGGCGGAAGCATGGCAAAACCTTGCAGATGCCTTTGGTAAAACCGGCGTTCCCGGCACGCAGTATAGCGGGCTTCTGACAGCCAATACGCAAATTCAGGTGATCATGATTTCGTCAACATTGGTGACGATCCGTGCAACCTTGATTGGCGCGCTCGGAAACTCAATTGCGACGACAGAAACCGGCGCGGCGATAGCCTGGACGGCTGCAACGTTGACGGGCGGCGGCGCTGCCTCATGGTTCCAAGTCGATATGCCGGATGACGTCGGCGTGATCAGCGTGGGTTATATCGCCAGCTATGTTGTTGTGGTGCCCGCGCAAGGCCAAGGGATCAACGGCCGCTTCTATTGGATCAACCCCGGCGAAACGACGGTGGACGCTCTCGATTTCGCCACGGCCGAGCGTGCACCGGACCCTATTTCCAGTGTCGTTGTTTTTGGCGATCAGTTTTGGCTCCCCGGCACAAAGACAACGGAACCTTGGTATTTCACCGGAAATATAGACACGCCGGTTTTGCGTATGCAAGGCGTGGTTTTTGACCGTGGCGCATGGGAAGGGACAGCTATCCAGATTAAGGATAGTATGTTAATTGTGGACACGGAAGGAGCCGTTTTTCAGATTAGTGGCGGATTGAAGAAAATCAGCCGTCCCGATATCGAGGAACGCATTCGAAAATCGATTCAGTATCAGGCGTCATTGGTTCCCTGATTGGAGTAAAAGAAATGGCCGCTGTTTGGTGTGATGATTTCAAGAGCTACGGGACCACTCCCGCCTTCCTGCTTGACGGGCTCTACGCGTCTGCGTCATGCCTTCTCGTGGAGGATCCGGATCCGATTATCACCGGCACGGTTTTGAAGCTCGGGACCGTGGCTTTTTTCGACAATCTGCGCAAGGTGCTGCCGTCCGCACAGGCAACCGTGGGTATGTGCGCCCGTGTGTGGTTTGAGGGTCTGCCGGGCGGTGCTGAAAATCCCTGCTTCTTCCGCTTCAATGACGGTGCAAACACTACGCACGTCTCGATTGCGATCACAAGCACCGGGGTAATTCAGGCTTGGCGCGGAACGCAATCTTTCCCGACAGGCACGCTCTTGGGTGCCACAACCGGGCCGGTAGTCGCAGCCAATTCCTTCAACCATATCGAAGCCAAGGTAAAAATCAGCGATACCGTGGGCACCGTCGAAGTGCGCGTGAACGGGGTTACAGTGCTCAATCTCACCAACCAGGACACCGGCAACAGCGCGGACTTGACTGTTGCACAGGTTGTGCTCGCGCCGTCCGGCCGGGGAGATCTCGCAACGCAGGTGCTCCCCATCTATTTCAAGGATTTCTTCGTTTGGGATAGCACGGGCGCGCAGAATAACAATTTTGCCGGGACCGTGAACGTGGTCAACCTGACACCCAATTCTGACGTCGCATTGACGTGGACGCTTTCGGGCGGTGCAACAGGTTTCAGCTTGGTCAACGAATCACCGCCTGTGGACAGCACCTTTATCAGTGCTGCATTCCCGGCTCCGGCCGCTGACAAGATGGGGCAGACAAATCTTCCGGCTGACGTCACGAGCGTGAAAACTCTCATGACGCTCGTGAGGGCGCGCAAGACGGACGGCGGCGACGGTCAATTGCAGGTCGGCTTGATCTCGGGCGCTTCGACGGCCTTGGGAGCCAACCGGCCGATTACGACGGCACCAACCTATTATGCTGACATTCAGGAGACGGATCCGGCAACCGGCGTTGCGTGGCTTCCCACGGCGGTGGACGCGTCCAATATCCAATTCAATCGGACGCTCTAAATGGTTTCGGCAGTCGGCGTAGAAGTCTCGCAAGCGCGAGATCTCGTTGTATCGGTGGTCGCCTCCGATATTGAGCTATCTTTTGCCCGCGCCTTTGCCGTCATCAATTTTCCAACGGCTTCTATGGAAGTCTCGCAGGCTCGATCACTTGTCACGCTCGGCATGGGTGGCACAACCATTGAAGTATCGCAGGCACGCACGCTTGCCGTGGTTCGTGGACGCATCGGGAACCCTAAGCTCCGCGTGTGGACTTTCAGCTTGGACGGACACGATTTCTATGTGCTCCGGCTCGGAGATAGCGAAACACTCGTTTATGATCTCTATTCAGAGCAATGGGTAGATTGGGCGAATTTCCAGAAGGAATTTTGGCGCGCGAACAATGGGCAGAATTGGGCCGGTGCGTCGAAGCTGGCTTATACCTATGGCAGTGACGTGGTTGTAGGGGATGACACCTATGGGCTCCTGTGGTTTCTGGATCCCGAACAGCCTTACGATCAGGATCCGGATTATCTCGCGCCGGTCCAGGAACAGTATTTTGAGCGCACCACAATGGGGCAGGTAGCGATCAGGGGCCGCGAAGTGATGCCGTGCTATGCGTGCTGGATCACGTCCGACATGGGAGATCCTGCTTACGTCGGTGCCGGGGTGACGCTTTACACAAGCGACGACGCAGGCAAGACATTTGACAGTCATGGGCTTGTGACGATCACACCGGGCGAAAATTCGCCGGAATTGTCTTGGTATTCTCTAGGCCAAATCAGCGCGCCGGGGCGGTTGTTCAAGATCGTGGATGATGGCGCGATTGCCCGGATCGACGGCCTGCAAATGAATGATCCTGACGATGGCGGGTAAATTTCAGCCTCTCAATCAGGATTTCGCAATCGTAAAGGCGAACGGGCTCCCGACTGAATATTTCATTCGGTGGGCACAGCAGCGGCAAATCGATATCACAACAGCCGTGACGTTCGGGGATCTCGCAGCGATCAACGTGATCGCAGGTGTGGGATTGACAGGCGGCGGGCCGATTGACGCAGATGTAACGGTGGATCTTGAGGATACCGGCGTCGCTCCTGGCACCTATGGTGACGCAACCCATGTGGCTCAAATCCAGATAGACGCGCAAGGCAGGATCTTGACTGCCGCCGACGTTGCAATTTCGGGCGGTGGCGGCGGATCCACCGGGGAGGCAACCCTTGTCGCTCCGGCGCTCGCAGCCTATACTTGGCTCAACCAAGGCACCGCCAGCGCAGTGGACAACGGGAACGGAATTTCGCTGCTTGCCCCGAGCGCAGGGAGCACACAAGTCCGGGCACTCTATAAGGCAATTGCGGCCGGTGACTTTGACGTCAAAATCAGGATCAAGGGCACGACGAACGGGCTAGGCACTCCTGCTTTTGGGATGCTCTGTCAGAATGCAGCATCGGGAAAACTGTTGCTCATGGCTTACGAGCCAAGCGCAAATAATCTTTATTTCCAGCGCTGGAATAGTGTCACGTCGTTTAATTCCCAAGTCTCTGTCAGAGGCGTTTTTCCTGAATTCAATTGGTTCCGGGTTACTCGTGTCGGAACGACAATTGAATATTGGTTGTCGTCGGATGGGCTGGATTGGAGATCAATTGGCACGGACGCAGAAGGAACTTTCAGCGGCACAATCGACCGCATCGGATTTTCAGCCAACATCAATAATACCAGTGAAGCACAGTTCACTTGTCAATCTGTAACAGGATTATGATTGACGCCAAAACCTGAATTTGATAGTGCTTCGATGTTCCCCCGCCGTAGAGCGCTTTTCTTCATAGCCCACCGGGAACCTTGGGGCCTT
>ERZ795052.4515-NODE-4515-length-14296-cov-4.296959_pt1 | contig 14296 bp, 10 predicted proteins | sample MGYA00375136_ERZ795052 | MGnify/ENA primary metagenome ERZ795052 (study PRJEB30181, sample SAMN05720156) | activated sludge metagenome | isolation source: Anaerobic digester | place: Japan | collected 2015-05-26 ... | reverse complement strand
AACCTCGCAATGCCGAGCAGGCTTTTGCTATGCATGCAGTCATGAATCCGAATGTTTTGCTGGTGACTGTTCAGGGTGTAGCCGGTACAGGCAAAACATTAATTGCATTAGCATCGGCTATGCAACAAAAAATGAATTACCGTCAGATATATCTTGCACGTCCAATAGTTCCACTCAGCAATAAAGACATTGGTTACCTGCCGGGTGACATAAAATCAAAAATTAATCCCTACATGGAGCCATTGTGGGATAACCTGAAATACATCCAAAGCCAGTATCGCGAAACAGACAAAGAATATCAGAAAATTTCTGATATGGTGGAGAATGAGAAATTACACATCACACCTTTGGCGTATATCCGCGGACGTAGCTTAAGTAATATTTGTTTCATTATTGACGAAGCTCAGAATCTGACACCTCATGAGGTAAAAACTATCATTACCCGTGCTGGCGAAGGAACTAAAATAATTTTCACAGGTGATGTGTTTCAGATAGATACACCATATCTTGATGCACATAGTAATGGCCTGAGCAATGTAATTGATAAGATGAAAAATTCGCACCTCTATTCTCATATCACATTGGAAAAAGGTGAACGCAGTGAGTTGGCAAACCTTGCCGGAGAATTGCTTTAAAAGGTTAACCGGTTTTTTCGAATATAATTTAATTCCCGTCAGGTAGCGTTACAGCGGTTATCTTTGCATCATGATCAAACGGTGTGTTGATTTAATTATTTCGTTTTTAGCAATTGTGATACTCTTGCCATTGTTATTGCTCATTGCACTATGGGTTAAGGCCGATAGCAGGGGTAGTATTATTTACAGACAAATGAGAGTTGGCAAGGGAGGAAAAGATTTTGGTATCCTTAAATTCCGGACGATGCATCCTGATTCCGACAGTAAGGGATTACTCACTGTAGGTGGTCGCGACCCAAGAATAACAAACGCAGGATTTTTTCTGCGTAGGTATAAATTAGATGAGCTACCCCAATTGTTTAATGTACTTGTAGGCCAGATGAGTCTTGTTGGTCCAAGACCGGAAGTGCGTAAATACGTGTCACGTTATTCAGATGAGCAACTAAAGGTGTTGAATGTTAAACCCGGAATTACCGACTATGCAAGCATTCATTACAGCAATGAGAATGAAATTTTAGCTCAGTCAGCAGACCCTGAAATGACCTATGTGCAGGAAATTATGCCACATAAATTAGCACTCAATCTAAAGTATATACAAGAAGCAGGTTTGATAACCGACCTGAAAATTATTGCAGAAACAGTTCTGAAAATTATCAGGTAGGTAGCATGTTTGAGGACTTTTAATGTTTTTTTATTCTTGTGTTAATGGTTGTTAAATTTTCTCTAGTTTGAGCGAAAATAAATGATTTTAAAATGAGTTTTTATTCTGTAAAATAAGTTTTAAATCCCTTCAAACTTTAAAGAGCAAAAAAGTGTTATTGTTGCAATTAAATTAAGTTTTATAGAATTAAAGTTTTTTCTAAATACTTTTAATTTGCCATTGATTTATTTTAAGAAGAAAAAGATGGATAAAGTTTTGAATTATTATAGAAGCGTGTTTGTTGTTTTGTTGAGTTTGATAAGTATAAACAAAGTACATGCACAAATGCAACAGATGATGCAGAAGGGAATGAATGCGGGCCGTCTGTATGGTAAGGTTATGGATTCAAAAACCAATAAACCTGTTGAATTTGCTGCAGTGCAGGTTTCTGTTTTTAAAAAGGACAGCACAGGCACATTAAAAGAAAATATTCTTAACGGACAACTAACACAGGGCAATGGAGATTTTAGCTTGGAGCAATTACCTGTAATGGGTGAACTGACATTTAAAATTGCTGCAATGGGTTACAAACCTTACGAGCAAAAAGTAAAGTTTGAAATAAAAATGCCTCAAGGCGGTGCTCAAGGAACTAACTGGCAGCAGGCTCTCAATGCTATAGATAAAGATTTAGGTAACATAAAGATTGAACCTAATGTGGTTGCACTTCAGGAAGTTCAGATTGATGGCACTGCTCCGATTTTAGAATTACGCCCCGACAAGAAAGTTTTTAATGTTGAAAAAAATCCAATCGCAACAGGAGGCACGGCAGAAGATGTGCTGAAACAAGTGCCCAGTGTGAATGTGGATATGGATGGAAATGTAACTTTACGTAATGCTGCACCACAGATATTTGTTGATGGTCGCCCAACAACTTTAACCGTAGATCAGATTCCTGCAGATGCTATACAGGAAGTAGAAATTATTACAAACCCATCAGCAAAGTACGATGCCAGCGGAGGCATGGCTGGTATATTAAACATTGTATTGAAAAAAAACAGACGTATTGGTTATAACGGAATGGTTCGTGCCGGTGCAGATTCAAGAGGAAGAATAAATTTAGGAGGCGATTTTAATGTGCGCGAGGGAAAAGTGAACGTGTTTTTAAGTGGTAACCTAAACCAACGTAAATCAAAAGGGACAGGACTAACCGAGAGGCAAACACTTGGTTCAACTCCCAGTAATTTTATAAGCCAGAGCAATGAAAACTCCAGTAATGGCTACTTTGGATTTATTCGTTCGGGAGCTGATATTTTTTTAGATAACAGAAATACCATAACTGTTTCGGGTAGTTATATGAATGGATATTTTAAACCATTAGAGTTCCTGCAAACGAAAACAGATACTTTATTTCCGGGTTACACATCATCTTCGTTGTCAGACAGAGAGTCTTCAAGCAAGCGCGAGTTTAAAAATACAGGGGGCACAGTTGCCTACAAACGTCTTTTCCCACAAGAAGGTAAAGAACTTACGGCAGATGTAAATTTCAACTCTGTAAAAAGTGATATGGGAGGAAACTACAGCACGCAAAATTATTTAGGTAATGGCGAAGCATTCGGTAATCCCATTCTGCAAAAGCAAAGTATTGAAGGTGAAAACACATTTGTTACAGCACAAACCGATATGGATTTCCCACTTGATAAAAAATCAAAAATTGAAACAGGTTTACGTGGTGCCATGCGCGATTACAGCAGTGTCAATCAGAATTTTATTTTTGATGATTCGCAGCAACAATATATTTTAGTACCTAACCAAACAGCAAATTATCAGTATATAGATCAGGTTTATGCAGCTTATGCAACCTACAGTAAGTCATTCGAAAAATTATCGCTGCAGGCAGGACTAAGAGCAGAAAGCTCGTTCTATGAAGGTGAGCTTACACAAACGGGTCAGAAGTTTAGTACAAATTATCCTGTTAGTTTGTTTCCCAGTGCATCGGCTAGCTATAAACTGAATAACAAGACAGATTTACAGATAAACTATTCACGTAGAATAAACAGGCCTAACTTTTTTCAGATCATTCCTTATTCTGATTATTCCGATTCTTTAAACATCAGCAAAGGAAACCCAGGATTGAAACCTGAGTTTACACATTCAATAGAATTGTCAGCCATGCAAACTTTGAGTCGTAAGAATACACTCATGGCATCAGTTTATTATAAACAGACGGATGGTGTTATTACACGTTATCTGAGCTATGAAGCTGATACTATATTGGGTCGAAATGTGTTGGTAAGCACTTTCCGTAATGCCAACACAAGCTATGCTTATGGTATAGAATTGACTGCACAAAATAATATTAAGGGCTGGCTCGACATTACTTCAAATATTAATGCTTATCAGAGTGTAATTAATGGAAAGAATATTGAGTCAAATCTAAAAGTTGAACAGTTTAGCTGGTTTGCCAAACTCAATCTAAACATTAAATTACCAAAGAATTTTTCTGTTAGTCTTTCCGGTGATTATCAATCTAAAACAGCTTTGCAAATAAATAATGGTGGCGGAGGACGAGGGTTTATGGGTGGAACACAAAATACAGCACAAGGCTTTATAAGGCCAAATTATGGTGTTGATGCAGGGTTGCGTTATGATTTCCTGAAAGACAAAGCTGCATCGCTTACACTAAACGTTTCAGACATTTTCAAGACAAGAGTTAATGATGTACATTCAGAATCTGATTTTTATATACAGGATAGCTGGCGGAAGCGTGATGCACAGATTTTCAGACTTAACTTCAGTTATCGTTTTGGAAAATTCGACACTTCACTTTTCAAAAGAAAAAATCAGAAAATAAATACTGAAGGCATGCAAGATATGAGCATGTAATGTTTATTCTTTCGTTTGTCAATACATCTGAATTCGCTTCAAATGCAATATTTTTGGACGGTTTATGAATGTACTTTATATTTCCTATGATGGAATGACAGATAACCTTGGGCAGTCACAGGTAATTCCTTACCTGAAAGGACTCACCGGATATGGTCATCATTTTGATATTATCAGTTGTGAAAAGCCCGATAAGTTTAAAGCTAAAGAAGCAGAAATAAGAAAGTTACTTGATTCTTTAAACATAGGATGGCACCCATTGCCCTATACAAAAAGACCACCTGTGTTATCATCTGTTTTAGATGTTGTCAGAATGTACAGAAAAGCATACAGTCTGCACAGAGAAAATAAGTATGATGCAGTGCATTGTCGAAGTTATCTCTCTGCCATGATAGGACAGGATATGAAAAAGAAGTTTGGCACCCAATTTATTTTTGACATGCGCGGCTTCTGGCCTGATGAACGCATTGACGGTGATTTATGGAATATTAAAAATCCTGTTTATAGAATCATTTATAACTATTTCAAGAAAAAAGAACTGCAGTTTTTCAATGAGTCAGACTTGAATATCAGTCTCACACATGCAGGGTTGAATGAAATTAAAAAAATGAGTGTCAGTAGCGAACAAATAAATAAGTTTTCTATAATTCCATGCTGTTCTGACTATGATTTGTTCAAGCCCTTACCAAGAGATATTGCACTGCTCAGGCAACTTGGTTTTGAAGAATCAAACAAGATATTATGTTATCTCGGTTCAATAGGAACATGGTATATGTTTGATGAGATGATGGCTATGTTTAAACAGTTGAACATTCAGGATAATTCATTCCGCTTGTTAATTATGACACCTGAACCACCATCAATGGTTTATGATTCAGCAAAAAAATTGGGAATAAATTCAGATTTTATCAAGGTGGTGAGCGCAACACGACAGCAGGTGCCACAATATCTTTCAATTACTCATCTGGGAATATCATTTATAAAACCTTGTTTTTCAAAATTAAGCAGTTCCCCAACCAAGATGGGGGAAATGCTTGCTGCAGGTGTTCCATTGATTTGTAATAGTGGTGTAGGAGATGTGGAGCGCATCATTAATGAAACAAAGACAGGTGTAGTTATTCATGGTTTTACAGAAGATGAAATGCAATCTGTTGCAATAAAGGCAATTGAACTGATTCAGATTCCAAGAGAAAATATCAGAGAACAATCTCGCTCTGTATTTGCATTGGAAAGTGGAGTTAAACTATATGCGCAGGCGTATGACAAAATGCAAAAACAATAATTACAAAATCATCTTTATTTTTGCAGACAATTTGCTGACGTTGTTTTTACAGACAACAATAATTTATGAGCCAAAATAAAAAGAAAATTCTGCTGATTTGCCCTTATCCTGAAGATACAGCACCGGGACAACGTTTGCGCTATGAACAATATCTGAACTTGTTCAGAAAGGAAGGATATGATATTCAGGTGTCATCTTTCATGACTTATCGTTTTAACAACATTGTTTATAAGCCCGGAAATATTCCCGAAAAGATTTTTTGGACTTTGTTTGGCTACATCAAACGATTTTTGCAATTATTTACCCTTTGGCGCTATGATGCCGTGTATATTTTTTTATGGGTAACGCCCTTTGGATTGCCGCTGTTCGAAAAACTTTTTGTACTCCTCAATTCAAATATGATTTACGATATTGATGACATGGTTTTTCTTGGACATTCTTCTAAAGCCAATAAGTTTATTAAAATATTGAAAGGCACAAGAAAAATTACATTCCTGATGCAGAAGGCTAAACACATTGTTGTTTCAACACCTTCTAATGAGGCGTTTGCAAGGAAATATAACAATGCAATTACTGATATTTCAGTAGCCATCAATACAGATGTTTATCTTCCTGCAAATAAATACAGTAATGATGATGTTATAACAATAGGATGGAGCGGCAGCCATAGCACAAGTCGCTATTTGTTTCTGTTGGAAGAAGTACTGCGGAAGTTTGCCGGGCAAAGTAATATCAGAATCCTGGTAATTGGAGACACAACGTTTAAATTTAATGGCTTTGATTGTGTAACCATTCCCTGGCAATCAGCAACAGAAGTTAAAGATCTTCAGAAAATTGATATCGGTCTCTATCCACTACCTGATGAACAATGGGTTTATGGTAAGAGTGGGGGCAAGGCATTACAGTATATGGCTCTGGGGATTCCAACCATTGCAACAGGAATTGGAACCAACTTCAGAATAATTGATGATGGTGAGTCAGGGTTTTTAGTAAGAACAGAAGAGCAGTGGATTGAAAAAATTGAATACCTGATAAATCATCCTGAAGAGAGAAAACGCATTGGAATGAATGGAAGAAAGAAGGTTGAAAAAGAATATTCACTACATGTAAACAAAAAATACTATCTCGATATTTTTGAGAAGGTGGTAGGTTAAATATTTCTTGTTTGTCATGATGTTTTAAGTATCTTAGCACTGCAATGAAAAAGACAATTTTTGTATTGCTTATAGCTTGTGGTTATTTTGTAGCTAAAGCACAGTTTGCACCTATAGGTGCACAGTGGCACTACACACAATGTGCAGTTACCTTTCCTTATACATGTGGCCCTGTTGAAGTAAATGCAATAGGAACCACTGTAATAAATGGTATTACTTGTACCAATCTTCAGATTGCCCCTTTTACTTGTGTTGGGTTTAATTATTTGCCAGTTTATCAGAGTAACGATACTGTTTATCGTTTTCTCTACAATCTCAACACATTTACCATGCTTTATGATTTTAATGCACAACCCGGTGATATATGGAACATCGTTTCAAACACCATTAATCAACCACCGCCCGCACCACTTACAGACACAGTGCGTATTCGTGTTGACTCAGTAAATATGGTTAACATCAACAATCATCCCCGCAAAATATTTTACATTTCTTATGCCGATTCATCACACATTCCATTTGTATTTGAAGGGCCTATTATTGAAGGTATTGGCAGTATGAATTTTTTGCTTACACAATTCAATTTATGCGATCCTCAGATTACTGCTTTCAGATGTTATAACGATTCAACATTAGGATTGTATCAGCCCAATACCTTGGTTGACTGCGACTCTGTAATTGTTGTTGGTGAAAGTGAAGTAATCAAAAAGGACTATGTGAGTTTATATCCAAATCCATTCACCGATCAGATATGCATTCACTCAGAAGATTTTTTGTACAGGAAATACGATATTAAACTGGTGAATATTGTTGGCAAAGTTGTCTATCACAGCAAGCATAGGCAGGCACTTGATCAGCTAACCATTTTTCCAAAAAATCTTGCTCCTGGCACTTATTATCTGCTGCTGGAATCAGACAAAAAAGTGCTGCAAAAGCGGTTGGTGAAGTTGTAAATTCCCCGTTCAATATTATCTTGAATGTTTGAAGGTTAAAAGAAGAGGAAAAAATACTAAATAATCATCACCAAGGTTCCTGCAATAATTAAAGCTGCACCTATGGTAGTTTTCAACGACATAGTTTCGCCTAAGAAAATTACAGCTAAAATGATGGTTAGTGCAATGCTTAGTTTGTCAATTGGTGCCACCTGAGATAAATTGCCCAACTGCAATGCTTTGAAATAAAATAACCAAGAAAGACCTGTTGTTAAGCCTGAAACGATTAGAAAAAAAACATTTTGCTTAGATAACGAACCGATTCCTTTTGTTTCACCCTTTGTCAGAATAATAATCCAAATCATTAACACTACTACTATTGTCCTGATTCCTGTAGCAAGGTTTGAATTGATATTTGCCACACCTAATTTCGCAAATAATGCCGTTAGTGAGGCAAACAAGGCAGAGAGTATTGCATAAAACCACCACATAGTTTCAAAATTTAGACGATTGAAATCATTGAATAAAAGTTTATTGATTTATTATTGATTTTGTGAAATGTAAAAAATGAAATTGGGGTTATTATAAAACTCGTTCACACAAGTCTGACTATTTTCTGCACACTAAAATATTAAAAATTGAATTTCAAAAATAAGGTTTACTTTGTACTGCTGAGCAAGCAAAATACCGATATTTGTATTTTTATTATTTATAAACATGAGTAACACCATTCTTAAGCAAGACACTTTTCAGTTGTATTGCAACAGCCTTACTTCCTATCAAAGACTAAAAACGCTTGAGGTAAAGATTGGCGATGTTGCCATGGGAGCTAATCACCCCATTCGTGTTCAAAGTATGACTACTACCGATACCATGGACACAAAGGCAACAGTTGCACAAAGCATCAGAATGATAGAAGCCGGTTGTGAGTATGTACGAATCACTGCACCAAGTATCAACGAAGCACGTAACCTACAAAACATAAAAGACGAATTGCGAAAACAGGGCTATCGTACTCCCTTGATTGCCGATATTCATTTTACACCCAATGCAGCAGAAACAGCAGCTCGGATTGTTGAGAAGGTAAGGGTGAATCCCGGCAACTATGCCGACAAAAAAAAGTTTGATACCATTGATTATACCGATGCAACTTATGCTGAAGAGTTAGAGCGTATTCGTGAGCGGTTTATTCCATTAGTAAAGATTTGTAAGGAGTATGGTACTGCTATGCGTATTGGTACCAATCATGGTTCTTTGAGCGACCGTATTATGAGTCGCTATGGTGATACACCATTAGGCATGGTGGAGTCAGCACTTGAGTTTTTGCGGATTTGTATGGATGAAGGTTATTATAACATTGTGCTTTCTATGAAAGCAAGTAATCCTCAGGTCATGGTTCAGGCATATAGACTTTTGATTGCTAAAATGCGTGCAGAGTTTATGGATTTGAATAATGAACAAAACTCACTGCCTGCTCTTTTTCCTTTGCATCTTGGCGTGACGGAAGCAGGTGAGGCTGAAGATGGACGAATTAAATCCGCATCAGGTATCGGCACATTACTCGAAGATGGTATTGGTGATACTATAAGAGTTTCGTTAACAGAAGACCCGGAGCTTGAAATTCCTGTTGCAAAAAAATTGGTATCGCGCTATAATAATCGTGCTTCGCACCTATCAATAAAACCAATTAATCATCAGAAATTGCCTTATTCTCCATTTAGTTACAGCAGACGACAAACAAAAGCTGTTTTGAATGTTGGAGGCAATCATGTTCCGGTTGTGTTTGCAGATTTTTCAGGCAAACAAAATATCTCTCCTGCATCTTTATTTCCTGTGGGCTATAATTATTCTCAGGCATTGGATAAATGGCATATCAGCGATCAGGCATGTGATTTTATTTTTGCAGGTGATCAGCATATTTCATTTGCATTGCCCGGAACGCTTAGTGTCGTTTACAACTATAAAATGTGGCTACAACATTCCGGTGATGAAAGAACATATCCATTGTTTAAAGTGAGTGAGTTAGATGATATGGCAAAATGCAATGCAGCCATAAAGTTTGTTGAATTATACACTGAAGATTTTTTTAAATATCAATTAAAGATTGATAAACTCTCTGATGCTGTTCTGGTCTTAAAAACATCAAACGAACATGCAATGCCGGATTTACGTAGGGTGTTTGTTGGTATGATGCAGGAGAAAAGTACTTTGCCTGTCATCATTAAGCGTGTTTATGATAATACTGATTTAGAAACATTTCTTTTAAATAGCTCCACCGATGCCGGTGCTTTGCTTTTGGATGGTATGGGTGATGGTGTTTGGCTTTGTTCAGAGAAAGTTAGTCCTGCAGATATTAATCAAACAGCATTTGGAATTTTACAGGCTGCACGAACTCGCATTTCAAAAACAGAATATATCAGTTGCCCGTCATGTGGCCGCACCTTATTCGACTTACAGGAAACTACAGCTAAAATTCGTGCAAAAACACATCACCTCAAAGGCATTAAGATTGGCATAATGGGATGTATTGTAAATGGTCCCGGTGAAATGGCCGATGCAGACTATGGTTATGTAGGTTCCGGTGCTGGAAAAATAACACTTTATAAAGGCAAAGAAGTTGTACGCAGAAATATTGATGCCACACTTGCTGTTGATGCACTTATAGAATTGATTCGCGATAATGGTGACTGGATTGAGCCTGCTGTTAGCGATAATACTACTGGAAACTAACACGAAGACCCATTTTCCTAAATTGTAACAATGCTTCTGCATTTCCTTTTGCATCATCAACGGGGTGATGAGTATGTCTTGTTTTACGGTAAAGTTTCTTCCATTCAGAATTTAAACCAGTATCCATTTTCATCCCACAGTACAAATCACCAATTCTGCGACCAGAAAAGCCAAATGGATTTTTACCAATAAAATTATGGAAGTACCAATTTATCCATTGCCAATCAAAAGCAAGGTTATCACTAATAAAAATTGGTTTATCTACAGAATTTTGCGTTATCCAATCAAAGAATTTTTGCATTACTTCTTTTGGGTCGTTAAAACCTAAATGTTGTTCACGACTAAATCCACTAATTGCCAATGCTTCGGGATTCCATTTTTCAGAAATTGGCTTGACTTCGCCATAAAAGGTTTTTGATAATGAAGGTTCAACTATTATAGCTCCAAAAGAAACCATTGAAAATTTGTGAGGAATTTCCCCATCTGCTTCTACATCTACTACAATGTAACTCATATTGTTTATTATTATTAATCTGAAATATCTCTTGTAAATTTGACCGTACTACCGCTAATAAGGGTTTGTTGCAATAGAGGCAGAAGTGCAAGTTTCCAGCCTTTTACTTCTATTGGGCTGTGGTGATTAAGTTGAACAGTAATTTTTCAAATCCCCTACTGCTACAAGCCCTAAACCGTTATTACACCGTCTGCATAAAAGCTTCAGAAAGATATTCTGTTACATCACTTGCTGTTAAAGAGTAGGGGTGAATTTTTTTAATAGCACAATCTGCTGCCAGGCCATGAATATAAACTGCTGCAATTGCAGCATCGGTTGCGTTTAAGCCCTGAGCAAGCATTGCAGCAATTATGCCTGTTAGTGTATCGCCACTGCCACCTTTTGCCAGTCCTGCATTTCCTGTTGTGTTGAAGAAACATTTTCCGTCAGGAGTAGAAATGGAAGTGTAAACACCTTTTAAGACAATAACAATTTTATGTTTTACTGAAGCGGTAATTTGAAAGTCGTTTCTCTGAAAATCATTTTCAAATGTTCCAAAAAGTCTTTCAAATTCTTTTTTATGTGGTGTTATGATTGTGTTTTCCGGAATATGATTTAAAAGATTTTTATTTTGTGCAATGATATTGAGTGCATCAGCATCGAGAACCAACGGACTGTTTATCTTTTGAAGCAGTTGGCCAATCATGTTTGCTGTTTCTTCGTAAATGCCCAAGCCCGGTCCTGCTGCAATTGCATTGTAGGATGTTAAGTCAGGTAAAGCAAATACTTTATCACCTTCACAAGTACTTAACATTACCTCCGGCATTGCAGATTGTAGTGCCGCACCTGTTGTTTTTATGGTATGAACTGTTGTCAGCCCTGCACCACTTCTAACACATGCCTTTGCGGAAAGTACTATAGCTCCGGCTTTTCCATAACTGCCGCCAATCAATAAAGCATGACCAAAGTTGCCTTTATGCGAAAATCGTTTTCTCGGCTTGAGTGATTTTTTTATCATGCTCCTGTCAACCAGTTCATGAGTTGAAGTTAATGATTCAATATAATGTTCATCAAGCCCAATGTCAAGCACTTTTACTTCGCCAATCCTATGGGCGTTTTCTGCATAAAGCATGCAGCGCTTTAATTGCTGAAAAGTTAATGTTGTGGAAGCATGAATAACGCCAGCACTGGCTGGTGTATGTTTGTCGGCAAATAATCCTGAAGGTAAATCAATAGAAAAAATAGTAGCCCCAGTGGAATTCACTTTGTGAATTAAGTCAGCAATATTTTTCTCTACAACTTTATTTAATCCTGTTCCGAAAATTGCATCAATCCAAACAGTTATTTTTTCAAAAGGAAGTTGGGTGTCAGTAAGGTAAAAAAAGTTGACAGAAGTTTTCTGCAATCGTTGAAAATTTGTTGCTGCATCGGGGCTTAATTTGTCGCTTTTATCGGTAAGTATAACAGAAACATTTTTTCCTGATTCAGCCAACATTCTGGCAATGGCAAGTCCATCACCTCCATTATTTCCGGGTCCGCAGAGAATGCAAATCAGATCTTTTTCATCTGTAAATTTTGTTATTACATCAACGCAGCTTGTGGCTGCTCTTTCCATTAAATCAACAGAGCTAATAGGTTCTGTTTTTATTGTATAGGCATCGGCCAAACGGAATTGTTCTTTAGTTAATAGTTTCATCTGTCTGTCAGGCAGTAGTGGAGATTGGTGTAAAGATAAAAAACCGGTATTGAAATAATATGAATCATATTGAACAAGCAGTAAAACATGTAGATTTGCCGCACATTTTAAAGAATAGTATGGAAGAAAATACCACCTTAAAACACACAGCTTTAACAGCAATTCATCAAAAGGCAGGTGCTAAAATGGTGCCCTTTGCAGGCTACCTGATGCCGGTGCAATATACCGGAATTAATGACGAACATGAAACTGTTCGCAATGCCGTTGGCATGTTTGATGTCTCTCACATGGGAGAATTTATTTTAAAAGGCGAAGATGCACTCGATCTTCTTCAACGTGTTACAAGCAATGATGCTTCTAAATTGTCAGCAGGTAAAGCTCAATACAGTTATTTCCCAAATGAAACAGGTGGAATTATTGATGATTTAATTGTTTATTGTATTGATGATAAAACATTCATGTTAGTTGTTAATGCATCCAATATTGAAAAAGACTGGAATTGGCTTCAAAAGCATAACAACAAAAAAGTTGAAATGCATAACATCTCTGACCAAACTTCATTGCTTGCTATTCAGGGGCCTAAGGCATTGGAAACTTTGCAGAAGCTGACTTCAATAACCTTAGCCGACATTCCATATTACAACTTTGCTAAAGGTGAGTTTTCCAGCTGCCAAAATGTGCTTATCTCCAATACAGGCTACACAGGCGCAGGTGGTTTTGAATTGTATTTTGAAAACCAGTATGCAGAAAAAATCTGGAATGACATTATGCAGGCTGGGCAACCATTCGGCATAAAACCTGCAGGACTGGGTTCGCGTGACACCTTGCGACTTGAAATGGGATTCTGTTTATACGGAAATGATATTAGTGACAACACATCGCCTTTGGAAGCAGGACTTGGATGGATTACCAAATTCACGAAGAATTTTATCAACTCTGATGCTTTAAAGCAACAAAAAGAGCAGGGAATAGCAAATAAATTGGTAGGCTTTGAAATGATTGATCGTGGAATTCCAAGACATGATTACGAAATATGTAATGCATCAGGACAAAAGATTGGTCGTGTTACTTCAGGAACACAGTCACCAACATTAAACAAAGCCATCGGTATGGGCTATGTGGCGAAAGATCAATCTGCCGAAGGAACAGAAATTTTTATTAAGATCAGAGAGAAGCTGATTAAAGCCGCAGTTGTCAAGATACCGTTTATTAAAAAATAATCAATGTCTGAAATAGTGGGCAAACCTGTAGTTGAAGTTTGTTTAACACCGGCACTTTTCCATCAGTACAACACGAAAGATTCTATTGTTGTCGCTATTGATATTTTACGTGCTACAAGTAGTATTTGTGTGGCTTTGCAATATGGTGCACGCTCCATTGTTCCTGTAATGACAGTAGAAGAAAGTTTTCAGTATAAAGAAAAAGGATATCTGATAGGAGCAGAGCGGCAAGGCTCAATGGTAGAAGGTTTCGACCTCGGTAATTCGCCATTCAGTTATATGGAAGACAAGATAGTTGGTCGCGATATTGCACTAACAACAACTAATGGCACTAAGGCAATTAATATTGCCAAAGGCTCTGCAGGAATTGTTGCAGGTTCATTTCTGAATATTGATGTGCTGTCTGCCTGGCTTATTCAACAGAATAAAAATGTGCTTTGCCTGTGTGCAGGCTGGAAAAACACTTTTAATCTTGAAGATACACTTTTTGCAGGAGCACTGACGCAAAAACTTATTCCACATTTTCAACTGTCTGAACACCGCGATTCTGCGATTGCAGCAATAAACCTTTATAACCTTGCAAAGCATGATATGTACGATTTTTTGAAAGACTCTTCACATCGTGCACGGT
>ERZ795052.4500-NODE-4500-length-14320-cov-5.018998_pt1 | contig 14320 bp, 14 predicted proteins | sample MGYA00375136_ERZ795052 | MGnify/ENA primary metagenome ERZ795052 (study PRJEB30181, sample SAMN05720156) | activated sludge metagenome | isolation source: Anaerobic digester | place: Japan | collected 2015-05-26 ... | reverse complement strand
TTAGCTTTATGGCGTTTTTATCTTTTTTATTATATTTTTTACAAACACATTATTTGAATTTCTCTTATTATATTTTAAGCACATTATTCAGCTTTATGGTGTTTTTATCTTTTATTAGAGACTGTCCTGTTTTGTATTGTGTATTTTGTTTTTTATTATATTTTAAGCACATTATTTATATGATGTATGGTGTTTTTATCTTTTTTATTATATTTTTTACAAACACATTATTTGGATGTATGGCGTTTTTTGTCTTCTAAGATCAATTGTTCAATTTTATCTATTTTTGCTGGGCTGGTGTCTATTTTAAAAACTATTTTAGGCACTGTTCTTATTTGACACTGCTTATTGATCTGTTGTTGAATTGTATAAATATGTTTTTGTATATTTTCTAATACTTGTTGAGCTTGGGTATCAGGAAAAACAGAAATAAAAACATTAGCTTGAGTTAAAGCTGGATTTATAACTACTTCGGTAACAGTAATAATAGTATTGTCTATAGGTCTGTGTTCTTTTTCAATAATTTTGGAAATTAATGATTGGAGATTATTTGCCAATTTTATGTTGCGTGGGATAGTAGATTTGTTCATAATATAATATTAGCAAAAAATTATAAAAGAATCAAGCCACAGAAGTTATTTATAAAATTCTAAAATATCACCTTGTTGAAATGTGGTATTAGAGCTTACTAATATGCCGCATTGATTTGGTGCACCTATGTGTGGTACATTTTGTTTTTGGCATTGGATATTTTTTATTTGGCCACTGCCAATTTCTTGTAAAATATCGTTTATGACGCGAAAAATTTTAAATGTATCTTTTAGATAAATTTCTCCTTCAATAAGTTCTCCTCCAATTAAATGATCGTCTTTAATATCATTGAATATAGCCAAAACTTTTAATGATGCTGTTTTTGTTGGTTGTGTTGGAGCGTTTTTAAGTAAAATATCATTTTTTATTTGATCTAAAATTTGATAAATAGTTTCTCCGAGAATAATTTTAATAGGTTTGTTGCGGATATAATTTATTAAGGATTGCGCTATTTTAACTCTAAACCCAATCAAATAGGTTGTTATTTTATCATTTATAGACTTGAGATCATTTTCACAAATTTCTCCAACATTATTTTGGATGATATTAAAAGAGACGTTTAATTCTTTTGATAAGCTTTCAAGAGCTATTTCTAAAGCTTCGCAAGATCCCACATAATCAGCTTTTATAACTACAGGAATTATAATATCTTGGTTGTCGCCAACTAATTTGGTTTTATATTGAGTTGTGTTTTGGGTAAGCGATTGTTTTTGTTTGGTTGTTAGTTCGTTGCAAATAAATTTAGCTCCTGGACTAGGTAATTTTTCAAAACCTACAACAAGGACCGGAGATGAAAATGTTGCTTTTTGTATAGCATTGCTCTGAAAGTCTTCTAAAATCTTTATTTTGTTTTCATAATTTTCTATATGAATTGTATCATTAATATGAATAGTGCCGTTAGTAATAATTAAAGTGGCGCATATGCCTCTTTTGGAATCTATTTTTGATTCTATTACAATTCCTTCGGCATTTTGGTCTGGATTACCTTTTAATTCGTTCATTTCAGCTATAAGTAAAATTAATTCTAATAGTTGATTTACATTTTGTCCTGTTTTGGCACTAATTTCTACATAAGGAATATTACCTCCTCTACCTTCTAAATAAATTTCTTCTTTTGCTAAATCATTTTTTAGTTTTTCTAAATTAATACCCTGTTTGTCTATTTTATTAATAGCTATAATATAGGGAATTTTGGCAGCTTTTATATGAAAGAGCGCTTCTTTGGTTTGGGGCATTATACCTTCGTCAGCAGCAATAACTAAAATGGCTATATCAGCCAAATTAGCACCACGTGAACGTATAGAAACAAAGGCTTCATGGCCAGGAGTATCAAGAAAAGTAATTCTTTTTTGTTGATTTTCATGCTCCAAGGTAATTTCATAGGCACCAATATGCTGAGTAATATTACCTGATTCTTTTGAGGCTATTTTTGAGTTTCTAATATAATCTAAAAGAGTTGTTTTACCATGGTCAATATGACCCATAATTACTACAATAGGAGGGCGATCAATTAAATTTTCTGACATTTTAATTTTTTATATTATTATGTATTTAATATATTAATTCTACACCAAAAATGATAAAATGTCAAGAATTTTTGTATTATTTGAGTTTTTTATTTTAGTTTTTATTTAAATAATTCTATAACATAATTAACAGGAATTTTGGGAGTTATAATTTTGAGTCCGTTTTTTATAGAGGGCAGTTCATCTTCCTGAACAATTTGAAAGTCTTTTAGTCAAATAACATGTAGATCTAAATATGTTCCCTTGTTTCAAAAAGGTCTAATTTGCTTATTAGGAAATACAAAAATCATGCCATCATAATTATCTGGCTTTTTTTGAATACCAGACAGACCTTTTTCTCAAGATATAGCATTGTCAGCAATTTTTAATTTGTATACTTTATCTTCTAATGTATAAAAAAACCATTGTCTACCTATAGCTCTTTGATTTATTTGTACCAGACTATAAGTAACATATATTGCTACTCAAGCAACATATACTATTAAAATTATAAACAGAATGTGGTAAAAATATTTATCAGTCATAATATATAATGTTTTATTTAAGCCTATTTAACCCTATTATTGTTTTGATTTGTGTTATTTTATTATTTGATAAAGATAAACTATATTCTAAACCTCTATCTAAAATTTTATTAATATATTGTGTGTTTTTATTGTATTCTGCATATTTTTGTTGTATTGGTGCCAAAAAATTTCATATAATCAATGCTAATTCTTTTTTAAAGACATCATAGGTTGTATGCTCGTATTTTTGTTCAATATGTTTAATACTTAGCCCACTAAAACCAGAATAGATTTGAATTAAATTTGATATTCCCGGTTTTGATACAGGATCAAATATTATTGTTCCATCAGAATCAGTAACAGCTTGCGATATTTTATGTTCTATTGCTGTTTTTGTATCTGTAATAAAAATTATACCTTTGTCATTATTACAGCTTTTACTCATTTTCTTTTGAGGATTTTGGAGATCTTTGATTTTAGCTCCTGTATGTGGGATTAATGGTTCTGGTATTTTAAAACAATTAGTTTTATAAAATTTATTAAAATTTTCAGCAATATCTCTGGTTAGCTCAACATGTTGTTTTTGATCTTGACCGACTGGTACCAAATCTGTATTATAAAGCAATATGTCAGACGCCATTAAGACAGGATAATCGAATAGTCCTCCGGACACAATGTTTTTGAGTTCTGCTGATTTCTCCTTAAATTGAGTCATTCGTTTTAATTGCCCAAATGGTGTAAAACATTCAAGTATCCAATATAAATAAGTATGATTAGGATTTTCAGATTGTAAAAAAATATGTATTTTATCTGGGTTTAGTCCAAGCGCTAAATATAAAGCTATAAGCTTATAAGTTTGATATGCTAGTTTATTTTTTATATTTCCAGGTATGGTAAGAGCATGTAGATCTACAACGCAATAAAGGCAATTATATTGTTCTTGTAGAGATATTCAGGATTTAATGGCTCCTAAATAATGGCCGATGTTTAAATCTCCTGTTGGCTGTATCCCAGAAAAAACTATTTTTTGATTATTTTGATTATTTATTTTTGTCATATATTAAATAAAGATATTATTTATTTTAACATATTAAGAAGTTGTAAAATTAAAGTATGAGCATAAGCTCATTCATTATCATATCAAGAGAAGATTTTTACTAAGTCATGATCTACAACTCGGGTAAGACTTAAATCTATTATAGCAGGTATAGTGGTTTTTAAAATATCAGAAGATACTAATGGTTCTTTTGATACAGCTATCAATTTATTTCATTTAATATCTAAGGATGCTTGAGTTAAAATGTTATTTATTTCTTCTACGTTTGTGGGTTGGGCTGAAATGAAAGTAATATCAGCAATAGAGCCACAAATTACTGGAACACGTAAAGCAATACCATCAAATTTATTATTAAGATTACTTAAAACTTTGGTTATTGTATTAGCAGCACCTGTAGAAGCTGGGATGATATTTGAAGCTCCTGCCCTGCCTCTTAAAAAATCTTTTTTACTTGGGCTATCAATAATTTTTTGTGTTGAAGTATAAGCATGAGTGGTGCTGAGAATTGCTTTTTTGATCCCAGGTTGTTGTGTTAATATTGCCAATATTGAGCTAATGGCATTTGTAGTACAAGAGCCATTGGAAATAATAGAAAAGTTTTGAGATTCAGACTCGTTTATACCTAACAAAATAGTTTTGCCATCTATACCTTCGTTACCTTTGGCTGGGGCAGTAATAATAACTTTTTTTGCTCCTGCTGATAAATGAGACTGGGCTTTGGTATAGTCATCAAATATACCAGTGGATTCAATTACTACATCTATTTGTAAATCTTTTCACGGTAATTTAGATGGATCTGGTTCTTGTAATAGTTTTATTGAATCAGCAATTGGTGTATCAAATTTACCATAAACAGTATCATATTTTAAAAGATATTTTAAATTATTAAAATCTCCTAAATCATTTATAGCAATTATTTCTAATTCAGGTATTTCAAGGGCTTGTTTGAAAAAACTGCGACCAATTCTGCCAAAACCATTTATAGCAATGCGCATAATATTGTATATTAATAGTTGTTTAAATTGTTGTTATTATTATAGCATATCATTAAAATAAAGTAAAGATCTATTAGTACAATAAAGATATTTTATTACCATGTCAAAAAGCAGGGCCAGACATAATATTTTTGCCCTCGGGCTGAACTAATAACAAATCTATTAAACCGTCAGTTGAACTTATTAAAAAATGGTTATTATGAAAAATAGCAGTACCCGGGGTGCTTGGAGATATATCAATAAGAAGTTTGTCTGGTATTATTAAATTGGCTTGATGAATTTTTAAAGTTTGTTGTTTTTTATTTTTATCAAAAAAACAATAAGTACCTGGTTCGTGAGAAAGTGCACGTATTTGATTATAAATTGCTTGTGAAGTATTATTTCAATTGATTTTACCATCTTTGTATGTAAATTTTTTAGTGAAAGTAGCGTCTGAATCTTTTTGAGTGCGAACAAAAACTTTCCCATTTTTGTATTCTGGTAAAATATTTATTGCTAGTGTGGCTCCTATATCAGCTAATTTTTTTGATAAGGTTTGAAAAGTATCATCTGGGTCTATTGTTTGATGGACTTCTCCAATAATGGGACCATCATCTATTCCTTCGGAGAGTATAAACAAAGTAACGCCAGTTTCAGTATCACCATTTAATAGTGCTGTTTGTATTGGAGAAGGACCCCTATATTTAGGTAATAGAGACGGATGAATATTAATAATTCCATACGGAAACAATTTTATCATTGTTTTAGGAATAATTTTACCAAAAGAAGCTAGAACACCCAAATCTATTTTTTCTTGTTTTAAAGTATCAAGAAAAACATTATCATTTAAGTGATCACCGTATATAATTTTTATATTGTTATTTTGCGCTAAAATATCTACTTCGTTACTGGTAAGTATTTGTTTTCGTCCTATTGGTTTGGGGCTTGTGGTAATAACTAAATTGGGAGCAAAATTATTATTTAATAAATTTTGTAGTACAATGGCAGAAAAATGAGAATTCCCCAAAAAACAAAAATTCATAATAAATATTTTTATTTTGTTTGTTTATTAATTACAATGGCTTTATCAATAAATAAAATACCTTCTAAATGATCATATTCATGTTGAAAAATACGTGATAACATATCTTTTAGTTTCATTTTTACTTTTTTATTGTTTAAATTTCTAGCTTCTATAATTATTTCTTGAGGTCGTTCAACCATACCAGATATTCCTGGTAAACTTAAACAGGCTTCTTCACAAAGTGCTGTTTTTGTTGAATAACGTTTGATCGAGGGATTAATAAAACTATATGTTTTGTGCGTATTTGGGTCTTGAATAACAATAACCCTAACAGATTGCCCTATTTGGGGAGCCGCTAAACCAACCCCATTGTTATTTTGTATTTCTTGTATCATTAAATTAACAAGTTTTGAAGTTTCTTTGTTGATTTTTTCTATTGGCTTGGCTTTTTGGCGTAAAATTGGATTATTGGTTCCTGTTTCTATCATATTAAATTTGTTTTAAATTCATTTGCCTAAAAAATAAGTTTTTTTACCTCGACGAATAATTAGATAAGTATTGAATAAGCAATCTTTTTTTGTTAGTTGCAATTCTATATCCGATATATTTTTGCCATTTATAGTAATAGCTTTGTTTATTATATCTTCTTTTGCTTGTCTTTTTGAAGATGAAATATTCCCTGATACAAGCAGATCAATTACGTTAATTTGTTTATGATCAATTATTTCAAAAGTTGGTACATCATTTAGTCCCTGTTCAAGTTCTTTTTGAGTTAGTTTTTGAAAATCTCCATAAAATAAAGCATTAGAGATTTTTTCACATTTTGACACGGCTTTTGTGCCATGTATTAGTTTAACAATAAATTTTGCCAAAAATTTTTGTGCTTCACGAAGTTCTGGGTTTTGTATTATTTTTGTTTCATATTGTTCAATTTCTTTGATACTTAGAAAAGTAAATTGTTTTAAAAAATGTATAATATCACGATCGTCGATATTAACTAAATATTGATACATTTGATAAGGAGTAGTTTTGTTTGGATCTAGATAAATACAATTCTGAACACTTTTACCGAATTTAGTGCCATCAGAATGTAATAACAACGGAATAGATAAACCATAAACTTCTTTATGAGTTTTGTTTTTTATTAAATCCACACCAGCAATAATATTACCCCATTGATCACTACCCCCTATTTCTAATTGGCAATTATATTTGAGATTTAAAATAAAATAATCATATGCTTGAATCAAAGAATATCCAAATTCAGCAAAAGAAATGCCTGAATCTAAACGTGTTTTAACTCATTCACGAGATAATAAATAATTTATAGAAAAATATTTACCAATATCGCGCATAAAAGTCAAAAATGTTATGTTTTTAAATCAATCATAATTATTAACAATTTTGACTTTATTAGAGATGTGTTTAGAATCAAAAGAATTAAATATGTGTTTTATTTGTGATGCGATTTTTTTGGTATTGTTTTTGACAGTTTGTTCGTTTAGTAGTTTACGTTCAGATTTTTTATCACTTGGATCGCCTATCATACCTGTTGCTCCACCAACAAGTATAATAGGTTTATGCCCAGCTATTTGAAAACGTTTGGCAGTAATTAATGTTAATAAATTCCCAAGCTGTAAGCTGTCACAACTCGGATCAAATCCTTCATAAAATGTTATTTTATTATGTTGTAATAGTTTGCGTAGTGAATCGATATCAGTGGTTTGATATATTAAACCACGCCATTGTAAATCGTCCAATAAATCCATAAACTTAGTTTAGTTTTGTATAATAATTACTATTATTATAATAACATAATTTATAGTAAAAATCAACTTATTTTTTTAAGACTTTTGAATAGAGATTTGGGGTATTTGGCATACGAATATGTAGACACATTTTTATTTTAGATATTTTTGAATATTTTGGTTATGTTCTTTAAGTGTTTTGGCAAAAATAGTCTTTTTTGTTATTGGATCGGTGATATAATAATAAAAATTATTTTGTATAGGGTGTAAAATAGCAAATATACTACTAATACCAGGATTACAAATAGGTGTAGGGGGCAAGCCATTATATTTATATATATTGTAAGCAGAATTTATAGATTTGAGATATAAAATATTATTTTGGCATAAGGTTTCGGATGTTTTATCTTTATTGTTCAAAAATTCAATATAGCATAATACAGCGTCAGTTTGCAGTCGTATATTATTTTGTAATCTTCTAAGCAAAATATCTGCACCTAATTGTTTTTCTTGATCATCTAAAATTTCTTTTTCTAAAATAGATGCCAAAATTAAATTACTATAAAAATCTTTAGGATTTGTTTGCAAAAAATATTTTTTATATACTTTGGTATTAAAATTTTCTAACATTATATTTATAATAGTTTTGGAGGGGGTGTTTTGTATAAAAACATATGAATCGGGAAACAAAAATCCTTCTAAGGATTTCTGCGGATCAAGTTCTTGTAAAAATTTAAAATTATTATTTTGGAAATCTCCTATGGTATATTGTAAAATAGAATCATTATTGTCAAGAATATGTTCTTGGTGTAATTTTGCATCAATTTGGAATATATTAAAACCCTCAGGAATAACTATAAAATCATTTTGTCCTTTATAAAGATGTTCGGCTATTTCTTTTATATTTATTGTAGAAGTAAAAGTATACTCCCCTGCTTTAAGTTTGTTGTATGTCCCATTTAATAAAACATAAATATCAAATAGTATAGGGTTGATAATAAGTTTTTCTTTGTATAGATTATTTGAGATCTCAATAAATCCATCATTGGGATTAACAATAAAAGTTTGTGAATGCGATAAACTGATTGGGTACGACAAAAGTGCACTGAATAAAAAATATACAATAAGTAGGCCCAATGCCAAAGGAATAATATAATGATGTTTTAAAAAATTCTTTATCAATTTTCCAGATACCATATTTGTAATTTTTACTAATGAAAGTTAAAAATTTGAAATTAAAATTTGGAACTTTCGGATTTTTTTATTTTTAATTTTGAATTTTTAATAATAATGTATATTGGCGATAATGCCGAGCATTATAAAATCTGCAACTAAATGTGATCCACCTAATGTTAAAAATGGTAAGGCAATACCAACAACGGGCAAAAGCCCAATATTAACACCAATATTAATAATAACTTCAATTGCTAATTTTATCATAAACCCAATAATAAATAATTGAGCAAAATTATTATTTGCTTGTTTGGTATATTCGTATAATCTTTTAAAGAGTAAAAATAGACATATAAATAAAATAGATATACCCAAAAACCCTGTTTCTTCGGCAAGAGAGGCAAAAATAAAGTCAGTTTTGGCTTCGGGTAAAAATTTAAGTTGTGTTTGTGTACCTCATCCTGCTCCTTTACCCAATAATTTACCACTTCCGATAGCTATAATAGCTTGTTTTAAATTATAATTGTTGCCTCTTGGATCATTTAATGGGTTTAAAAAAGAAATAATACGATTTTTCTGATAGTCTTTTAGGATAAATTTTCAACCTAATCCTCCTACAATTAAAAAACATAGTAAAATTATAAGAAAATATTTGAAATTTAATCCAGATACCAAAAGTAATCCCAATCAAATACCTAGCATAATAATTAAAGAACCCAAATCTGGTTGCAACAAAACTAATACACAAGGTAAAAACACATAGATAAAAGAAACAATAATATTTTTGTAATGTATAATATCAGTATTACGGGTAGCTAAAAATTTAGACAAAATCAAAATTAAAGCAAATTTCATAAATTCTACTGGTTGGATACTAAAAAATCCAAAGTTAAACCATCCAGTAATGCCATGAGTAATTGGACCAAATATCAATACTAAAATAAGCGATAAAACACCTATTAAATATATGACTACTGAAATGAATGAATAATTACGAAAAATTTGATAGTCAATATTCGCAAAAATAATATAAAAAATAAAAGCTATAATAATAAATGTTATTTGCCTTCAAAAAGAACCAAGACTTGCTAAAATTAAAAGTCCCAGAGAAAGTAAAACTATAATAGGTAAAAATAGATAAAAATCTATTTTGAAAAATTTATTTATCATTATTTTACTCAATTCGTTTTATCTAATATATTAGTATCTATATTAAGACCATCAGGGCATATTTTTAAATCAGGGGGTAAATTATGATTTCAAGACAAGAAAAAAGTTCTTGAAGAATTGGCTGTAAAATTGTCAAATTTATATTTAGAAACTCCCACAACATTATCTGCACTATTACAAATAAAGCCTATTATATAAGCAGTTTTTCAAGTAATAGGAGTAAGATTAAAAGCCGTGCCTTCAATATAAATGTTTACACCACTAATTGCCCCTATATTACTTGTGGTTTTTTTGTTATATATACTATTTAATACAGAACGGGTTTTTTCATCTACTATACCAGTGACTGGTAATCCATATTTTGTTTGAAAGCGCTCAACAGCTCTTTTTGTTAAGGCACCAAATGTGCCTGTTATTTGAGCTTCTGGATAAATGGATGGATCAAGCGATAAAACTCTTTGTAAATCACTTACTTCAGCATCTTTCATATTAATTTTGAGGGTTTTTGTAAAATTAAAAGATGTTTGTCTAATATCTGATTCAGAGGTAGGGCGACCGTATAATTCATTTAATTTTGCCAAAGTATCTTTATCTACAATTCCAGTCTGTTTGAGACCATTTTTATATTGCCACATAATTAATGCTTTATAGGTAGTATAATCAAAAGTTCCAGAAATAGTTAAATTTGGTAATTTTTCAGTTATTTCATTGTCATTGGCAAGAATTGATTGCAAATTTTTTACTTCTTCTCCTTTTGAGCCCTGTTTTAATGTTTTTGTAAAATTATAATATGGGGCTGTTTGCGTTATTTCAGTGGCATTGGTAATATTTTCACCCTTTTTTAAACTTATATTAGTTAGAGAGAATATTTTAGAAGGTATATTAGTTAATATCGGGGTAGATCAAACAATTGAATTTGTATCAATATTAAATGTTATTTGTGTAGGGGCAGAATTCAAGGAAATATTTGTTAGCAATACATATTTTCCCGATGAAGGCAAAATATAATCAATTCCTTGTAAAGTTTGAGTATCACCATCTTCCAAAGTAACAGTAAAAGTATATTTAAAAGTTTTGGCGCCATAATCTTTATTTGTATTTAAAACACGAGTATATAGAAAATATTTATTATTTTGTACAACATAATTACCTGTTTGAGAAAACTCTAATGGTTTTAAATGATTAATTTCACAAGATTGGCATGGCCCTCCACAATCAATTTCTGCCTCTCCTTGGTTTTGAATTTTATCAAAACAATTTGGTTTTGGTTTTAAAACACCAATATAAAAACCATAGCCAGATAAACTTAAAAATAATAAAGTAAAAAATAAAACATTTATTTGTTTTCAAAGACGTTGTGATATCATAATAAAATACAATTTTTAATTTTGTAATTTTTTGTATTTATTCTTTAATAACTCTTAATATTTCTTCAATAGTAGTCAATCCGAGTTCGGCTTTTATTAAACCATCTTCGAACATTGTTATCATATTAGTTTTTCCTGCTGCTTCCCTAAGAGTATCTAAATTAAAACGAGATGATTGAATTAGGGTACGAATTGATTCATTAATATTCAAAATTTCATATATAGCTAAACGCCCTTTGTAGCCAGTAAAATTACAAGATTTACATCCTTTGCCTTTATATAATTGGTTAGGAATAATTGCTTTAGTTTTTTTATAAGGGCTGTCGAGATAATATTTTTTAATTAGATCTTTGATATTTTGATCTACTGGAATACTTGTTATACAATCTTTACAAATACGTCTTACCAAACGTTGTGCTAATATAGCATTTATAGTAGCCGCTACCAAAAATGGTTCTACTTTCATATCAAATAAACGAGGAATAGCTGTGGTAGCATCATTAGTGTGTAAAGTAGAAAGTACTAAGTGTCCAGTTAAAGCGGCATTAACAGCAATATCAGCAGTTTCTCCATCACGAATTTCACCTACCATTATAATATTTGGGTCTTGACGGACAATAGCTCTAAGACCATTGGCAAAAGTTAATCCAGATTTCTCATTCACTTGAATTTGATTGATATATTTCATTTCATATTCAATAGGATCTTCTATAGTTACTACATTTACTTCTGGACGATTAAGTTTACTTAATATAGAATACAAAGTTGTAGTTTTACCAGAACCGGTTGGACCTGTTACTAAAATCATACCATAACTTCTTTTGATATTTTGATTTATAATTTCTGTGCTATATGGTTGCATACCAAGTTCTTCAAAGCTTAAAGGTTTTAGAGCTCCTAATAATAAACGCATAGCAGCTTTTTCTCCATACATTGTGGGTAGTATAGATACACGAATATCAAATACTTCTTCTCCTCTTTGATATTTAAAACGCCCATCTTGTGGTTTATTATGTTCATCGATTTGTAAATTAGATAAAATTTTGATGTGGGCAATTATAGCTGGATGTGTTTCTTTTGGTAAGCGAATAATTTCTTTGAGTAATCCATCAATACGAAAACGAATCAAAACAGCATCATTCAAACGTTCAATATGAATATCTGTGGCATTTAAGGAAGCGGCATATTCAACAATGTTATTAAATAAAGCAACAATAGGTAATTCAACAGCTGCTTGTTCTAAAGAAATACCTGCTATTTTAGCGGCTTGTTTTATATTGTCTTCAATTATATTTTTGAAATTTTCGGCAATTTTTTGACGATACAAAGCAAAAGAACTTTTAAGATCGTCATCAGTGGTAATATAAACTTTGATTGGATGATTGGTATAACGTTGTAAAAATTCTATTGTTTCAAGGTCAGTTGGATCTGTCATAGCAACCAATAAGTATTCTTTGTCTTTGCCAAAAATAGCGACATTTCGAGTACGGGCTATATCTTCTGGAACAATATTAAGAATATCATAGTCAATATCTTTACTACGTAGGCGAACTTGAGGAATTTTTAAATAATTAGAAATAATTTCTGTTAGATAATCTGCAGTAATAGATCCATTAGAAATCAAAATATCCGTGACATTTTGTCCGGTACGTTTTGAGGTTTCGAGTGCTTTATTAAAAGTATCTTCTGATACAAGACCACTTTGTAATAAAATTGGTTTTAAAACTTGTAAAGATATTGCCATAATTTAAACGAATAAAGTATTTAGAATAGGTATATATTTAAGTATAGCATAAGTTATAAAAAAAGACAATAGAGAACAAGGTAACCATAGATATAGCATTGATATACGTTTGTGCTTGGTTAAAAATAAATTAACTATTTGGATAATTAAAGACGTAAATAAGACAATAATAAGTAAGACAATTAATCCTGGCCATGGGTTGCAAAGCATGCTCAAACCCATTAAATAAATTTCTTCTTTGTAAAAAAATTTTTCATTATATTTTTTATTAAACCAATAAGCTATAAACATAAATAATAATGCCCCAACAATAGTAAATACATTACGTTTACAGTATTGAACAAAAACATAATGTAAAGAATATGACCACGGATTGACTGGTGGCATAAGAGCACGACCCCAAGGAGTATTATATCATAATATTAAATGTAGTATTGATAAATATAAAGATTGAAAAATAAGAGAACATAAAACTGTTCAAAAAGTTATTTTGGTTATTTTCAAAGACGCAGGGCGTTTTTTGATAATTCAATATAAAATTAATCCTGCCATACTTATAAAAGCTATGGTAGGATTAAATAGTTTGTATACAAAATTATTTCAATTTGTCAATATTGACATCTTATGAATAGTTAGTCATTTGGGAATCAACCCGCTGATGTAGCACTTGGTGCTATAGTTAGACTAGTTCCTACTTCATATACAGTAGCCAGATCGCCACCGTCAGTACCTTCTTTGGGTTTGTAGGAATTTGATTCTAAGCTAGTATTAATTTCGTAAGCACCAGTTGAACTGCAAACAAAGGCATAATAAGTTGACGGGGAACCAGCAACTCCACCATTGGATGGGTCTCAGGGTAATTGGGCTAATGGTGTTTCACCAGTAGCAGCAAAATTTACTTTAAGTCATCCACTACCATCCATGGCACGACTTGTAACACCTGTTGTGTTATAAGCAAAAGCACCGCCTGGAGCAGTAGCACTTGTTACAGTAGCATATATAGTAGCAGTTGTTGCTATACCTTTGCAGGTGGAATTTGTAGCATTATCTAAATATGGAGTAGGAGAAATAACTGTAAAATAATTGATAGCAGTTGTTAGGGCTTGAAGATCAGATATTCTTTGTGAATCTCTGGCTCTTGCCATAAGCTGTGCTGGGTTTAAAGCAAAAACAACCACTGCAGCCAATATGGCTAAAATAGCTATAACAATCATAAGCTCTACTAATGTAAATCCTTTATTATCTTGCATAATGAAAATTTATTAAATTTAAAATTTTTAAAAAATTTAAATATTTTATTAATTCGACTCTTTAATACTTTAATATTTGATTATATATTATAAGTATAAGCTATTTTTTAAAAAAAGTCAAGTGGTTTAGATTAAACAATTAATTTAGATTTAGTGATATACATTTTGTATTATTAATAAATCTCGTTTC
>ERZ795052.4486-NODE-4486-length-14337-cov-6.078210_pt1 | contig 14337 bp, 11 predicted proteins | sample MGYA00375136_ERZ795052 | MGnify/ENA primary metagenome ERZ795052 (study PRJEB30181, sample SAMN05720156) | activated sludge metagenome | isolation source: Anaerobic digester | place: Japan | collected 2015-05-26 ... | reverse complement strand
AATATTATAAACAATTTTATTTCAGAAAATATTATAACGAGCCAGTGATTGAATACACAAAATATTATAACCTATATAAAAGATTTAACAGCAAATATTGGACTATTTTTCTCAAAATTTACAGATATTTTATTAATGCTGCTAATATCTTTTTATATTTCTTTAGACAACAATTGATTCAAAAATTTACTTGGGTTTTTTGCTCCAAAAAAATATAGAAAATATATTGTAGATTTATGAGAAAAAAGCAAAAACAAAATGACATTTTGATTATATAGCCAAATTCTTATAAGTGGTTTGATAGGTATAATAACATTTATAAGTTTGTATATTTTAGGTGCCAAATATGCTTTGCTTGCTGGGTTGATACATGGATGCTTAGAATTTATACCATTTATTGGACCAATTATAGCATCGGTTCTAATTTTAATTATGAACATAAACATAGCACCTATTACATGGTTTGGTATACTACTAACACTAATTATTATTCAATATATCGAAAATATTGTTTCTCCTATAATCAGAGGGAAAATACTCAAAATTAATCCTCTGGTAATTATTTTTGCTATAACTGTGGGCGCAAAATTAGGTGGGATCCTTGGGATATTTATAGCTATTCCTTTGTCAACTATTTTGGTAACATTCTTTAAAGATTTAAGTTGTTTAAAATCACCAGACGAACCTTGATGTGAAAAAAACAATAATCAAACTAACTAATTGATATAATATACACAAATGAAGACACGCTCAGAAAATAAAATAATTACAGAAAATAAAAAAGCTTTCTACGATTATGAAATTATAGAAAAATTAGAAGCAGGTATTGTTTTACATGGCTACGAAGTGGCTGCTGTAAGAAGAAATAGGGTATCTCTGACTGGCAGTTATGCTTTGCTACACAATAATGAACTATTTTTGATTAATGCTCACATATCTTGTTACCAACCCAAAAATCAACCAGCTGATTACAACCCCACACAATCAAGAAAACTTTTATTAACAAAAAAAGAAATATCTTATTTACAACGTCAAACCAAAGAAAAACATCTTTCAATTATTCCTTTAAAAATATATATAAAAAATAAAAAAATAAAAGTAGAATTAGGATTGGCAAGAGGTAAAAAGAAATACGACAAAAGAGAAGTGATAAAAAAACGAACAATAGAAAGAAATATCAAAAAACATAATTGATAGAAACCAAAAATAACAACAAATAATTAAACATCAGCAAAAAAACAAAAACTATAAATACAACTTGCAAACAAATACGATCACAATAAATACAGATACACACGGACCAAGATAAAATATGAATAAATGAGGATCAATACAAAGATTAGCTAAGATAAAAAGATATAATTTTTATTAATATTTCACTCAGATTTCTTAATTATCTAGCAGTCCTATTTTACTTAGATTTTATCATACTTGTGCCTAACTATTGTATATTTTCAAAAAGTATGATAGTATAAATATATATAAAACAATAAACAGATTTACAATATGGCTAAATTAGAAGACAAAAATAAAATTATCAAAAAATACCGAATCCATACTACTGATACTGGATCTCCAGAGGTCCAAATAGCTGTTTTAACTGAAAGAATAAAGGATTTGGCAGCTCATCTTAAAAAACATCCACAAGATGTTGATTCCAAAAGGGGGCTTTTGGAAATAATTGCCAAAAGAAGGAAAATTCTAATGTATTTAGAGAAAAAATATCCAAAAAGATATAATTCGTTAATGAAACATATTAAAATATAATGACTAATAAACATATACATCAAAGAGTAGGAATTTTTATTGATATACCAAATTTGTATCATTCGGCAAAAAATTTTTATAATGCAAGAATTAATTTTCTAAATGTTATTGAGACGGCTTTGGATAATCGTGAGTTAATTCGTGCTATTGGTTATGCTGCCAAAACAGAGGAACAGACTGAAAGTTCTTTTTTTGAAATGTTAGAAAGATTAGGTGTTGATATAAAAGTAAAAGATTTACAAATTTATCCTGATGGCACTAAAAAAGCTGATTGAGATGTAGGTATTGCTGTAGATGCTATAAAAATGTCCCCGATGTTAGACACAATTATTTTGTGTTCAGGTGACGGAGATTTTATTCCTTTGGTACAATATTTACAAACATTGGGTAAACAAATAGAAATAGTTGGACTTGGACAAACAACTAATGGCAAACTCAAAGAGTTGGCTGATGATTTTTTTGATATTTCAGAACACCCACATCAATATCTAATACCCATATCTACATCAAAATCAAATAAATCAAACACATACAAAAAAAGAAAATCAAAAAAATAATACTTTACAAAATAAATAAAATATCACGGAGCAATGCCAGACGAAAAAATATGATTAAGATATTAAAAATATTTTTTCGTCATTACATTGCCCTGAATAATAAATTAACTAATTAGTTTTTGAGTTGGTCTTAAAAACTATTTTAAACTATAAGTATGAATTTTAAAGAATTTAGCACAAAAATAAATAATACGGATATAAAAATTCGTTTTTCGGATATTGCCAAAATGGCCAATGGGTCTTTATTGGCACAAATTGGGGACACAATGGTACTAGCCACAGTAATTATGGGTAAAGAAGATAAATTAGACTACGATTTTATGCCCCTGACGGTTGATTATGAAGAAAAATATTATGCAGCTGGTAAAATTTATGGCTCAAGGTTTGTTAGAAGAGAGTCAAGACCCACAGAAAATGCTATACTAACTGGGCGTTTGATTGATCGCACTCTACGACCTTTATTTAATGATAAAATACGTAGAGATATCCAAATAATAGTCACATGTTTATCAATTGATGAAAATAACGATCCAGATGTTATAAGTGTCTTGGCATCTTCGTTATGTTTATTAACATCAAATGTCCCTTGATCTGGACCGATTGCGGCTGTGCGTATTGGTTGAAGTAACAATAATGGTTTTAAAATCAATCCAACATATTCCGAACGAGAAAGTTTAGATTTTGATATAATTATTTCTGGCACCAAAAATAAAATAAATATGATAGAAGCCGAGGGGAAAGAAGTACCAGAAGATATTATACAAAAATCATTAGAAATCGGGCAGAATGAGATTACCCAGCTATGTGAATTTCAAGAAAACATAGCTCAAGAATATAAAAAAGAAAAAACACAAATTGTTTTACAAGAAATAGACGATGATTTTATAAATGAAATAAAAAATATTGTTAAGGAAGATCTTGAAAATATTTTATTTGATAATACCAAAACCAAACAAGAAAAAGATGTTTTACTCAACGCTCTTAATAAATCTGTTATAGATGAATTGAAAGCCAAAGATATTGGAGAAGACAAATTAAAATTGGCAAATATAGCTATTGATGAAATCACAAATTCAATAGTTCATAATAAAATACTCACAGATAATATCAGACCAGATGGCAGAAAAATGAATGAAATAAGACCTATAGATATTGTTTTGGATATTTTGCCAAGAACTCACGGATCAGCTTTATTTGTTAGAGGTGATACGCAAGTATTATCAGTAACTACTTTGGGAGCGCCCAAAGAAACTTTGACTATACAAGGTATGGAAATAACTGGTGAAAAACGATATTTCCATCAATATAATTTTCCAGGATATTCAGTAGGAGAATTAAATAAAAATAAAGGTGGACAAAATAGACGAGAAATTGGGCATGGAGCTTTGGCAGAAAAAGCTTTAAAACCCGTTATTCCTGATAAATCTATTTTCCCATATACAATTAGAGTGGTAAGCGAAGTATTATCATCAAACGGCTCATCATCAATGGCCTCAACTTGTGGTTCGACATTATCTTTAATGACTGCTGGAGTCCCCATAACAAGACCAGTGGCTGGTATTGCTATGGGCATTATGATAAATAATAATGAATACAAAATCTTAACAGATATCCAAGGACCAGAAGACCATTATGGCGATATGGATTTCAAAATAACAGGTACAAAAAATGGAATTACAGCTTTACAAATGGATGTAAAAGTTGACGGAGTTACTCCTACAATACTTAAAGAAGTCTTAGTACAAGCCAAAGAAGCACTAATGTTTTTATTAGATAAAATAAATCAAGCTATTGATAAACCTCGTGATCAAGTATCACAATATGCACCCAAAATTATTACTTTTCAAATTGACTCAACAAGAATTGGAGAAGTTATTGGCAGTGGCGGTAAAATGATAAACAAAATTACCGAAGAAACAAATACAGAAATAAACTTTGATGATGATGGAACTGTTTATATTACTGGGCAGAATATAGAATCTATTAATAAAGCTAAGGCGATTGTCGAAGGCATTGTAAAAACTTTTGAACCTGGCGAGACTGTACATGGTACAGTATCAGAAATAAAAGATTTCGGCGCTATTATAGATTTGGGTAGTTATCAATCTGGATTATTACACATTTCTGAATTAAGCCCAGAACATGTAAAAAGAGTAGAAGATATAGTCAAAGTAGGAGACGAATTAACTCTAAAAGTTAGAAATGTAGAAAATGGCAAAATTTCTTTATCATTACGAGATATCACGCATCCCAATTCGCCACGAATATCCAAAGCTCCTTTCTCTAAAAAGCCAGATCATTACAAACATGACAAAAAACCCAATCGCTACTAATTATAGTAACAAAATAAAAATTTTTACTATTATACAATACTTATTATTTTTGTAGAATACGGAGAGTTATTTGTTTTCAGGTTTCAAGGCCAATATCTTCGGCACGAGCTTGCATAGATATGTTTAGATCGTGAAATATTTGTGTAAATTTATCTTTGTCTTGTGTAAAACCATTTTTTAAATTAGACAAAACATATTTTCTTGGCGATATAAATCCGACTTTAATAATTTTAAATAATTTATCAGTAAATTCTTTATTGGGTATTATATCTTTTTTTGGTATTATTTTAATTATAGCAGAATCTACTTGTGGAACAGGATTAAATGCTTGACGTGGAACTTTTTTAATATACAAGACCTCTGCATAATATTGTACAAATAATGACAAGACACTTTCTTTATTATTTTTGGCTATCAATCTCTCGGCAACTTCTTGTTGAATTAGTAAAACACACAACTCGGGCTTAGGATTGTTTTCTAAAATCATTCTTAATAAAAATGAAGTAAGATAATAGGGGATATTGGCAACAATTTTAAATGAATTAGATTGTTTTTGAATTATATCTAAATAAATATATCTAATATCACCTTGAATAACTTTAAAATTTGGGTTCTGAATATGAGTTTTTAAATATTCTACAAGTCTTGAGTCTTTTTCTATTGCCAATACCCGAGCGCCAGCTTGAATAAGGGGTTGTGTTAGAATACCTTGTCCTGGGCCGATTTCTAAAACATAATCATTCTTAGAAATTTGAGCGGCTAATAAAATATCTGATAAATACCTTGTATCTTGTAAAAAGACTTGTCCTAATGATTTTAATTGTTTCATAGTAGCAAAAAAACAAAAAATATGCTAAAATTATATTAATTATTATATAGCCTTTAATCGACTAATATACCAAATAAAACATAATATGTATAAATGCTTTTTTTGATGCTATAAATATACTATCAAATTTTACGAAAAAATACAAAAAAATATAACAACTTACAGCACTACATTGTACAATTGGTTCAAGCCATATGCTACAAAAATTGGGCTGAACAGATATTTTTATTGTGCTCCAAAAAAAGAGCATTATTTATCTTTGCTTATAAGTATAATACTTTTGTTAGGTTTGTCTACTATACTTTCGTATAGCACTACTTTGGCACAAAATAATACAATTTTAGAAGATCAAATATCTTCTAATACTCAAGCACAAAATATCAATACTTCGGATGAACACAATCCATTTACGGCAATAGGTGATTCAGAATTAATTTCGGAGTTCGCGCCAATAGAAACCTTAAATTGTGATAATACTATTACTGATGCTGCTCTTTCATGCCAAGATTATTACAGTAATTTAATTAACCCAAAAACACCAGAAGATTTCTTAAATATCTATTTAGTAGAAGACAGCGAGTTTGTGTTTGGTACTCAAAACCAATCACAACAAATTCTACAAGCTCCTTCAGAGAGAAATCAGTTAATGACATATATTGTTCAAAAAGGAGATTCTTTAGAAAAAATTGCTAAAAAATTTGGTATTAGTGTAGATACTATAAAATTAGCTAATAGATTGACCAAAACAATTTTACAACCTGGTAAAGAATTAATTATTTTACCAGTTTCGGGGATATATTATACTGTTCAAAAAGGTGATACTTTAAGCAAAATAGCCAATACATATAAAATTTCTGTCTCATCTATTATAGAATATAATGGCATAGATGAACATAATATCAAAATAGGTGATAAAATTATTTTACCTGGCGCAAAAACTATAGCACAAAGTACCCAAAGTAATTATGCGACAAATTCTATACCTAGCGCCATAAACAATACAAATACAATAACTGGCTATTATATATATCCAACTACTGGATGAAATTGAGGAGTGTTACATAATAATAATGCAGTAGATATTGCCAATTCCTGTGGTACTCCCATTTACGCAGCAGCTGATGGTATTGTCATAAGTATCAGCAGTGGTGGCGGATGGAATGGTGGATATGGCAATTCTATTAAAATACAACACCCAAATGGTACTACAACTCTATACGCTCATCTAAGTAGTATAAATATAACAAAAGGCGCAAGTGTAAAACAAGGAGACTTTATCGGGAAAATGGGTTCTACTGGCAAAGCAACTGGTTGTCATTTACATTTCGAAGTAAATGGAGCCAAAAACCCATTTGTTAAATAATATTATACACCATAAATTAAATATTTAAGATTACAAAAACCTAAAAACACTTAAAGCTATTTACTTTTTTACAAAAATATTATATACTATACTAAACATAAATAATACGTGTATTAACACAGATAAAAAGAACAAACAGATATACACAGATATTACTTAATTGTTAGTTGTAATTAAAATAATTAAAATTTTTATATGCACTTTGGTATAATGTCCAAAAAATGTAAAAATGTTATTATTATACTGCTAATAGGGACAATACTCCTGCCATATTTTTCTGTTACAAATATAGCAAAAGCAGACAATATACCGAGCGATGATTCTGGAGAGTTTGATAGATGCCCAGTAGAAGCAGTACAAACATTTACTTTTTGAGATGCCTTGAATCACCCAGCAGATGCTTTATTGGCAGGTATTCCTAAATTACTAACTTCATTGCTAACATTTGTTATAAAAATTATGGCTCGGGTTTTACAATTATTTATTATGCCAAATAATTCTGTAACTGTGCTTACTTTTATTGGCCGATGAAGCCCAAATAGTGGCTATACAGGATATTCGACTAATAACCAATTTGTAGTAGAATCTTGAGAAATGATGCGTGATATCGCCAATATGATGATTATGATAATGATTTTTATAATAGCAATGGGCATAATGTTAGGAAACAAAGAATTCCAAAATTATCAAGCACTTATTTATTTAGTAATAGTAGCTTTACTAATAAACTTTTCCTTAGTAATTTGTGGCATGCTTATTGATATATCAAATTATTTTACGGTTTTCTTTTTACACAATGGTGGCATAGAAAATTTAGAATGTACTCTTGTTATGACAATTCGCCGAGTATCAAATATTTTCCAAATAGGGCAACCAAAATGGTGGCAAAAACTGATTATATTATTCACAAAAACAAGTCCTGCACATTTCATACTACCACTTATGCCAGTTGCTCATTTTATGGATAAAATGATCTACAAAGTTGCTGGTATAGAAGAAGCTTTCCCCATGGCAATGACTGTGAGCAGTATATTGGGATTAATTGTAGCGACTATTTTATGTGGCCAAATAATTGGCTTATGTATTTATGTTCTGACTCGTATAATAACATTATGAGCATTAAATATCGTATCTCCTTTGGCTATGGCATGTTGAATTTTGCCTCAAACCCGAGAAGTTTTTAATGCTTGATGGAAATATTTTTCTGGCTTATTGTTAAATTTACCACTACTTTGCGCAGCACTATTCTTTATTTTAAGATTAATATATTTGATTTCAGATCAAGCAAACGAAGCAATGAAAAGTGCTGGAGGTTCTTTATCTATGTCTACAGTAATTGGTTATACGATGATGATTATTATTTTAGCTCAATCAATGTTAATAGTCGCCTCAGCACTAAATGTAAACAATATTAGTAAAATTACCAAGAAAACAAGAGAAATTATCCAAGGGGGTGTGGGCGCTGGATTAAAATGAGTCAAAACAGAAGGTACAAAACGAGTGGAAAAATCAGAAGCCTATCAAGCTACAGCAACTCAATGAGCTCAATCCAAAAATCCTACGTTGGCTAAATTAGGTTTTACTATGGGACAACGACATAAAGAAGCAATAAAGAAAGATTTAGAAGCGGGCGAAAAAGAAATAAGCAAAATTGATAAAAAGAATGCTGCTATTATGGCGCAAACAGCAAAACGTCTATTTGAGAGTCCAAGCCCTCTAACTAATGATAAAACAAAAGCCTTCCAAGTTATGACAGATATAATGAATGGTATTCAAAAATATGATTATGAATTAGATGATATCCTAAAAATATACCCAAATTATCTTAAAGACATAGCATCGCTTAGTCAGGATCCGAGGTATGCAAATCTGGACGTAGTAGATGATATTAAAAAATGATTACCTTATCTTAAATTCAAAAAAACTATTGATGGCAAAGGATACACACGAGCATCTGTTGAAGGCACAATGAAAGAATTTGGTCTTGATGTTAATAAAATTAAAGCCGTAAACCTTGATGCGTTATATAAATTCTTAAGTACTAATGTAGATGAGAATGGTAAACCACTAATAGATTCCTTAATTACTTTTTATCAAAGTGCTACAAGCAATGCCAAAACTACCTCCGCACTATTTAGTAAAACAAAACCTCAATATATGAATGAATTTATAGAAAAACGTAACAAAGAATTGGCTCCATTGGGCAAAACTTTTTTTGGTATTATGGGCGAAGAAGGATATAAAAAAATCACTCATGAATCTATGGCTGGTCAATTGTTCGAATGATTATCAGACAAACATAAGGAAGATTTTAAACAAGCATTCCAAGACAAGCAATATATTATTAATAGTCCTAAATTTGATAGTATAATAAATGATGCTGTTAGTAGCATAAAAACAAAACAGCCCGGAAGCAAAGATACTTCTGGTGGTATACCAGAAGAAGATGCCTCTGATTATAAAGCAACACAATTATTATTAAAAATATTAGAAGAATTGAAAGAAATGAAAATATTTATGCGCCCTAATAAAGAACCATTAACCAATTTTGCCAAATATGTAAATAAAATTGAATCCAAAGTTGGTAATTTTGACGATTTTATAAAAAAGCAACTAAAATCCAATAAGTTGACTGAAGAACAAAAAAATACATTAAACACAGCAACCAATATAGCTGAAATATCTAAATTGTTAGCTATGTCTCAACCCCAAACTATTACTGATGATGATAAATTAAATACATACATAAATAAATTACAAAATGCTATCAAAGAAGTACTAAAAAATACCACAGTTCCCTTGTTGCCAGAAATTATAAATAAATTACAAAATATTAATGTTCCCTCAAAACAAAGTAATATGTTTCTGCTTGTAATGGCAAATCAGGTCTTACCACAGGCTAAAGAAAATGAGTTACATAATTTCTTTAATAATATTCCTGACGATCAAAAACATTCTCTATACCAACAACTAAATACTGAATATTCTAAAATCAATAAGACATCACTAACTGAGACACAAGGGTTTAAAGACTTAAAATACCACAACCCAATACTTTATAATAAAATAATTGGCAAAACATAATACATATTATGCAAAATAATATAAACATAGACTATCTCTTACAAAATATGCCAGAAGATATTTACCAAGCAATGTTAGATTATGATATCAACAACCAAATCAAAAGTTTAATTATTGCGCTTGGATTATCAGAAACAGCAAGTTCAATATTTTTTAAGGAAATTTCTAATGTTTTGATGGGGATAAAAACTATTGACGATTTCAAAAATACTTTAATAACGCAATTGAATCTTAACGAAACATTAGCTAATTTTGCTATTACCCAATTAAATACAATTGTATTTAATAGTTTAGAAAATAGCATTCTTTATATGCAAAATATCTTTAAAAAACAAACAGCTAATGCAACTAATAATATTACAAATATTGAGACAGATAAACAAAATATAAATAATATTCAAACACCAAGCACCACACAATCTTATGAACAAAATATGGAACAAATTTTGAATGTTATTAAAAATCTTTCGCAAAAACAAGTATCCAACCCTTCGGCGATTATATCAGAACCAACAATTGTAAAAGAAGCAAACCCTGATATATCCTCTAACAAAAATACAAAAATTGATACAGCAAATATTAATACAGCTATGCCCCAAACATCTATGATACCAACATCTACTCAGCAATCAGTGCCTATAAATAATCCCAATGAAATTTTAAAAGATAGACCACCTACAAATAAAAAAGACAAACCAAATAAATTATTAGAGGCAATGGAACAAATGCAAACTCCAAAAACTAAAATTGAAAACCTAATACAGTCTTACCATTTTAATACCAATACCAATCTTCCCAATAATAATACACAAGAACAACAAAGCCAAGACATAGAATTTGAATCACCTTTCAAAATTAAAAAAACTCCAAGCATTATACAAAAAGGCGAGAGCGAAACAAACAATACCACCCACCCTATTGATATCAACCCAGCAGACGTTCCTGATATATTAAAAATGAAAAAAATGCGTGAACCAATAGCACCGAGTATTAAAAACATAGATTTAGAATCGCCTGTTAACAATCCAAATATTTCTCAAACACCTATAAAATATAAAAAAATAACCACACAACCAACAAACCCATATCAATATGAGCAAGGATCCAAAAATACTGCTCAAACAAAATTTATAGATCTGTCTAATACTTAAAAATTCAATAAATATACACAATAAATATTATAATATGCAAAGTTTCCAAGTACCACAATATATAGAAGAGGAATCCAGATTAATTGGGTCATTAACTTTTACCCAAGTTATTATTTTAGTATTTGGTGGAGCTTTAGTTTATTTATCTTATTCTTTATTAACATCATGGGTATCATTATTATTGATTATTTTAATAGGTTCTGCTACAATTATTTTAGCTTTTTTACAAGTCGATGGTACACCAACATATAAATTAATAATGCCCTTAATAAAACATATATGATTACCCCGTGTATATATTTGGAAAAAACCATATATAAACACTTCAATACCCCAACAATCAACCAAAGAAACTAATCAAACTGCTTCTCCACTACTGACTAATAAAAGTAAAAGCAAAGTAGATATATCGGAATTAACAAAAATACTTAACAAAGAGGATAAATAAATAATTATGCCAAAAACACTAAACGTACAAGAAACTTTTGGTAGTCAATCATTACTACCTATTAGTGAAATCAGAAATAATATTATAATATTAAAAAACGGTGCCTTGCGCTCTTTGATTGAAATAAAAGGTGTAAATTTAATGTTAATGCCCCAAGAAGAACAGGAGAGTATAATATACAGCTGGCAATCTTTTTTAAATAATTTGGAGTTTTCTTTGGAAGTTATTGCACTATCACGCAAAACCAATATCGATCAATATATTAGCCAAATTACTGAGGCTACCAAAACAGAACAAAATCAATTGTTAAAATATCAAATTGATGATTATATAACATTTATTTCTGATTTTATTAAAAACTATCCTATTATGAAAAAAACATTTTACATAGTAGTACCTTACGATCCTATTGTGATTAAAACCTCAACAATTTTTTCTAATATCAAAGATATGTTTTCTAATATATTAAATCTAAAACGAGAAGCTTTTGCTACCGAAACTATTATGCCAGAAGAAGAGTTCCAAAGAAACTATCAACAATTACTTATTAGGCAAGATACGATTTTAACTTATTTAATTCGTATGGGATTAGAAGCTAATATTGTCCAGACCGATGAAATAATCCAGCTTTTTTATAATTTATACAATCCAGATAATGCGAGCAGTAAAATAATTGTTTAAACTTGTAAAATGAAATTACCTTTTTCAAAAAAATCTACAAAAACAACACCAATTATACCGAGCGAATATGCACAAGCAGTCTCGACATTACGAGATTTGATTGCACCATCTGGATTAGTTGTTAATTCAACTTCTATAAAATTAGGTGAGACATATTGCCGAACTTTATTTATTTTAACTTATCCTCGCTATCTAAGTATGAATTGATTTGAACCCATTATTGAAATGGAACATTTATTTAATATTTCTATTTCTTATCATCCAGTAGATAATACTCTCATTTTAAAACAACTCCGTAAAAAATTAGGAGATATTGGCGCTCAAATCGCTTTAGAGCAAGAACGGGGCGCACCTAGAAACCCTGTTTTAGAAACGTCTTTACAAGATATTGAAAATTTACGAGATGCTATTGTCCAAGGACAAGAAAAAATGTTTAGAGTGGCTGTATATATTACTATTCTGGCAAAATCTGAGACAGAATTAAATGAAATAGAAGCCAAAGTCCAAAGCCTTTTAGAAAGTAAATTAATATATATTAAATCGGCTAATTTTCGCCAGTTCGAAGGATACGAGAGTTCTTTGCCTCTTGGTTTGGATAGATTGGGATTTAGTGTATTATTAAATTCAGGACCAGCTTCAACTCTATTTCCTTTTATATCTTTGGATCTTACAGATAACAAAGGCATTTTGTATGGCGTAAATGTACATAATAATAGTTTAGTTATCTTTGATAGATTTAATATGGAAAATGCCAATATGTGTGTATTTGGTACTGCTGGTAGTGGTAAAAGCTATAGTGTTAAACTTGAAGCCTTACGTTCATTAATGTTAGGATCAACTGTTATTATTATAGACCCAGAGAATGAATACCAATATTTGGCGCAGTCAATTGGTGGTAGTTTTTGGAAAATTTCAGTAGGATCAGAAAATCATATTAACCCATTTGATTTACCAATTATAGGCGCAGATGAAACTGCACCAGAAGTATTTAGAAGCCATATTTTAACTTTGATAGGCTTGGTAAAAATTTTAATTGGAGAATTAACAGCACAAGAAGAAGTTCTTTTAGATCAAGCAATCGTTCAAACTTATGCTGCGCGTGACATTTCCATTGAATCTACGACATCAGCGAATATACCTATTTTAGAAGATTTACAAGCTGTCTTAGAAACTATGAAAGGAGGTGCAGATATGGCTGCTAAATTATATAAGTATACCAAAGGCACTTATGCTGGATTTTTGAATCAACAAACTAATATAAATATTAATGAACGCTTTGTGGTATTTAATATAAGAGATTTAGAAGAAGAATTACGTCCTATTGCAATGTATACTGTGCTAAATTATATTTGAAATAATATTAAAAAAGATATGAAAAAACGTCTATTAATTATTGATGAAGCTTGATATCTACTAAAAAATAAAGAAAGCGCTGATTTTATATTTGGGATTGCCAAACGAAGCAGAAAATATTATTTAGGATTAACAACCATTACTCAGGATATCGGAGATTTCTTAGATTCTCCATACGGACTGCCACTTATTACTAATTCATCTTTAAAAATGTTATTTAAGCAATCATCCGCTACTATTGATAAAATAGGTAATGCCTTACACTTAACAGAAGTAGAAAAAGCAATATTATTACAAGCAGACGTTGGCACAGGGCTTTTTATAGCAGGAAATAAACATGCAGTAATACAAGTTATCCCTTCATATACAGAGGACCAAATTATTACTTCTGACCCACAACAATTATTAGCCACTAAACGAGGGAACAATCAACATAATACAATATAACAAATACTATGATGGAGAATATAACAATAAAATAATAAATAAGGATAAATATAAGAGCAAATATAATTAATACTGTAATGGAAAATATAATAATAAAAAATAGCAAATAAGGACAAGAATACATATAATCAATACTGCGGTGGGGAATATAACAATAACATAATAATAAATAAGTATAAGATTAAATATATAATTAATACTACAATGGAGAATATAACAATCAAATAATAACAAATATAAGAGTAAATATAATCAATACTACGATGGAGAATATAACAATAACACAATAATAATAAATAAGCATAAGAGTAAATATAATCAATA
>ERZ795052.4477-NODE-4477-length-14365-cov-5.645003_pt1 | contig 14365 bp, 8 predicted proteins | sample MGYA00375136_ERZ795052 | MGnify/ENA primary metagenome ERZ795052 (study PRJEB30181, sample SAMN05720156) | activated sludge metagenome | isolation source: Anaerobic digester | place: Japan | collected 2015-05-26 ... | reverse complement strand
ACCGTGACCCGCACGGGCAGCACCGCCGCGGCGCTGACGGTGAATTATAGCGTGGGCGGCACCGCCACCAGCGGCTCGGATTACACGGCGCTCCCGGGTTCCGTCACGATTCCCGCGGGCCAGTCCTCCGCCACCATCCTGGTCACGCCCCTGAATGACACCATTGGCGAATCCACCGAAACGGTCTCCCTCTTCCTCCTGGGCAACAGCAACTATGACATCTATACGAACTACACCGCCACGGTGAACATCCTTGACGACGGCGATATTCCGTTCGCCACCGTCACCGCCCTCCGCACCAACGCCTACGAGCGCAACCCGGACAACGACGCCCGGTTCAGCATCAACCTCTCCAGCCAGAACGCGGCGGCCACCACGGTGAACTTCAACCTCGGCGGCACCGCCGTGGCCGGAACGGATTACACCGGCGTGGGCAACTCGGTGGTCATCCCCGCCGGGCAGACCAACGCTCTCGTCCGCATCCGGCCCATCAACAACAATGTCACCGACCCGAGCCGGTCGGTCGTGCTCACCGTCACCTCCGGCGCCGGCTACCTGGTGGGCGCCCAGGCTTCCGCCACGGCTTACATCCGGGACGACGACTTCATCCCCACCGCCACCCTGCTTTACTCGGAGAATTTCGACACCGACCACACCGCCAACTGGGTGGTGAACCCCTCGGCCCAGGTGGATTATGTGGCCGACCTCTTCTTTGATTACAGCTCGGTGGGCATCCCGCCGGCCCCGAACACCACCGGCGGCACCACCCGCGGCGCGAAGTTGCAGGCCAACCTTTACAGCGCCGTGTTCGGCGGCGTGAGCATCTCGCCGGCGGGATTGAACCTCACCCCGACGGATTACGCCCTGCGCTTCGATTTGTGGCAGAACTTCAACGGCCCGATGCCCGACGGCGGCAGTGGCTCGACTCAAATCAGCGGCGCCGGCGTCGGCACCGCCGGCACCACCCCGCAATGGCCGGGTGGCACCCAGGACAGTGTCTGGTTCGCCACGGCCGGTGACGGAGGCTCGAGTGTGGATTATCGCGCCTACTCGAGCGCCGCCCCGACCGGCTACGGCGACACCAGCGGCGTGTTCGCCGCCGGCAACGTGGCCGGCGTGCGCAACAACACCCATCCTTACTATGCCGAGTTTGGCCAGGACACCGCCCCGGCCGGACAACTGTTCCTCTACCCGGGCCAAACCGGCGCGACTTATGCCGGGGCCCAGGCCTATGTCTGGCGCGACATCGTCATCGAAAAGAAAGGCACGACGGTGAAGTGGTACATTGACGGGAAACTCATCGCCACGGTCAACGCCAGCGCCACCAACTTCGCCGGCGGCAACATCCTCCTGAACCACTCGGACATCAATGCCACCAGCTCGGCCGATCCTCTCGCCCCGTTCCTGGCTTTCGGCCTCTTCGACAACGTGCGGGTGTATGACCTCACCCAGGCGACGCCGCCCCGCATCCGCAGCATCCAGCTCATCAACGGCGGCACCCAGGTCCAGATTGACTTCACCGCCGGCAGCAGTGATCTCCCCGCCGCCTTTACCCTCCAGACCTCGGCGAATGTCGCCACCGGCTACACCGACACCACCGCCACCATCACCTCGCTGGGCGGCAACCAATTCCGCGCCGTCCGCGCCGTCGGCGGCGCCGCCCAATTCTACCGCATCCGGCGCTAAGCCGCTTCCCCAGCCCCGCCTCGCGCTGCGAGGCGGGGCCAGGCCCTTTCCGCGCCACGCCAGGCGAGCGCGGAGGAAACGCCCAGTTTTGCCAGGTCATGATGGTCAAATGGCGCCCCTCGCTTGGCGGGTTGTTTGCAGGCGCTTGATCAACTCATGGCGTTTAGTTAAAGCCATGCTTGAACGATAGCTCCCCAATCAAGCAGGTGGCAGGAGGAATATCCCTGTGCGGAGGCCGGTCCCATCATGCGCCCAGCACGCCGCGGAGGTACTGGCAGTTGGCCTGGTGGCTTTCAACCAGGGGCTTGCCGGGCGGCACCGCGCCTTCGATCTGCACCCAGCCGCGGTATTGAATGTCTTCCAAGGCCGCGCGCACCCGGGCAAAGTCAACCTTGCCCTGGCCCAGCAGGGCGCCGTTTTCCTTGGCGTGCAACTCGCAAATGCGGTCCCCGAGCAGGCGGATTTCGCGGTAGATGTCATATCCGCGGTCGTTCGAGTTGCACACATCGTAATACACCTGCACGGCTTTGGAACCCACCCGCTCCAGGATCTCCAGATGCTGCCCGGCGCTGAGCCAGCTTTCAATGCCCAGCACGACCCCGGCCTTTTCGGCTTTCGGCGCCACGGCTTTCAACCGGCGCACCACCTCGTCCACGCCGGCCGGGTCGTCGCGCAAGTCGCCCTTGCCAAAGAACGCCAGCAACACCACGCGCACGCCCAGCGCGGTGCAGACACCGACCGAATCGCTCACCCAGGCGACGGTCCGGGGATCGCTTTTGTAAGGAACCTCGTTGAGCTCGCCGATGGCCAGCGAGGCGATGTCCAAACCCGCCTGGCGCGCCGCCGCCCGGTATTGCTCCTGCACCTCCGCCTTTCGCAACCGCATGTCATCGGCGGCGGTCCCAAGGCTCACCTGCACGCCATCCAGGCCGATGGCTTTCGCCACCTCGAACGCCGCCGGGTCGCCCCGTTTGCCCAATGACCAGTCGCACGCGCCGATTTTGAAGCGCCGCCCTTCCGGGGCGGCCAGCAACGGCCCGTAGATCGAGGCCAGAGCCAGGCCTGCCACGGCCTGGGTTGACCGACGGAGCATCTGGCGGCGGCTCAACCCCGCGGTCTGGTCGGGAATGAATGCGGTGTTCATGGGCTTCATCATAGCAGCCCGGCGCAAATTGTCGCGGCCTTTGTCAGGCCCCCCGCCCGCCATTTTCAATCCGATTTTCTGTTTTTTGCTTTCTACTTTCTGCTTTCCTCCCTCATCCCTCCTTCATTCCGCCGTCCCACTTTCGCGTTGGCCGGGAACCGGGAATCGAACCATAATGATTCCATGAATACGTTGCGCGTGCCGAAAGTCCTGGGGTTCATTTTGCTTGGCCTGGCGGCCGGACCCCTTCCGGCGCATGTCGGGCTTCACCCGTCGGTGCACGACACGGTCGCCGGGGTGATTGAGCGGATGAAGCGGCAGTTGAGCACCAACGAACTGGCCCGGCTCGACGCCCAGGCCGTCGAGACATTTCTCACCGCGGCGGAGCGCGAGATTCTGGCGACTGAACACATCTCGTTCCGCGTGAATGTTCCGGTCCGGCTGTCAGTTCTGCGCGACGCGCGCCTGGGAGAGGAACCCTTCTGGCTGCGGACCCGGGGTTTTCTCCAGACCGGCCTCACGCTCAAGGAAGGCAGCGCGACGTTCGACGTGTGGCAAAAGGATTTTGCCGCCGGCCGGATCGGGCTGGGCATTCATTCCTTCACCGGCAGCGGCAACCACTATCTCATCCTGCTCGCCCCGCAAAATCCCGGCGACACGGTCCAGGTCACCGAGCTGTATCCCGGCCAGTTGCGCACGGCGGAATTCCGCGCCGGGGTCGAGCCCTACGTTGACCAGCCGGTGAAACTCAAAAGCGTGCCGGCTGCGCTCGAGGGACAGCTTCTCATTCAAACGGATACCGAGCGCGAGGAAGACGCCCGCCTGGTCAATGTGTTCCGCTGGACGCAATACCCCGCCACGGACAAGCCCGACCAGGTGGTGCTCACCTGGAGCGAAGACCCGCGCACAACCCAGACCATTCAATGGCGCACCAGCACCGCCGTGCCGCGCGGCTATGTTCAGTATCAGAAAAAGTCCGATTACGCGCGGTTCAAACCAAAACGGCCCTTGCGCGCCACGGCCACCACCACCCGCCTGGTGACCCCCACCCTGGCCAACGACCCGGCCGTCTGCCGGCATACCGCCGTGCTGCGCGACCTCACCCCCGGCACCACCTATGTCTATTCCGTCGGCGACGGCGACGAGGACCATTGGACGGAACTGGCGGAGTTCACCACCGCCCCGGCCAGCGTCCAGCCGTTCTCGTTCATCTACATGGGCGACGCGCAGAACGGACTCGACCGCTGGGGCACGCTGGTTCACAACGCGTTCCGCTCCCGGCCCGACGCGCGGTTTTACATCATGGCCGGCGACCTGGTGAATCGCGGCGGCGAACGCCATGATTGGGACAGCCTGTTCCACAATGCGGCCGGCATTTACGACCGGCGGCCCCTGGTTCCGGCCCTCGGCAACCACGAATGCCAGGGCGGCCAGCCCCGCCTTTACCTCGAGCAGTTCGCCCTGCCCCGCAACGGCCCGGCCGGCCTCGAACCCGAGCGCGCCTACTCGTTCGAATACGCCAACGCCCTGTTCGTCATCCTCGACTCCAATTCCGATCCCTGGAAACAGGCTGGCTGGCTCGAACAAACCCTCGCCCAATCCAAGGCGACCTGGAAATTCGCGGTCTATCATCACCCCGCCTATTCCTCCGGCGGCAACCGCGACAACGCCGCCGTTCGCGCCGCGTGGACACCTCTCTTCGACAAGTATCACCTGGACCTGGCGCTGCAGGGGCACGACCACGCCTACCTGCGCACCTACCCGCTCAAGGCCAGCCAGCGCGTGGCCAGCCCCAAAGAGGGCACCGTCTATATCATTTCGGTTTCAGGCACCAAGATGTATAAACAGGACGCGCACGACTACACCGAGTTCGGCATGAGCAACGTGGCCACTTACCAGGTGCTGGACATCCAGATCAGCGGCAACCGCCTCGTTTACCGCGCTTACGACATTGACGGCCGGCTGCGGGACGAGCTGGTCATCGAGAAATGATTTATGACGGACACCCAACAACCCTTCCTGGCCGGGGTCATCGAAGGTTTCTATGGCCCGCCGTGGTCGCCGGCCGAGCGGCTCGAGCTGTTCGACTGGATGGCCGCGTGGGGTTTGAACACCTATGCCTACGCCCCCAAGGACGACCTCAAGCATCGCGCCCTGTGGCGCGAACCGTATGCCGATGCGGAAGCGCGGGCGCTGGCGGATTTGATTGGCGCCGCCGGCCAGCGCCACCTCCAGTTCATCTACGCGCTCAGCCCCGGCCTGGACATTCGTTACAGTGACCCCACCGAGCGCGACCTGCTTCGCCAGCGGTTCGACCAGCTCCTCGCCCTAGGCTGCCGCAACTTCGCCCTGCTCTTTGACGACATCCCCGACGCCCTCAGCACCGCCGACCGCGAGCAGTTCGGCTCGTTTGCCGCCGCGCAGTGCCACGTGGCCAACTCCCTCTTCGACTGGACCCGCCAGCGCTGCCCCGAGGCCCGCTTCCTCTTTTGTCCGACCGCCTACTGCGGACGCATGGCGGCGGCCCAGCTCGGCGGCCCGAATTACCTGGCCACCCTCGGCGCCCAACTCGCCCCCGAGGTGGACGTGTTCTGGACCGGGCCGGAAATCATTTCGCGGGACATCCCCGTGGTTCACGTCCGTCAATTGCAGGAGGTGCTCCGCCGCAAACCCGTCATCTGGGACAACCTCCACGCCAATGACTACGACAGCCGCCGGTTCTTCTGCGGGCCGTACGCGGGCCGCCCGGTGGAACTCCGGGCCGAAGTCGCGGGGTTGCTGGCCAACCCCAACACCGAGTTCCCGCTGAATTTCGTTCCGTTGCGCACCCTGGCCCAGTTCGTGCGCCACCCCGCCGCGGCGGCATGGCGCCCCCGCCAGGCCTACCTCGACGCCATGGCTGAATGGCTGCCCCATTTTGCCACCCTCGGCGAGGCCCTGGCCCTCGAGGACCTTGTTTTCCTCGGCGACTGTTATTACCTGCCGCACCAGGAGGGGGACCAGGCCGAGGCGTTCTACCAGTCCACCCGCGCCCTGCTGGAGCAGGACCCGGCCGGTTGGGGCGGGGCGGCTGCGGCCTGGCGCCGCGAGGCCGCGCGCCTGCTGCGTGTGTCCGGCCAACTGACCGGCTTGCGCCGGCGGCCCTTGTTTCATGCGCTGTCCCGGCGGGTGTGGGAGTTGCGCGAGGAGATTGCCTTGCTTGACTATTACGTCGAATTCAAGTCCCGCCCCGGCCACGCCGCCACCCCCTGCCGCTCGGATTTTCATCAGCCCGGCACGTTTCGCGGCGGCATGGTGGCGCGCCTCCAAAAGCTCCTCACCCTCGACCCGGACGGAACCTGGTCGCCCGGTTCTTCGCCGGCCACGGGGGCCGGGGTCTGAATCAGACGGGAGCCATCCGTCCGTCCTTGCCGTGACCCGGATTCGGGTGGCTGCCGCGTCCGCCAGCGCTTTTATGGGCGGCGATTCGGCTGCAAAGACCCCGACTTCCGGTGCACCAGCCCCTTCTGCAACTCGACCAGCAGCAGCCCGGCCACCCCCGCCCCCAGAATGCGCGACCATTCGTCCAAGCCAATCGGAGCCGTTTGGAAAACGGCGTTCAAGAACGGCAGATACGTGAGGCCGGCTTGCAGCGCCAGCACGCCCGCAATGCCCAGCCACAGCCATCCGTTGCGGAACACGCCGATGGACCAAATCGAATGCCGCAGCGAGCGGCAGTTGACCAGGTAGAGGGCTTGAATCACGGCCACGGTGTTCAGGGCGACGGTGCGCGCGGCATCAACGCCCGCGCCCCGCGCCAGCTCCCACTTGAACAACCCGAAGGCGGCCGCCAGGATGAGGACGCCGACGAGCGTCACCTGCGCCAGCATTTGGCCCGTGAGAATCGGGGCGGCGGGCGCGCGCGGCGGCCGCTCCATCAGGTCCCGCTCCTTGGGTTCCAACGCCAGGAACAAGCCCAGCACGCCGCCGGTCGTCATGTTGATCCACAGCACTTGCAGCGGCAGGATGGGCAGCGTCGTGCCGACCAGGGCGGCGGCCAGGATCACCAGGCCCTGGCCCAGGTTGCTTGGCAGTGCCCAGGTGATGATCTTGGTGAGATTGTCAAAGACGTTGCGGCCTTCCTCCACCGCCGCCTGAATCGAGGCGAAGTTGTCATCGGTCAGCACCATGTCGGAGGCCTCCTTGGCGACCTCGGTGCCGGTGATGCCCATCGCCACGCCGATGTTGGCCTGCTTCAAGGCGGGGCCGTCGTTGACTCCGTCCCCCGTCATGGCCACGACGTGCCCCCGCGCCTGCAGCGCCTCAACCAGCCGCAGTTTCTGCTCCGGGCTGACCCGGGCGAACACCGAAACCTTTTCCGCGGCTTCGACCAAGGCATCGTCGGCGAGCGCGGCGAGGTCCTTGCCGGTCAGAGCGGCGGGGTGGCCGGACGGTTGGGGGTCCTTGACGAGGCCCAACTGCCGCCCGACGGCAACCGCCGTGCCGGCATGATCCCCGGTGATCATCTTCACCTGGATTCCCGCGCGATGGCACGCGGCCACCGCGGCGATGGCCTCCGGGCGCGGCGGATCAATCATCCCTTGGAGACCGAGGAACGTGAAATTCCGTGGCAGGTGATGGACGCTGAGGCGTTGGGTGTCCGGCGGCAGTTCCGCGCGGGCGAAAGCCAGCACCCGCAGGCCGGCCGAAGCCAGTTGGGCGACCCGCTCCTGAATGCGCCCGCGATCGAGGGCGAGGGGCTGTCCGCGCGCGTCCAGGGCCGCGTCGCACCGTTCCAACACGACTTCCACCGCGCCTTTCAAATAGACCAGCGTCCGCCCCGCGGCGGCGTCGCGGTGCAGGGTGGCCATGAACTGGTGCTGGGATTCAAACGGGATGGCGTCCACCCGCGGCAGGCGCGACTTGAGCCCGGCGTCTTCCAAGCCGGCTTTGCGCGCGGCGACGATCAAGGCGGCTTCCGTGGGGTCCCCCTGCGCCTCCCAACGGCCTTCCTTCTGCACCAGGGTGCTGTCATTGCAGAGCAGCCCGGCCAGCAAACACTCCGTGACCCCGGCCGCTTCCGCCGGCGTCAACGGCTTGCCGTCGAGCGTCAGCCGGCCTTCCGGGTCGTAGCCGTTGCCCTCGACCTCGACCACGGCGTCCCCCACCACCACCTGGCGCACGGTCATCTGGTTCTGGGTGAGCGTGCCGGTCTTGTCGGAGCAGATCACCGTGGTGCTGCCCAGAGTCTCCACCGCCGGCAGTTTCCGAATGATCGCGCGCCGCCGGGCCATCCGCGCCACGCCGATCGCCAGCGTGACCGTCACCGCCGCCGGCAGCCCTTCCGGGATCGCCCCCACCGCCAGCGCGATGGCCGAGGAGGCAATGTCCTCCACCCGATCCCCTCGCAACAGACCGATCGCCACGACCACGGCCGCGATCCCCAGAATCAGGATCAGGAGCTTGTGGCTGAACGCGGCCATCTTGCGCGTGAGGGGGGTTTCCAGGTCCGGCGCGGCGGAAATCATCTCGGAAATGCGCCCGATCTCGGTGTGGTCGCCCGTGGCGACCACGACGCCGCGGCCCTGGCCGTAAGTCACCAGGGTCGAGGCATAGGCCATGTTGACGCGGTCCGCCAGCGGGGTCTCGCGTTCGAGCGAGGCCTCGGCGGACTTTTCGACCGCCGTGGATTCCCCGGTCAGCGCCGCCTCGGCGACCTGGAGATCGCGCGTGGCCACCAGGCGCAAATCCGCCGGCACTTTGTCACCCGAAGCCAGCAGCACCACATCGCCGGGGACCAGTTCGGTGGATGGAACGCGGACGGTCTTGCCAGCTCGCACCACGGTGGATTCCGTGACGAGGCTCTTGGACAGCGCCTCGATCGCCCGCTCGGCTTTGGCCTCCTGCAAATATCCAATCCAGGCATTGATCAGCACCACACCCAGGATGACTCCCGCGTCCACCCAGCCGCCCATGGCCAGTTTGATTCCGCTGGCGGCCAGCAGGATGTAGATCAGGGGATTGTGGAACTGAAGCAAAAAGCGCATCCACGGGCTGCGACCTTTGCGCGGCGTGAGCTGATTGGCCCCGAACTCCGCCTGGCGACGCTGCACGGCGAACCGGTCAAGCCCGGCCTCGGCATTCGTCTCCAACAATTCGATCACCTCGCCGGACGGCAGGTGATGCCAGTGGCGCCCCAGCAAATGATCCAGCCCTTCTGAAGATTTCGCAGGAGTCATGGCACGATCAGTGATTTGACATGGACAAAGTCGGTCCGCCGCGAACGACCCGGCCAACCCACCGTTGCGGCGCGGCAACCCGGGGCAGCATCGCCGGGTTTTTCCGCATAAACAAGGCGGATGTCAAAATGTTTCACCGGTCAATGAGGCGACGCGGCCAGGAGCCCAAGCAGGATCAGCATCAGCGCCAGCCACAGCGCGCCGCCCACCGCCGCGTGGCGAAGGCTCGCCTCGAATCGCGGGATTGCCTCCCTCGCGCGCGCCACCAGCCTGGACCATCGCGACACCGCTTTCACGGGCGACTCGTCAGGGCCGGCTTCGTGTTGCGGGCGCGCAGGGGCCTCGATCGCAGGGTGAAGCCGGAGCCGGCCCGCCAATCGCTCGAGCAACACCCCCAAGTCACCGGCTGGCAGCCAGCGCGTCACGTCCTGCGAAACCCAGCGCCGCAGCCAAGCGCCGAGCCCGGCCAGCCCGCCGCCCAGCAGCAACGGCCACAGCGCGTCCCAGAGCTTCTCCGGCGAGAGTTTCCGGGGCAGCACCTCCAGTGAGCCGGGCAGCAGCCACACCCCTGCGGCGGTGGCGGCAACCAGCGCCAGCCACGGCCACCACAAGCCCTGCGCGGCTTCCGGGGTGGCGTGGCCGGCGCGCGGCCAGACCAGCCACAGGAACCGCGCCATCTTCAGCGTGGTGCCCGCGGCCGCCAAGGGCAGCAAAATACCCAAGGCCATCGCCCAGCCTTCCGGCAGAAAACCAATGTTGGCCTTCAGCGCCGTCTTCGCCAGCGCGCCGCTGGTGAACGGCGCTCCGGCCAGCGCCAGCGCCGCCAGCAGCAGTCCCGCGCCGGCGACGACCCGCTGCCGCCGCGTGTGCGCTGCGTGCGCCGGACCCACCCCGAGGAACAACGCGCCCTTGGCCAGCGCGTGGTGGGTGGCGTAAATCAGCACCGCCGCCTGCATTCCCGCCCACGCTTCCGGGTGGATGGCGCCGATGCCCAGGCCGGTCATGATGATCCCCATCTGGCTGATGCTGGAATACGCCAGCACGGTTTTCGGGTTGTGCTGCACCACGCCCACCAGGGTGCCGAGAAACGCGGCTCCCAGCCCGGCGCCGAGGAGCGTGACCCCGCAGCCCCACAGCGGAGCCTCCCCCAGTGGCAGGAAACGCATCCATCCCAGCAACCCCGCCTTGATCATCGCCCCGCTCAACACGGCGCTGGCCGGCACGGGGGCAGCCGGGTGCGCCAGCGGCAGCCAAAAATGCAGCGTCAACGCGCCGGCTTTGATGCCAAAACCAGCCAGCACCAACAGCAGCGCCGGCCGGCTGACCACGCCCCGATGCAGTTCCGCGATCTGCGTCGTGCCCCCGGCGACCACAAGAAACACCAGCCCGGTCAAAATCAGCACCTCGCCCAGCATGGCCAGCACCAGATACACCCGCCCGGCCCGGGCCGCTTCCGCGTCCCCGCGATGGAAGACCAGTCCCGCCGAGGCCAGGCCCATCAAGGCAAACGCCGCATAGAACGTGGGAATGTCCCCCGCGAGAATGAGCGTAAAGTTGGCCGCCATCGCCAGCAGAAAGAACAGGAAAAAACGGGACAGCCGGGCGTCTTTCACCAGATAGCCGCGCGCGTACCAACCCGACACCAGCCACAAAACGCTGGTAAAGCCCAGGAAAACCCGTCCCACCGCGTCAAGTTCCAGCACTGTATGTTGCACCAGCCAGGGGAGGCTGGCCTTGGCGCCCACCGGTCCGGTGAGCGCCAGCACCAGCGCCGGCGCCGCCGCCAACGGCGCGACGCGCAGCACGCCGCGCCGCCATGACCTTGCCGCCAGCAGCAACGCCACCGCCAGCGGCGCGCCCGCAGCCAGTCCAAGAAGCCAGGTCGGCAGAGAGTTCATGGTCCGTACTCCCGCGCGGCAATCAGTTTCACCCACGCCAGCGGGCTGAAAGACGATTCCGCAAACACGCCCGCCCAAACAACCAGCGCCGCCGTGACCAGCGGCGCGGCCAGCAGCATCCAATGCGTCTCCAGCCGGCCAAAGCAGTGCTCGTGCGGCCAATGGGCCGGCGGGTCCTTGAACCAGGCGCGATAGAGGATGGGGAGGAAGTAGGCGGCGTTCAAAAGGCTGCTGAGCGCCAGCACCAGCGCCACCCACTCGGCGCCCGCCGTGATGGCGCCTTTTTTCAGATACCATTTGGTGATGTACCCCGCCAGCGGCGGCACCCCGATCATGCCCAGCGCCGCGATCGTGAACGCCGCCGTCGTCAAGGGCATGCGCCGGCCCACCCCGTTCAACTCGCTGACGCGGTGAACACCGAGCGTTTCAGCGTAGTTCCCCGCGCCGAAGAACAGCGTGATTTTCATGATGCCCTGGTGGACCAGATGCACCAGCCCGCCGATGGTGGCCAGCGGCCCGAGAATCGCCGCCCCGAGCACAATGTAGGACACCTGGCTCACCGTCGAGTAGGCCAGCCGTTTCTTGAGTTCATCCTGGAACAGCGCCAGCACCGACCCGTAGAGAATGGTGGCGCCCGCCACGAAAGCGAGCGGGGCGAGCACCCCCAGCCTGGCCGCCGTTTCCACCCCGTACACGTCATAGACAATGCGCACGATGCCGAACGCCCCGGCCTTCACCACCGCCACGGCGTGCAGCAGCGAACTGACCGGCGCCGGCGCCACCATGGCCTTGGGCAGCCAGCCGTGCAACGGCACCAGGGCAGCCTTGACCCCGATGCCCAGCATGAACAGGAGGAACAGCACGCGCAACTCGCCGCGATGCGCGGCCACGAGCCCCTCGATCACGCCGCGCTCCCGGAACATGACCGGCCCCGCCAGTTGATGCAGCCATGCCACCGCCAGCAGCAACACCACGCCCCCGCCCAGCGTATAGGCCAGATAGATCCTGCCGCCCCGCATCGCCTCGGGCGTGCCGCGATGCACGACCAGCGGATAGGTCGAAACGGTCAGCAGCTCGTAGAATACCAGGAACGTGACCAGGTTCGCCGCCAGCGCAATGCCGGTCGTGGCGGTGACGCACAGGCTGAAGAAGCCGAAGAACCGGCTGCGGTGAGGGGAGTCCTCGAGATAGCCCACGGCATAGAGCGTCGTCCAAAACCACAAAAAGGTGGACAAGGTGACAAACAGGACCGAGTTGGCATCCGCCCCCAGCGCCAGCGGAATGCCCGGCAGAAAATCCAACTCAAGCGAATACCCTTGTCCGTGGTAAATCCCCTGGAGCAGCGCGCCCACCAGGATGAGCTTCACCCCGGCCCCCAGCAGGTTCAGCCACGTCCGCAACCGGTGGCTCTCCTCGCTCAAGAAAAAGATCACCATCCCCGTCAGGAACGAGCTCAGCAGAATGCCCGGCAGAATCCAACCGTGGACGTTCATGGGCCGGCCCCTCCGAGAACGACTGGCGCGCCCAGCCGGAGCAAATCCAGCGGCCCTTGGGCGGCCAGCCCCAACCCCACCGCCAGCGCGGCCAGCACCAGCGCCGTCCACTCCTGGACCGCCGGCAGGGGACGGGGTTTGGTGGCCAGGGCCACCTGGGTGAACGCGTGGCTCAGCACACGCATCACATACGCCGCCGCCAGCAGGCTGCCCCCCAAAATCACGGCGGCCCACCACCACTGCCCCTGAGCCAGGCTCGCGCTCAGCAACAGCCACTTGCCCGCAAAACCGCTGCTCGGCGGCAGGCCGGCCAGGCTCAAACCCGCCAGCCCAAATGCAAAGGCCGAAACCGGCAGCACCTGCGTCATCCCGTCCAGACCCTTGATCCGGTCATGGCCGGCCGCCTGCAGAATGTTTCCCGCGGTGAGAAACAGCGCGGTCTTCGCGCAGGCGTGCGCCGCCAGGAACAGCAGCCCCCCGTTCCAGGCGAGCCAGCCGCCTTCGCGCACCGCCGCCAGCGGGAACAACAGGAACAGATACCCGAGTTGCGCCACCGTCGAATACGCCACCAGCAGCTTGAGCCGGGCTTGCATCAGCGCGTGGATTGACCCCCAGACGATCGCCACCGCACCCAGCGCGCCGAGTCCCTGCGCCACCGCGGGCGTCATCAGGGCGGGGAACGCCTCGAACCAGAGCCGCAACAGGATGTAGTACGGGCCTTTGACCACCAGCGCGGAGAGCAGCGCGCTCACGGGCGCGGGGGCGCTGGCGTGCGCGGGGGGCAGCCAGAAGTGCAACGGGAACAGCGCCGCCTTGGCAACCAATCCGCCCGTCATCAGCGCCAGCGCAACCCACAGGACCGGGCCGCGCTCCGCCTTCGCCGCGAGCAGCGAAAGATCCACCGTGGCGCATTGCCCATACACCAGGGCCACTCCCATCAGGTAGAACAGCGAGGCCGGCAGGCTCACCAGCAGGTACCGCATCGTGGCGGTGAGCGCCTCGCGCTTCCCCGCCAGCGCGACCAGCGTGACGGCCGCGAAACCGAGCAGCTCGAGCGTGACATACAGGTTGAAGATGTCCCGGCTCAGGAACAGGGCGTTGAGCGCGCTCCACAAAAACAGGAACAACGGCCAGAACCAGCGCTCGCGGTCCCGCGACTCCGCGCCAGCCAGCGGGAGAAAATAGGGGGGCGCATAGAGCGTGACCGCGCCGGCGATCAGCGCGGTGATGGCCAGCATCAACACCGCCAGGCCGTCGCCGCGCAGGTCAATGCCCAGCGGCGCGCTCCAGCCCCCCACCCGATGCAGTTGCACGCCATTCGTTACAACCTCGCGGGCCAGCACCAGCAGCGCCAGAACCGCGGTCACCGCGGCAACCCCAGCCAGCCGGCGCCCGCCTTTGGGAAACGCGAACGCGCCGGCCGCGCCCCCAAGAGGGCCGAGGACCAGCACGGCCATGGCCCAGGAAGCCGTCATGGATGGCTCTCCTCCCCGCCCGAACCCGCGTTCGGGCCGGGCGCCGGCCCGCCCTCCAGTTCCGTCGCGCCGGTGACGGACTGCAATCGGTCCGCCAGCGCCAGGGCCAGCCCGGTGGCGCAAACGGAAACCACAATGCCGGTCAGCACCATGGCGTGCGGCACCGGATCGGGCGCCTCACCCGCGGTGCGCGCACTCAGCGCAATGAACACCATGAACACGCCGCTGCCCATGACGTTCAGGGCCATGATGCGCCGCAGCAGATGCGCCTGCGCCAGCAGCGCGTGAAAGCCGATGATGAACACGCCCGCGCCGGCAAGCAGATAAACGGTAAAACCGGTTTCAACCATGGCCGTCCGGCTCCTTTTCACCGGGCTCCGCCGGCCCGGCCGGGGGCCGGCCGCCAACATAAAGCAGGCCGAGGGTCAGCCCGATGGAGGCCAGCGCGGCG
>ERZ795052.4471-NODE-4471-length-14394-cov-5.349606_pt1 | contig 14394 bp, 8 predicted proteins | sample MGYA00375136_ERZ795052 | MGnify/ENA primary metagenome ERZ795052 (study PRJEB30181, sample SAMN05720156) | activated sludge metagenome | isolation source: Anaerobic digester | place: Japan | collected 2015-05-26 ... | reverse complement strand
CGGCGGCTGATGCGGCGGCTTATGCTTTAAATCCCATCATTGTTTACTAACACAATAAACTATGAAGATTAAAGAAGTCCTAACGTCATTCTTTAAATCCCATCATTGTTTACTAACACCTTGCAAAATGACATAACATAGTGTATAAGATAGGTACTTTAAATCCCATCATTGTTTACTAACACCTATAAGGTCAATTAATAAATCTTCATTCTCATTTACTTTAAATCCCATCATTGTTTACTAACACTCTTTATTTTGCAGACACAACCAATCATTATAATCACTTTAAATCCCATCATTGTTTACTAACACTTGCTATTTCTACAAACGAAGTCCCCAACCTTGCTGCTTTAAATCCCATCATTGTTTACTAACACCTTCTATGGAAGAAGCTGAAAAATACGCAGAGGAAAACTTTAAATCCCATCATTGTTTACTAACACTTATTTCCTAAACATTTTTTCGCTGCTTGAATTGCTCTTTAAATCCCATCATTGTTTACTAACACATAACTCTTGAATTGTTTTGCCGGTGTCGTGATAAGCTTTAAATCCCATCATTGTTTACTAACACCATTATTATTGCCGCGTCCCCGGTTGTTTGCATAACTTTAAATCCCATCATTGTTTACTAACACCTTTTCTTAATCATTTCCTTTTGTTCTTCGTCCGTCCTTTAAATCCCATCATTGTTTACTAACACAGGAAGCTTGCGAGGAGTGGAATAATGAAAAAGACCACTTTAAATCCCATCATTGTTTACTAACACCGTGCATGCTATTGTAGCAAAGATAGACGCTCTAGCTTTAAATCCCATCATTGTTTACTAACACTAAACAAAACGGCGCATGTGAAGAAGCTCGACAAGAACTTTAAATCCCATCATTGTTTACTAACACCCAATAAGGTTGACGTATCAAGCGCGCTAAACCTCCTTTAAATCCCATCATTGTTTACTAACACACTTGTTGACATGGGGATTGCCTTTGACAAGGAGCGCCCTTTAAATCCCATCATTGTTTACTAACACGATCGACGCGCTAGAGGCGGACGAACGCAGGTTAGCTTTAAATCCCATCATTGTTTACTAACACGCAACGCTTAACCGTCTTATGACTAAAAATCAATCCCTTTAAATCCCATCATTGTTTACTAACACTTACCACCGCCCCCCATGCAAAAGCCTGAACTAATTCTTTAAATCTCATCATTGTTTACTAACACCGCAAATACAGGCAATTAAACAATTCAATAATAATACTTTAAATCCCATCATTGTTTACTAACACGAGTTTGACACCAACCAGCATAAGCCCGCGATCGACCTTTAAATCCCATCATTGTTTACTAACACTAAGACCACTAACCGCGCAAAAGGTTTCCGCTATAACCTTTAAATCCCATCATTGTTTACTAACACGAGCGTAAAGCTGGGAGCAATTTTTTATTTATTAAACTTTAAATCCCATCATTGTTTACTAACACAATTATTAATAAAAAAAATAAAAGAATTACAGCCAACTTTAAATCCCATCATTGTTTACTAACACGATTTTTTAAACAGCATTAAAGACGCTTACGAAAAGCTTTAAATCCCATCATTGTTTACTAACACAAAAAAGCATGCAGGGATTCACAGAGAAATCAATCCTTTAAATCCCATCATTGTTTACTAACACGCGCATTAAAAGTTGCTTTATTCATTTCTTTTCTCCCTTTAAATCCCATCATTGTTTACTAACACTGTGAAAAAAGCTGCTTATACAAATCTACTCGGTAACTTTAAATCCCATCATTGTTTACTAACACTTAAAGCAAGAAGATTTTAAGAAGTATTCTCTGGAGCTTTAAATCCCATCATTGTTTACTAACACGGGGGTGATTAAACTGAAATGCACATGTAACGATTACTTTAAATCCCATCATTGTTTACTAACACGCTGCTAAATTTCTTACTGCCTGTTTATAATAGCTCTTTAAATCCCATCATTGTTTACTAACACAGTGACGAACGGTGAATGGTTCCTGGCCATAGAGACTTTAAATCCCATCATTGTTTACTAACACCCCGCCGCAGTTACACTTTATCCGCCGTATTATGAAGCTTTAAATCCCATCATTGTTTACTAACACCTACCAAACAACAATTACGTGCAGCAGAAGAAAAGACTTTAAATCCCATCATTGTTTACTAACACCTATTAGAGCCTGAAACAGCCCCTATAAGCTTAAAATCTTTAAATCCCATCATTGTTTACTAACACTGCCGGAAAGCGTTATGACGTATGGTTTAAATATGTCTTTAAATCCCATCATTGTTTACTAACACCCTAAAGCTTAATAACAAACTATCCTATAAGCAAATCTTTAAATCCCATCATTGTTTACTAACACTCATCTTCAGCTATCCTGTCGCGGTCTTTGAGGATACTTTAAATCCCATCATTGTTTACTAACACCATTACGGCCATGCCGCGAGCCACGCGGGGTTTTATGCTTTAAATCCCATCATTGTTTACTAACACAAACAGCTCACGCTATCCGAAACGGAATATAAAATCCTTTAAATCCCATCATTGTTTACTAACACCCATGCAAGGGCAACAAGGCCAAGAGCATAACACTGCTTTAAATCCCATCATTGTTTACTAACACCGCGACCTTAAAACCAAAACCATTTGAGATATGTGCCTTTAAATCCCATCATTGTTTACTAACACTAATATCCCGAAAGGGTCGATGTGCCTTGATATCATTGTTTACTAACACTAGCTCCTATCACCAGCGTCTTTTAAACAACAATAACTTTAAATCCCATCATTGTTTACTAACACCAGCGTCATGATCGCGCTGATTGCCTCGTAACCCTCTTTAAATCCCATCATTGTTTACTAACACTTCTTATATATTCGTCGTCGCCAACAATTTCTGTATACTTTAAATCCCATCATTGTTTACTAACACCTTGTGCACGCCGATCCGGTTAAAGCCGGCCATAATGCTTTAAATCCCATCATTGTTTACTAACACCAATAATTACGGACGTTGTCGGCACGGCCAAAATCTCCTTTAAATCCCATCATTGTTTACTAACACTAATTTTAAAATTGCGCATCAATTATCCTTATGCTTCTTTAAATCCCATCATTGTTTACTAACACGCGCCCGCCGACCACGGCGGAAATGACATTCATGCTCCTTTAAATCCCATCATTGTTTACTAACACGAAGAGCTCGACATCATGAGCAGGGACGATCAGCTCCTTTAAATCCCATCATTGTTTACTAACACATTTGTCGCCGTTGCCGCAGACGCACACCCGGGCGTCTTTAAATCCCATCATTGTTTACTAACACTCTTGCCGTGCGCGTGTATCAGACCTATGTGCTAAACTTTAAATCCCATCATTGTTTACTAACACCCAATACGCCTAGTTTTTTTTGCGCTCCCTGAACCCCTTTAAATCCCATCATTGTTTACTAACACCCACCCGCCAGCATTTTCTGATATTGCGCCGAATAACTTTAAATCCCATCATTGTTTACTAACACCGCGAGCGATCTCCATTAATATTCCTAATTTCTCAATCTTTAAATCCCATCATTGTTTACTAACACTTTTACACCCGCGACTGTAACGGTAGAACTTGTTACTTTAAATCCCATCATTGTTTACTAACACAAAGTTTCTAAATCGGCTTTACCTTTTTTTAATTCTCTTTAAATCCCATCATTGTTTACTAACACCCCAATTTGAACAAAGCAAAATGGCTTTTCGTTCAACTTTAAATCCCATCATTGTTTACTAACACCTCATCCCAACACAACTTATTCCCTGTATGTAAATACCTTTAAATCCCATCATTGTTTACTAACACCTTCGTTAAAAGCTCCGATTACTACAAGCATTAATACTTTAAATCCCATCATTGTTTACTAACACTCTGAGCCTCTTGCCATATAATCATTAGAATAGCTTTCTTTAAATCCCATCATTGTTTACTAACACCGATGACATTATCGAAGTAGCTCCGAGCGAATCATACTTTAAATCCCATCATTGTTTACTAACACTATTGCGGCAAGCGCCTGTGCTTCCCCCTCATTTGACTTTAAATCCCATCATTGTTTACTAACACACAGCGGTGGCATTACTAATACTCTTACTTTCACATCTTTAAATCCCATCATTGTTTACTAACACCACTTCGTAGTTTTTTGCGCTGTCAACTTTCCACCTGCTTTAAATCCCATCATTGTTTACTAACACTATTTCCGCACCGGCATTATTTATTATATTAATTGTCTTTAAATCCCATCATTGTTTACTAACACCATAAAACGATTGCTGTAATAATCACCGCCATTAATACTTTAAATCCCATCATTGTTTACTAACACCGTCAATTCCTGCGTGGGGTCGGTAGAGAATCTAATCTTTAAATCCCATCATTGTTTACTAACACGAAAACCGGCAACGTCTATTACAGTCCCCGCGATGGCTTTAAATCCCATCATTGTTTACTAACACCGCCCACGGCCAGGTACTGATAACGCTTCTCGCCATCTTTAAATCCCATCATTGTTTACTAACACTTTTCGACGCGCCAACGTAGGAACCGACCAGCGCCACTTTAAATCCCATCATTGTTTACTAACACCCAGGCTCATGCTTTAACCCTCGCCACGATATCCGCCTTTAAATCCCATCATTGTTTACTAACACCCGACCAGTCGCCGTACGAAAAACTTGTCGTCTTTATCTTTAAATCCCATCATTGTTTACTAACACCCTGCAGAGACAAATATGACAACATCATTCATTTTTTCTTTAAATCCCATCATTGTTTACTAACACCGATATTATAACTCTCCATAGCCTTGCGCCAATAAGCTTTAAATCCCATCATTGTTTACTAACACACAAACAGCAACTACACCGTGATATCCGCGAACTGACTTTAAATCCCATCATTGTTTACTAACACCATCTTCAGAGTAATAGCAATCAGCAAAAGCAATTACTTTAAATCCCATCATTGTTTACTAACACTATAAACTCATCTGAAGCATTTGATAGAATGATTCACTTTAAATCCCATCATTGTTTACTAACACCTTTCCGGTAGTGCTTATTTTATCCAGCTCACCTTTTCTTTAAATCCCATCATTGTTTACTAACACCGAGATGAAACACGTAATCGGGTTTGGCTTCCCAGGCTTTAAATCCCATCATTGTTTACTAACACTTTAAAATATCTCATGCACATATCCAACATTCTGTCCTTTAAATCCCATCATTGTTTACTAACACTCATAGCGAGCTGCAAGCATAGCCGAATCTTTAACATCTTTAAATCCCATCATTGTTTACTAACACAAAGTTTCTAAATCGGCTTTACCTTTTTTTAATTCTCTTTAAATCCCATCATTGTTTACTAACACTTTTATTTAGCAAGATTTACTATGATTTTCATTGCACTTTAAATCCCATCATTGTTTACTAACACGATATAGTGCTTTCGTGTCTTTACCAAAAGAAGTAACTTTAAATCCCATCATTGTTTACTAACACGCGGAGAGCTTAATCAACTGGAAAACAATAACAGTCTTTAAATCCCATCATTGTTTACTAACACCCTTTTCCTAGTGCTTCATCTTGTATTGCTTTGCTCTTTAAATCCCATCATTGTTTACTAACACCAGATTTACTATTATAAAAGAATCAACAGAAAAATTCTTTAAATCCCATCATTGTTTACTAACACCCATTAATTTTAAAATAACAAAATATACAAAATCCAATAATTGCCTCTTCTTCTTTCTCTTAATTTATGCAATATTTTCTCGATGCATCAATAATGCATCGCTTTATAATGATTACTAAATAATCACTTCCGTCGGGTCCAATTGGATGCCGATGCACTCTCTTTCCACGTTTTTCTTATTATCGATTCGAAAAAAGACCACATAATCGGTTTCTTCATTGATGATACTTTTTGCTTCTTTTTGCAAGGCCATCAACTTTGCCACTGAAATCTCGCCTTCAAAAACAGACTTCTGCGTATGGTGCAGGTATTGCCTCATCTTCTTCATAATCTTCGCCAACCGTCTTTGTCCCGTCGGTTCTATCGTCGATATGTCATAAACCGCAATCACGTACATGCATTACCACCATATTCTAAAGCTCTGATACTTGTCCTCACCCAGGATATGCTTGACCAGTTTATAAAGTTCGAGCCGCATGATCTTCCGGTAACTGACCTGCTGCTTGAGCTGCTTGTGCATGATCGTCGTGTTCAGCTTTTCATCAATTGCCTTGACAACGATCTTGCGCCCTTCTTCCATCAGGTAGGCGTAATTGACATCCTTGTCGAAATGCTTCTTTTGCAGCTCGTTGTTGTTAAGCAACGCAAAAATGACGCGGTCGCCGTAAATGGGCTTGAATATCTCGGCGATGTCCAGCGATAAGGAAAACCGCCGATACCCCGGCTCGTGCAGATAGCTGATGGTTGGATTGAGTTGCGTCTTGTAAATTTCGCGGAGCATTTCCGTGTAGATCATGCTGTTGACGAAAGAAATCAGCGCGTTCATCATATTGTCCGGAGGATTCTTCACGCGTTTTCCAAATTCGATATCCTGATTGATGATTTTAGGAAAGGCCGCGTAATAGGTCTCCTTGATGTTGCCCTCCATGCCCATGACTTGCGCAATGGTCGATTGCTTGTCGATGTCCGCAAAATAGGTTTCGACCTTTTCCAATTCTTCCGAAGTCTTTTCCTTGTATCGTTTCAGATTCTGAATGGTTCCGTAAGCGGCGCCTTTGATGAATTCCTTCGCCAGTTCCAGACGCGCCGATTTCTTCAGATACGAGGCCACCTGCTTAACAATCACATCGCCGGAATTGAGAAATTCGCGCGGATAAAACGTGCCGGTGTAGTAACCATAGTAATTGAAGAAATGCACCATCACATTGCTTTGCGCAAAGAAGTTCAGCATTTTGGTGTTCAAATCTACCTCGCCGAAAAGATACAGCGCGTCAATGTCGTTCACCGGGATGGGCACATGCCGATCCTGCCCGTCTTCCGTATAATCGAACATCACGGAATTGTCTTTGCGGCTGACCCGCCCGGATTTGAAAATGTAATAATCTCGCATAGCCTTCACACATAACAAAGTTCATAGTAACTGCACGATTTGCAGATTTTTGCCTTGATGACCGGCGGCGGCAGTTCCTGTTCGTTAATTTTGACAATATCGTCCAGCGTCCGCTCAAGCTGCGCTTCGTCTTCCGCTGTGAGTTCGACCGTTTGCGTCCGCCGGATCAGCGGATAATCGATCTTCCCGGATACGGCAAGCCCCAGCTTCTTGAAATGATAAATGTAAAATTTAAGCTGCCAGAAATGCGCCTCTTCCATCTTTTTCGATTTCTTCACCTCATGAATGACACCGTGATTCTTGTCGAAGAAATCGATCTTGATGCCGTCGAACACAATCTCCTTATTTTTTCGCTCATAACTGTGCTCATGCACCAGCGACCCGATTTCCACCGCTTCCGACGTATGCTCCATATTGATGTTATGCGAAAACAACCACAACTTCCGGCGACAGATCAGATAATAATTTACCTGCGTGCCGGTGATAGTAGGTGAACTATATGATGAAATTGTCATAGTCTTTGTAGTCTTTAATAAATTCCATCCCCTTTGTAAAACTGTAATCGACGCCCTTCATGAGCATGATTGCATGCCGTCTGCAATATTCCGAGCCCACGATGGGCTTGAGTAGTTTTTCTTTATCGTTGAACAACAACTGGATGCTAACGGTATAATCTCTCAATGCCGCTTGACTTCTGATGCGGTCTCGCTGGTCGGTACCGATAGAATCGCTGTGATTGATCAACTCCTCAATTTGTGTTTGATTATCAACATAAACGGGTTCTGGAATCACGATATGGCTGTTCGTTATTGTCCGAAATTCATGTTGGGCTGCAGATTTTGATTCTGTTCTGTAGCCAAGTTCGAGTAATTCTTTCATGTTTTTGTATCTTTCGTAATATTTTGATTCGACGCCTGAGAATACTTTTTCGATAATCGTTTGTTTTGTTTCTTCATCCAGTAACTGCATGTCGTAATCATGCAAAATTTCCCATGTCTTTTTGAAAAGCAAAGAATCATATATCCGGGAAGCTTCAGAAGCAAAAATATAGATATTAGGCTCTTTTTCATCGTATTCACGTTTCCGAAAACACCTTCCGAATCGCTGAAAGAGGCTTTCAATGCTGGCGCATTCGGTAAACAGAACATCAAAATCAATATCCAGCGAGGCTTCAACAATCTGAGTAGAAATCCAGACACAGGGACCTTTAGCCGCCATAATGTTCGACTCTTTTTGTTTCCTGTCCCGACCGATGAACCGTGCATGAATAAGCTGGGGTTGTAAGTCTGCAAGGGCGTCATGCATTTGCTGTGCTTTGGCGACCGTATTGCAAATAATTAGAACTTTTTTGTCCTTACATTCCCTCTTGACTAGAGAAATGGCTGCATCTGAATTTATAGGGGCATCTATCAGTTTTATTCGATGCCTTTTTTTCTCCAGATATTGAGGTGGTGGAATGATGATGTCAGGCAGTTTTTCAAATTCTTGCCGGACAAATGGCGGTAACGTTGCCGTCATCAACAGAAAACGCCCACCTAAAGAGTATATTTCTTTTAAGAAGACAACGATTGCCGCAATGGCTTCCGGGGCAAAGCTCTGAATTTCATCAACAACAATTTTTGAATAAGAAGCAGTGAAATAGGCAAGTTCAAATCCATTGTATTTGAAAACCGAAGTCACAAGTTGATCCGCGGTGGCAATAGTCAACGGATATGAAAATTGCCGGATTCGCGCAAGCGCCGTATTGTAATCGTCATCATCACTATTATCACTTGCCGCTAGGAAAAAGGTGGTCTCGCCATGCAGAAGCGCTACATTCTGTTCATTAAATACATTGGTAAACCGTTTAAACATTTCATTAACGGCGATACGGATACCCAGTAGATAAAATGCTTTGGAACCATCGATCCAGTTCATCGCGTATTCCGTCTTGCCCATTCCTGTGGATGCTACAAGCACAATGCTTTTGTCGGATTGCGCCTTTACTGCTTGCTGGAAGGGTCTTAAATCAAATTTGGCTTCCGAACATAACCATTTGTCGAAATCATTTTGATAGTCACCTGTGTATCTTTTTTCTGGTTCAATGGCCGCCGAAGCCGCGTAATCGCATTTGTGCAGCATCCCTTTGAGAAAGACCAGAAGCTTAAAATAATGCTTAAAATATTCCGGTGACAGAATTTTGTCCGCGAAGTCTTTTTCGATATTATAATTCCACTTCAATGGCTGGCTAATTCCAAGCAAGCCTTTCCTTTTTTCAAGGTCATGCTCAACAAAAGCTTTGATTGCATCCGATGAGAATGCTTTGTTTCGTGTGTGATGGAAGGCAATGCAGTATTGAACAAGCACTGGAAAAAGAATATTGTCTTCATTATATTGCTTGAATAATTTCTTATCCTCATCTGAAATGAATGCAATGGACAGCCATTCATGTGGCACTTCTTCGCGGTCTTTCAGTTCTTTAATGTATATGGGTGGGGCAAGTTTAAGCTTGTTCTGAAACTTGTGATTCAACTTGCCAAGATCATGGTAATAAATGATTTTTTCAATGATGGGCTCATATTTCTTTATGGCCGCCTGATCGATATAGTTTAACGATTTGAGACATTCGTAAGCCTCTTTAAGCTTGCTTGTGTGTTCTGGAATCGTTTCTTGCCGTGGGCGCGATTTCGCAAATATGGTCAATGATCAGCCTCCAGCAATGAAACCAGATCGCCTTTGCTGTCTTTCATGAACGAGACGTTTTCGATCTTGTTGCCTTTGGCAATATAAACGGCATCGGCGAAATGGAATATCCGTTTATCCTCAATTGATTGCACATCATTGTAATAAAAAGGGAGCCGGTAATGTGTGCCTGAAAGCTGTTCTTGCCGGCACAAATCGGGTGAAAGATAACCATTATAATTCAAAGTGATTTCGTCGGAGGCCTCTTCGATGTCCACTAGACCAGTTTCGGTGAAGTCAACGCCGGCAATATCTTCGTTCCGGCCCAAAACAACTGTTTTCATTCGCACAGCATCATCGAGCGCCTCCGTTAAAGAAGCATCATCGAAAGTGATATGCAGTAGTAATTTCATGTTAACGATCAGGTCAACGAACTGGACACCATGCTTTGCTGTTCTTAAGCTACTCTTTAAATTTATTATATATGGATTTTCAGGTCGGGCTTCTGGACTCCTGTCAAACTTAAAAACTTTTTGCATGTTTGTTGTTACTGAATCGAAATTGCCTTGGATGGATATTTTAAGCGGTTTATATCCGTCATTAATGCCGAGCAAACCATGCGCCATACCTCTTATCATGGAAGGGGTAGGCAAAGGATAGGTTTGCACGTATCCATAGCTCATTTCCCGACGGTAATTGACCAGATTTTGATAGAGTTTCAGTCTCAATACTTTCATGGCATACCTATTTGTAGTATTGGTCTATTGATGTTGTTAGTTTACCGAAGAATTTTTCGATGGGTATTGCTTCTATCTTAATATCCTTAATGTTTATAAATTCACCTGATACGCAGCCCAGAATGGTCTGAGACATGACCGTCGAACCGGCCGGTGGCATGGTGATATCAAGTGTATCGTTAATCATATCGGGATTGATTTTGTTTCCTTCTTTTTTAAATTCCAGCTTAAGACGATTATAAAAAAACGGATTACCGCAATCGTATAAGCCACCGATTATAAACAGAGGGGCAAGATTTTCTCTCTTGCCACGAATGTCACGATAGAGGAGCTTTAAAATATTGCAAAGCGCTTTGACTCTTTTAGCCTTGATTGGATTTGTTAAAGATATGCCATCAAGAGTGTCTTCACCGATTTCATCCAGATTAAAAGTAATTGTATAGCTGTAATAAGTTTTATGAATTTCAGACTGGAATATATCATTATCAAGCTTCTGATCGTTTCGGTTTGCAAGGCCCATGTTGGTTGCAAAATCCGTATCGTTATTGAAAGGTTCAAGACTTGTTGCGTCTGTCAACCGCACGATGCCTTTTCTCATCTTACTTGAACCGGTTTTCATATAGCCAAAATAATCTATTTCCGGATAGTCCTGTATTGATGTATTCTCCGCAAACTGAACAACGCCACTTTCGCGATCAGTTGGCGTAAGTCCGAAGTTATAATTTTCATTTAAAAGTCGTACGATGTCGTAACGCAGCGCCTGTCGTGAAATGTATGAATAATTTTTCCCTTCGCTTGCCAGCTTTTTAAGCGACAGGATATTGCCGATGCTTTCGCCGTAGTTCAGATTTGATGCTTTGAAAATAATTGCAAGATGCAGATGTTTAGCCATTTTTCAGTTCCTCCTCGAATATTTTAATAGTTATGTTTATTCACTTTGTTTCGGTTGGCTCATAATGCCGTTAATGAAGCTGTAGCCAAACTGGAGAAAAGCGTCTTTATCAAGCATCTCAGCCTCGCCGAACATCGACGGCAGGCCGTGACTCATGACAAGCCGCATGTATTTATCAATAAACTTTTCACGATCAGCAATTTTGAGATCATTGAGAAGCTGATAGATGATTCCGTCGATTTGGTTTTCTTTGTTTTTGGCCAGTAATTTCTGCTTGAGTTCGATTCCATTTCGAAACGCTTTTTTTACGATTCCTTTATTGATATCCATCGTGTCCCTCCTCACGCATTTATTGATATAATCCAGAACATATTCAATGATGTAAGACGGCTGGTATGCAGCCACAATGTTCGCTTTCTTCTGTTCGTTATTTTGGTTCTTTCGACCTTGGAGCCATAACGACAGGAATGTGTGCAATAAGCCATAATCAACCTGACGGGTGACTGTGCTTTTAAGTAATTGCTCGTCTAAATTAAAATACGCATCTTTGATTATATAAAAGCCCTTTGGCATTGTATTATTTTGGAGATAAGGATGGAGAAATTCTGCGATGTCACTATCAATATTATAGGAAAGGATATTGTATCCTTTTACGGTACTTTCTGGAATTTCGATGAAATTTACGTTTTCTCTAATGTTGCGCATCTGATGATCACGTATAATACGCACCGTCTCTTTAATCATCGCATAGGCGGGCTTTTCGTGATGCTTTTTAATTTCCAAAATAAATCTCTGGATAGTTTTCCATTGGCCAAGCACCGTTGAGTTATAGTTAACGAAGAAGAACTTTCTTTCGCCTGCATAAATATATGCAAAGGAAAGAAAAGCGATATTGTAAATCAATGCGCATAGGTTACATATTTTGGCCTTCGAATCTTTAAAACCCCATACCCAGTTGGAATTATCTTTATTAAAACCAATTATTCCAGAAATTGCGGTACTAAAGACCTCTGCGCCCTTGACTTTTTCATTTTGACAAGAGACGCACTTTGATTCGTTTTGAACTGTGCGTGCGTAATCCATTTCTTTTATGGCCTGAATAAATTCTGATATTTTATCAAACGCTCGGGCTCTATTTCGCGGATCGGTAGTGACACCTATGAGATTATTCGTAACAAATTCTTTAATGAAGGCATTGCCCCCATCGGATAACATCAAAGTGCTATAGATTTGCAAATCTGTATGTTCTTCCAAATGTCTTATTATCTCATGGCAGATATTCGTGTATGTTGTCGGATCTAATTTATCGTCAAGTCGTTTGTCAATAAGAGAAATAAATCCTGAATATGGAAACTTGTTGATGAATTCTATTTCTTTTTTTACAGGTTTCCCTTTGGTTTTCTTCTGGATGACTTCATCAATGTTTTTTATCGATTTGTTCAACTTGCTGATTAAAAAATATTTATTAAAGAACAGCAAAAATGACTGTTTGATGAACTTTGGGCCAAAATCATCTAAGGCATTATCATCAAATTCAATATAGTTATCGCCAATATTGACGTCTGAAATATTCTCGATATCCTTCCCTTCGCTGACAACCTGTAAAAAACCGATAATTCCGGCATTGAAAAACCAATCCCGCATGTAAATCCGATGTTTCATCCCACAACCTCCCAGTGACCGCCTTTATCCGAACTGATACACTTGAATTTTATCTCCGCTGCATTCCATTCATAGTTTTATTTTTTTGTTTTCTAGCCCTTGCATAAGACGGCAGTTGTCGAGTATTCCTCGGTAGTTGCTTTGGCATCCAATTCGTTTACTTTTTTTCTAATCAAAGCACATCCAACATTCCGAACCCCTGGCTTCGCTTTGCGCCGATTCCGGCATCGTAGATCAGTTGCAAAACATTGGCCGGGGCTTTTATTTTGATGGTTCCGGATGTTGCCTCAATCATTTCTTTTTTGCTGTCCGGCGAAGCATCTTTATTTTGATAGTGATTGATCCGGACGGTTTGCGAACGTATCCATTCGGCGGCAAAGTCATTTTTCTTCAGTTCGGGTGTGCCATCCAACAGCGCTTTACACATGGATTTGACGGAATGGTAAAGCCTGTCTTCAAATTCTGGTTTGTCAGCAGTGATATAGCCCCGCGATTTGCCAGACGCGTCGGTATCCCGCACAAGAAGGGGTGAGCAGGTTTTAAAGACGGATTCACTTAATTGAAAGTTTTTTTGTTGCTCCAGGTTGAAGCGGCCCACTTTTGCTTTAAGTCCGGGGAAAAGCGGATAATCTTTCTTTAATTGAACCAGCCCGTTATAAACGTAAATCAGAAAGACAGAATCACTTGCCGAAAAAAACAGGTTCAGTTTCGGTTCTGTAAGGCTCAGACGGCCTTTTTCGCTCTGTTCGTCATCGGTTTTAAAATGAACCGAAAATGTAAACGGCTTTATCTTTCTGGCTTCTTTGACGTAATACTTCTCATAGATTTCCGTACCGATTTGGCCTGGATTAATCGCCTCTTTTATCAAAGAAAGAATATTTCGGCGATAATCGGTGGGAATGACTAATTTACTGCCACTGAGTTCTATTTCAACAGAAAATCTCATAAACATTCTCCTATAATTATTAAATTATAAGACTATTATAAGCTAAAGCGCAGTTCCGTCTAAATTATTTTAAAAATATCGAAACCCTAGTAATTTCATTTGTTTATTGGTCTTGAGTAATCTTTAACGTTAGCTTGCCGATAATTCAACTATGCAAAGACAGGCGTACACGGCATTAATCGGCGTCGGTGATCGAGTTATTATTTTACCATTTCCAGTTGAGACTTTCTATATTTGGAGCTTCTAATTACGGTAAAAGATTATACCCGCCGATTATTATAGTGTCAACCCCGTTAGAGATTAATTTAATCTCTAACGGGGCAGGCCCTGAGATTG
>ERZ795052.4468-NODE-4468-length-14399-cov-6.324247_pt1 | contig 14399 bp, 10 predicted proteins | sample MGYA00375136_ERZ795052 | MGnify/ENA primary metagenome ERZ795052 (study PRJEB30181, sample SAMN05720156) | activated sludge metagenome | isolation source: Anaerobic digester | place: Japan | collected 2015-05-26 ... | reverse complement strand
AAGCGTGGAATATGCTCTCTACGCCAAACAAGCCGCCGTCATTTCCCCCTACAAGCTGACCGTTGCGCTCGCCGAGCGGGCGGTAAAGCGCGGCGCTGAAATAAGGTTGGAAGCGGCGGCGGAGTCAATAGAGAAAACCGACGACGGCTTTATGGTCAAGACGCCCAAGGGCGAGTTTTGCGCCGATGTCGTCGTTAACGCGGCGGGCGGGGGAGCGGCAAGAATAAACCGCTTATTAGGCGCCGAGGAACATCAAGTCAACTATCAGCGCGGCGACTATTTCGTGCTTGACACCACCGAAAGAAAAAAAATCAACCTCGTCATCTTCCCGCTTCCGACCAAGCTCGGCAAGGGCATTTTAGCGGCGCCTACCGCCGACGGCAACGTCATTTTGGGGCCGACCGCGATAAACGTCGAAGAAGGCGACACCGCGGTGACCAAAGAGGGCATCGAGCAAATTAAATCGCAAATTACAAAGACTTACCGGATGCCCGACTACCGTAAGGTCATCAGGCTGTATTCGGGCGTGAGAGCTATTTCGGGCGAGGATTTCGTCATTCAAAAATCCGCATTAGTCAACGGTTTTATCTATCTTATCGGCATTTGCTCGCCCGGCCTGACCGCCGCGCCCGCAATCGCAAAACACGTAGTTAACGAGCTGATTTCAACGTATAAACCTCTTGTTTTGAAAGAAAACACTATTGTTGAGCTGGAGCGGCGCGTCAAGGCGGCACATCTTGACGCCGACAAATTAAACGCGCTCGTCAAGTCCGATCCCGCTTTCGGAAGAATAGTCTGCCGCTGCGAAAAAGTGACCGAAGCCGAGGTGCTTTTGGCAATCCGCTCCGCCGTGCCGGCGACAACGATAGACGCCGTCAAGCGCCGCGTCCGCGCCGGCATGGGCAGATGCCAAGGGGGATTTTGCGCGCCGCGCATTCTTGAAATCCTCTCGCGCGAATTGAAAATTCCCTTAAACGAGGTCAAAAAAGGCGGCAAGGACAGCTTTATAGCGATGTCCAAAATAAAGGAGGAGCTATAATATGCGTTACGACGTAGCGGTCATAGGAGGCGGGCCTGCCGGCATGGCGGCGGCGCTCGCCGCTCAAAAGAAGGGCGCCTCGGTCGTGCTCCTCGAGCGCGACAAGCGGCTGGGCGGCATACTCAACCAATGCATTCACAACGGCTTCGGGCTTCATTATTTCGGCGAAGAGCTGACAGGCCCGGAATACGCCGCGAGATTTATCGAAAAAATCGAAAAAACCGACGTCAAGGTTTTGCTTGAGGCGATGGTGCTGGATATAGAACCCGACCTCACGCTTACCGCACTCTGCCCATCCGAGGGGCTTATCAATATCGAGGCTTCCGCTGTCGTGCTTGCCATGGGTTGCAGAGAGCGAACGGCGGGCGCCATCAACCTTTTAGGCAGCCGGCCGGCCGGCGTTTACACCGCGGGAATGGCGCAAAAAATCATCAACGGCTCGGGCTATCTCGTCGGCAAAAAGGCGGTCATTTTGGGCAGCGGCGACATCGGGCTCATTATGGCGCGCCGCCTTACTTACGAAGGCGCCGAGGTCAAGCTGGTGCTCGAGCTCATGCCCTATTCCACCGGACTTAAGCGCAACATCGCGCAGTGCCTCGACGATTTTCAAATCCCCTTGCTCTATTCGCACACAATAACCAAAATAGTCGGAAAGCCGAGGCTAACCGGCCTTTATTATGCCGAGGTCGACGAAAAGCTCCGCCCCAAGCCCGAGACCGAGAAATTCATTGAGTGCGACACGCTGCTTCTTTCGGTCGGGCTGATTCCCGAGAACGACCTTGTCGCCAACCTCGACATCCAAATGAGCCCGATTACGGCGGGCGCCGTTGTCGACGAATACCGCGGCACGTCCGTTGCCGGCCTGTTTTCGGCGGGCAACGTGCTTCATGTCCACGACCTTGTCGACAACGTCAGCGCCGAGGCCGAAATAGCGGGCGCGGCGGCGGCCGACTACGCGGCGGGAAAACTTAAGACGGATGAAAAAATCGCCGTCACCGCCTCGGGCGGCGTCCGTTACGCGCTGCCTCAATACGTCTATCGCGGCGAAGGGAGCGTCAAGATTTATTTCAGGGTGGGCGAGGCGATGAGAAACAAACGGCTGGTCGTAACTTCGGGAAGCAAAACCGTATTTACCAAACGCTATTTCGTGCTTTCGCCCGGCGAGATGGAAAGCATTACGATAAACAAAAGCGAAATCGAAGGAAATATCGAGCTTAAACTGGAGTAGATTATGGAATTTAAGACAATCTGCATACGCTGTCCCGCGGGCTGCCCGCTCACCGTCACCGGCGAGGCCGGAAAATACGTCGTCGGCGGCAACACCTGCAAAAGGGGAGAAAGCTACGCGCTTTCCGAAATGCTTTCGCCCGAACGCACGGTAACCAGCCTGGCGGCCGTCGAGGACGGCTCCGTCGTTCCCGTCAAATCGAGCCGCCCGATTGCCAAGGACAAGGTGTTTGCCGTGCTCAAGGAGCTTAAGAAATTCCGCGCCAAACTGCCCGTGGAGCAGGGACAGGTTTTGATTGCCAACGTTTTGGGCACGGGCGCCGATATAATCGCCACCGACTCCGGCAAGAGGCGTGCGGGCTAGTTTTTTTTCGGCAAACGAAAATAGAATCATAATAATTTTAACAAGACATATAACAATCCACTTTAAGAAAAACAGAAAACCAATTTGTAGAATATCAAGTTAATCGGAACAAAAACAGAAAAATTCTAAGCTATTTTACCCTAATATACCGCAATTTTTTTGCTTTAATAAACAGCTTCTTTGATTAATCCTCACAGTTAAACCCGGCTTAGTTCTCTTAAGGGAGAGGGGATACCGATGATGAAAAACGCGAATATGAAGAGGGTTGTAAACTATCGCCCGGCCTGTTTTTTCGCGCTTAGCCAAGCGGCGGGGATTTGGTCGGTTTTACTCGCCGGCGAAGCCAAGACGCTGAGGTTTATTTCTTTGTCGATAGCGCTCGGTCTTATTTTGGCGCTTGTCATTTTCGGCATTTTCAACAAAAGAGTTTTAAGATTTTTATATCTCCCCATCGCTTTAATAATAGGCATAACGGTTATGTCGGGAGCTGCCGACCTTTATGACTTAAGGAAAATAAGCGTTAATAACGCCGAGATAGAAGCGCGGGTTATTTCGGCGGGCGCGGTTTCGGAGAGCGAAAACTACGTAATTTTCATTGTCGATAAAATTTATGTAAACGGCGAAAAACTCAGCGGCAAAATGTCCGTCATCGTTCCCGCGGAGGACTTTTCGGGCGGGTTCAACGGCGGCGATACAGTTCGATTCTCGGGCGACGTAAAAACGCCCGATTTCGGCTATTTCGACACTTACTTCGCACTCGATTACGGCAAGCGCATCTATAATTTTTGTTTTGCCGATAACGTTGAAAAAGCCGCCGAGGGGCGTCTTCCCTTTATTTACTCATTAACTTACAACACCAACAAGCGAATTTACGAAAACACTAAGGAGGACACCGCGGGCATAGCCTCCGGCCTTCTCTTCGGCGGGCATCACGCCATTTCCTCCTCGCTCTACGACGACATAAGGGCGAGCGGGCTTGTTCACATTTTGTCGGTGTCGGGCCTTCATGTCGCCATACTTGCGTCCGCGGCCTACTGGATTTTGAAAAAACTGAGGCTCAAGCCTTGGCCGGTGTTTTTTATAACCTCGGCGCTGCTCATAGCCTATTCGCTTTTGTGCGGGCTGGTGCCGCCCGTCATCCGCTCTTCCTTGATGTTCATCGTCTTTTTGCTAGCAAAGGCGACGGGCAGAAAGCCCGACAACATAACAACGCTGGCACTTTCGGCGGTGCCGATTCTGCTATTCAATCCTTTGAGCCTCTGCGACGTCGGTTTTTTGCTGTCTTACGGCGCAATGTTAGGTCTTTTATTGTTTTACGGCACGGCGGCAAGACGCTTTAAAACGCTCAAAAATCCCTTTCTTTCGATTGCCGCGGCAAGCGTTTTTTCAGCGCTTTTTACCATTCCCTTTGTCGCCGAAATCTTTGGTGGAACAAGCGCGGTTTTCGTTTTAATGAATTTGCTCATTTTACCGATTATGACCTTTATCTATCTGTTTTTGCTGATAATATCGGTGATTGTGATGATAGTGCCGAATTTTGCCTTTTTGATGGCGTCGTTTGATTACGCCGTAATTCCCATCAAAATCGCCGCTCTTCTCTCGGGCTCATTTCGATTTTCCACGGTCGCGCTTCCCAAGCTGGGCGTAATTTGGATAGCCTACGCGCTGGGCTTAATCATTTTGAGCGAATTTGTGTTCTTGAACAGAAAGCAAAAAATGACGGCGCTATCCGCGGTTTGGTGCGCCGCTCTCGTTCTGTCCGTCGCGTTTTGATTTTTTAGCCTGCCGAAAATTTTAAAACTTGAATTTTTAATCAATAAAGATAAAGAACCCGCTTAGACGGTTGGCTTTTATCGGTTGGCAAAAAGCCCAAATTTTTTTAATATGTTTTTTATATTCCCAAATGCTTTACTAAAAGTGTTAGATTGTGCTATTATTGATAATACTTTATAAGCATATTTCTAATAATTATACAGGTTTTTAAAAAACCTAAGCGTGGGCGCGGGCGCCCGAAAGGCCGGCGTGATAGATATAAACGGGCTTAAAGAACAGCTAAAACGGCGCAGCGTAAAGCCGTTTTATATAGCGCGCGGCGACGACGAATTTTTAAAGTCGCGCGTCGTTTTTTATTTTAAGGAACTCGTCGATGCCGACTTTTCGCAGATGAATGTCGTCCTCTATGACGCCGAGCCCGAAGTTAGCGACCTCATTTCGGAATGCATGACGCCGCCGCTCTTTTCGAGCTATCGCGTCATAGTGGTGAAAGGCTGGGAGAACGAACTCGGCGAGAAGGGCGCTACGGCGCTTGCGGAATATCTCGAAAAGCCCTCTCAGGAAACCGTGCTCGTCGTTTTCGACGACAAGAAAAAGCTGGAAAAATTTTCACGCTATGCCGAAATGATAAGTTGCAGCGGCGCTTCGAGAAAGGACGCGTCGGACTGGATAAAGCGCAAGGTATTCACGAGCGGCGCGGTGATAACCGAGCCTGCCGTCGCCAAAATAATCGAGATGACGCGCCTCGATATGGCCAAAATCGCCGCCGAGACCGAGAAGCTTCTCGCTTACAGCGAGGGCAGAATCACCGAAAAGGACGTTCTTGAAATCGTTTCGGCCGAGCTGGAATATAAGATTTACGACCTCTCCGACGCCGTGGCGTTGGGCAACGGAACGAGAGCTTTCGAGCTTCTCTCCGACATGATGGCCTCGGGATTCGGCGAAACGGTAATTATCGGCCAGCTCACCAAGCAATACCGCCGCATGTTCTACGCCTCGCAGCCCTCGGGAAACACCGCCGAGCTTGCCGCAAAGCTGAAAGTTCAGCCTTTTGCCGTCCAGAAAGCGGCCGAGGCCGCAAGAAAATACAGCCCGGGCGCATTAAAGCGCGCCGTCGAATTTCTGAATATGCAGGAATATCGCTTTAAGTCGGGAAAGACGGGCAAGAACGCCTACCTTTACGACACCGTCTTAAAGCTTTTGACCGCCGCCAAAAAATACGACCGAACGGTCTAGACAAAGCAGGAGGAATATGATTTTTGTCGAGGACAAAATAAGCGGCAGATGGCGCGCGTTAGCTTTCATCGCGCTGTGGCTGACTTATTCGTTTAAAAACGCTTTCGCAACCGGCATGGCGCTTCGGATGATGCCCTATATCACCTCGGGCTTAGCCTTTAACGTCGCGCTGGCGGACAGCCCCGTTCTCATCGGCTTTTCTTATGTCTTATCCGGCCTTATATGGGCGGCGATAAGCTATTTTATATCGGTTTTCATTTTTTCCTTTTTCAGCAGGCGTCTCAGTCAAGTAGCCGCCATTTCGAGAAACGACTTTATTACCATCGTCTGTTTTTCAACCTCAATCGCCAATCTCATTGCGGGCGGCGTGCTGTGGTTCAGCTTTTTAAACCCCTTGTTGTTCGCGCTTGCGACCTCGGTCCTAAACATCGCCGTCTATGCCGCCGTCTACGTCGGCACCTTTTTGTGGCTCTATAAAAAGGAGCACATCCCCGCCGCCGGCGCGCCCTCGCTCTATCTTCTTTTGTCGGCGGTATTTTGGGGTTATCACTTGGCGAATTTTCTCATGAACACGGCGGGAGGACTTATATAATGAAAAAGTTCACCGTCCTGGTCGTGCTCGCGCTCTCCCTAATACTGCTGCTTTCCGTCATCGCGCCCGAGTTAGGAATCGCCTTGGCCGACGAAGCGCCCCAAGAGCTCATTCTTGACGCGCTCAACCTTGACACTGCCGACAGCGCCGCCTATGCCTTCATGGCATATTTTTTGGAAGAGCACGCCGACCGCACACCGGGCACCGCCGAGGAAGCGGCCGCGGCAACCACTCTCGCCGAGATTTTGACCGAGATGGGCTACGCCGACAAGGCCTCCGACTGCGTAAAACCCTTTAAGTTTACCAATCCTTTAGACGGCGAGATCGCCGACAGCAACAACGTCGTGGCGGTAAAGCCCGCGGCTTCGGCTTCCGAATTAACCGTGATTTTGGGCGCGCATTACGACAACCGCTACGCTTTAGGCGGCTCGGGGCTTAACGCCGAAGGCGCCGTAGACAACGGCAGCGGCGTGGGCACGCTGCTTGCAGCCTCCTACGCGCTGAAAGACGTCTCGCTTCCCTTTGAACTGGTTATAGCCTTTTTCGGCGCCGAACAGCTGGGCTATTTCGGAAGCCGCAACTATGCCGACAACCTCAAAAACCCCGAGAATGTTCTGTTGTATGTCGATTTCAATATGGTGGCGGGCGGCGATTATCTCTACCTCTATTGCGACGAGGTAGATACGCTTCATCAAGATCTTATCTATAAAACGGCGCAAAGCCTCGGCGCCGAGCTTAGGCTCCCGCCCAAAAACCGTCAAATTTACAGCGTTGCGAGCGACCGTCTTCCCTACGGACACGTCGGGCTTAATTCCGACGTTTCCACGTTTTTGGATTACGGTATCAACTCGGCTCACTTTTTCAGCTATAATTGGGAGCTCAAAAACTCGCTTTACGGCCGCGAATCGGCGGAAAGAAACAACGTCGTCGGCACTTCTTCGGACACTTTGGAAAGGTTCAATAAAAACCTCGACCAAAACAAAGCCAAGATGAACGCCGCAGTCCAAATAACGGTGAGCGCGTTGCAGAAATCGGACTTTGTCGAGGTCATGCAAAGAAGCCGAACCGAAAAATACGATTATTCGGTGTTGACTGGCCGGAACAACCTCATCATCATAACCGCCGCGGTTTTGGCGGCGGTAATCGGGATTATGACGGCCGTTTATTTTGTGATAAAAAAGAAATCGGGGCCCGCGGTCGCCGCCACGAGGCGGCTTGATGCGCCCGAAATTTCGGTGACGCCGTCCTTTGACCCCTTTACGGACTTTTCCGAAAAAGGCGGCGGCGAGCCCGATATATCCGACGACGGCGGCAGCCCCTTCGAGGATTTTTAAAAAAGAATACCGAACCTGATTTTGGTTGATATAAATCGCAAGTCGCAAGCGAAGAAAGTTAATGGGAGGAGATGAGATAAAACCTAAACAACTTAAGGCTTTATCTTAAAAGAGTATGTCGGGATTCAGAGAATATATAAATAATCTCAACTATCTGGCGGCCGTCGACGCCGTGGTGTTCGTCATATACGCCGCCGTCATGATAGCCTTTTTCGCAAGGAAGCGGCACTCTAAAATTTTGTTTCTGTTCATTCTGTCGCTTGCCGTGCTATTAGGCCTCGAAATCACCAACGCTTACCTTGACGGAGAATATTTCTGGTTTGCCAGAAGAATTCTGCTTTTCGCCTGCTTCGCCTTTTTCGCGCTTGCGGCCGTCGTTTACCAGTCCGACTTAAAATCAATTTTCAGCCGCGTCGCCAACACCGCCAAAATCGACCTCTATACCGAGGGCTTCGGCAGCGACGACGACCTTAGAAATTCCACCGCCGAGATGCTTTCCGCCGCCCAGAACATGGCCAAGCAGAACATCGGCGCCATCATAGTGATAGCGACGAAAAAATTCCCCTCCAACATTTTGGACACCGGCACAAGGCTCAACGCCGAGCTGTCTGCGGCGCTTCTCGAGAGCATATTCAACACTAAGTCGCCGCTCCATGACGGCGCCGTCGTTGTGACGGGCAACCGGATTTTGGCGGCGGGGTGTTATTTGCCGCTCACTCAAAACATCAACGTTTCCAAGGAATACGGCACGCGCCACCGCGCCGCAATCGGCATTTCGGAAGAGAGCGATGTGCTCGCCATCGTCGTCAGCGAAACTACCGGCATCATTTCGATTGCCAAGGGCGGCGAAATGAAGCGCTACATCACCATGGAAAAATTGAAGGAAGAAATCGAGGACGCATTCGGCATATCTCCCGCCGAAATCGCCAAAAAAACGCTGGAAAAAAATCAGAAAAAACACTGGAGGATTTAACATTTTATGGACGGCTTGGTAAGACCTGTTGACTTTTTACTGCCCAACGAGAGCATCGACTTAAAGAAATGGGCGGTCGTCGCCTGCGACCAGTTTACTTCCCAGCCCGAATACTGGGAGCGCCTCGGCGAATTCACCAAAGGCTCGCCCAGCGTTTTGAACATCATCTACCCCGAAGTCTACCTTGCCGACCGCACCGAGGAAAGGATAGAAAAAATAAACAAGACGATATCCGAATATCTTTCGGGCGGCGTTTTCCGCCAAGTGAAAGACAGCTACATACTCATCTCGCGCGACACCGTAACGGCCTCGGGCAGGCTGGGGCTGCTCGCTTCAATCGACCTTGAAAAGTTCGACTTCAGGCCGTTTTCTAAGGCGCCGGTCAAGGCGACCGAGGAAACGGTTCTCGAGCGCATACCGCCCCGCCTCAAAATCAGAAAGAACGCCGAATTGGAGCTTCCGCATATTATACTTTTGATAGACGACCCCGACATGACGGTGCTCGAGCCGCTTTACGCCGGCCGCGACAGGCTGGAAAAGCTCTACGACACCGAGCTCAATATGTCGGGCGGAAGGGTGGAGGGCTACCGCGTCAAGGACACCGCCGCCGTTAACGCCGCTCTTTCTAAGCTTCTGTCGCCCGCCGAGCAAACTAAAAAATACGGCTACGACGCAGGCTTTTTGTTCGCGGTGGGCGACGGCAACCACTCCCTCGTCACCGCCAAAAAGCATTGGGAGAGCATCCGCGAAGGCTTGAGTGAAGAGGAAAGATTAAACCATCCCGCGCGCTACGCCCTCGCCGAAATCGAGAACCTCTGGTCGCCGGCCATTAAGTTCGAGCCCATTCACCGCATCATCTTCGGCAATACCGAGGGGCTTTTGGCCGAGCTTGAAAGCGCGGCGGGGGGTGTCTCCAAACTCGGGGTTTTGACCGCCGGAGGAAGAACCGAAATCGCGGTTTCCGACAACTCTATTGAGGCTATTTCGCAAATTCAAAGGTTTATCGATAAAAAACTAAAGGATAAAGCGCCGTTTGAGGTAGATTATATCCACGGCGACGACTATTTGAAAGAGATACATAAATTCAAGGGGGGAATTGCGCTCTTTATGCCGAAAGTTAAAAAGAGCGAGCTCTTCCCTTATGTCTTAAAGCAAGGCGTCATGCCCAAGAAGAGCTTTTCGATGGGCGACGCCGAGGAAAAACGCTATTATCTCGAAGCCAAGAAAATTACAAAATGATTTTTTGCGCCCGATACGGGAGCAAGCGCGGCTGAGAGAAAAAGACCGAAGATAAAGAGGCAGCAAAGATACTTACATAATGGGAGTAAAGTTTTATGGCAGTAAAAGTTTGTAAATTCGGGGGCACCTCCATGGCGGACGCCTCCGCAATCACCCAGTCGGCTAAAATAGTCGCCGCCGACAGCGAAAGAAGGTATATAGTAGTCAGCGCGCCGGGCAAGAGGTTCAGCGGCGACAACAAGGTGACCGACCTCCTCTATACCTGCTACGCCGAATCGACCTCGCTCGGCGACTGCGGCCGCACCTTCAAAAAAGTCCGCGAAAGATTTGTCGAAATCACTAAAGACTTAAACCTTAAAATGGACATCGAAAAATATCTTGACGAAGTCGAAGAAGGCATCAACCGTTCCATTACTCCCGACTACGCCGCCTCGCGCGGGGAATACTTAATGGCGCGCGTTTTCGCCGCCGTCGTTGGCGCCGATTTCATCGACACCGAAAAGACAATAAAATTCGACGAAAGCGGCGATTTCGCCGCCGACTACACCAACGACTTGCTGTCGGAGGAATTGAAAAAACACGAGCGCGGCGTGCTGCCCGGTTTTTACGGCAGCCTGCCCAACGGACGGATAAAGACCTTTTCGCGCGGCGGCTCCGACGTCACGGGCGCGCTTGTCGCGCGGGCGGCTTCGGCCTCGGTCTACGAGAACTGGACCGACATCAATGGCTTTTTGACGGCCGATCCCAAGATAGTGGACAACCCCGAAAAAATTGCTTACCTGAGCTATAAGGAGCTGCGCGAGCTCTCCTATATGGGCGCAAACGTGCTGCACCCCGAATCAATCTTTCCCGTCCGCTTGGCGGGGATACCCATCAACATTAAAAACACCTTTGAGCCGAGTAATCCCGGCACCATGATTGTGCCCGAAAAAAACCGTCCCCAAGACGACCGCATAGTGACGGGCATAGCCGGCAGAAAGGGCTTCACCATCATACTGATTGAAAAGTCGATGATGAACAGCGAAAGAGGCTTCGGAAGAAAAATCCTCTCCGTCCTCGAGCACCGCGGCATATCCTTTGAGCATCTGCCGTCGGGCATCGACACTTTGAGCGTCGTTATTGCGGACGAGGAAATTTCGGGCAAGCTCGAGTCCGTCATCTCCGACATCCGCGCAAGCGTGGCGCCCGACACCATCGAAATTCACAGCGGGCTGTCGCTGATTGCCACAGTCGGCCACAATATGGCTTCGCGTCCCGGCACGGCGGCGCGGCTGTTTCAGGGACTTGCCGACGCCAACATCAACATCAAGATGATTGACCAAGGCAGCAGCGAGCTCAACATCATCGTGGGCGTCGACACCGCCGACCACGAGAACGCCATCAACGCCATTTATCACGCTTTTTATTGAGTTTTTAACTTAAAAGAGCAGGTCTTGAATAACGGTGCTTGAATAGGATAAAATCGCCTTGAGCCTGATTTGGCCAGGCGGAAATAATAGATAAACGGAAAAACGAAAATTCATAAGGATTAATGGAAAAGAACAAAAGCCTCAACCAAAAAGCTAAAAAAGCGTGGAACATGTCGGCTTATGCGCTCGGCGATATGCTGGGCGGCGGCGTCGAGATGGTCCTTTTGACCTATTATTTCGCTTTTTTGGTCTACGTCGTCGAGCTGGACGCCTTTCTTGCCGGCTTTGTCATAGGCATCGGCAAGATTTGGGGCGGGCTGTTCGACCCCATTATGGGCATGGCGGTCGACCGCACAAGGACGCGGTTCGGCTCCTGCCGGCCTTGGTTTTTGATTTCGGTGATTCCCATTTTTGTCTCATATTTTATGCTTTGGTATGGTTTCGGCATCGACGGAATGCTCGCCAAGTTTTTTTATCATACCGGCATCTACATATTCTTCAGCTCGGCCGTAGCCGTCGGCAACGTGCCCTACGAGGCGCTGTTGCCGAGAATGATTGAAGGGTATCAGGAACGCACCAACTTTTCGTCGCTTAGAATGGTCTTTTCGGGCATTGCCTGCGTTGCGTCCACCTATATTTACGAGATTATCGTGCCCGTCACCAAAACCAATCCCTTAAGTCCGGCGTTCACCCAAAACTTCATTACGCTGGGGCTGGTCTTGGGCGCCATGTTCGCGTTGCCGCTCGCTATAACTTTTTTCGGCACTAAAGAGAAGCTGAAGCCGGCTATTTCGGAAAAGCTGACGCTTAAGGCGGTGTTCGGCGAATACCGCGAGATGCTGTCGTCCAAGCTCTACCGCAAATATTACGGTCTTAACTTGCTCGGCTCATTTATGTCGCACTCGATTTCCTCTTCCATCGTCATATTCATTTACCTCACTTACGGCAATATGCATTTCGGCGGAATATCGGTTGGAGCGGCCGTGCTCTCGATGTCGCTGGTGTTTTTAGTCATAAACCTTAAAGGCGCCGTCGAAATAGCTTTTTTTGTCCCCAACGTCATGATGATGAAGAAGTTCAACAAGCACCGCCCCTATCTTATCGACCTTCCGTTACTGCTCGCGGGGGCGGTCACAATCATCTTCGTGACGCCTTCGACGCCGCTTTGGCTGTTTTTAATCGCCTGCTGTCTTTTGGGCGCGGGCGTATCGTGCCTGGGATTTGTGCCCACCACCCTTCTTCCCGACCTTTCCGATGTCGACGAGCTGATGTATGGCAAGCGCCGCGAGGGCGTCAGCGCCGGACTGGTCACACTGGGTAAAAAAATAGTCAGCGGGCTTTCGCTCATCATATTCGGGCTTGTTCTCACCGCGTTCAATTTCAACGTAAACGTTGACGAAGGCGCAGGCATGCTGCCCGAACTCGTCACCGCCGAAACGCTGGCCGCCATCAAAATAATGCTCGCAGCCATACCGATAGTCTGCTGCATCATAATGATAGTGATTTCCAAATCCTACGGGCTCAACCGCGAGAGCCACGCGCTTATTAAGCACGCCATCGAGGAAAAGAAAGAGAAGGGATTTGCCGAGCTTGGTCCCGACGAAATAAAGACAATCGAAAAAATTACCGGTAAAAAATTCGAGGCGCTTTGGATATCGCGCCCCGAAATCGCGCCCATCACCGCCGAGCGCGGCGAAAATGAAGAATCCGACGACCACTTGAAAGCGGTTCAAACGGCCGAAGCTTAAAAGGCAGAGCAAGTGCGGATTTTTTTCATTTTTGCGGAGGTGGATAGATGTTAAGGCTCATTGACGTTACCAAAAAATATGCTATGTCCAACGACATAGTGCACGCTCTCAGAGGCGTCAGTATCGCTTTTCGAAAGAGCGAATTTGTCTCAGTCCTCGGCCCTTCGGGCTGCGGCAAGACGACTCTTCTCAATATAATCGGCGGGTTAGACAAGTATTCCGAGGGCAATTTAATAATCGATGGCAAGCCCACCAAGGAATATAAATCGGCGGACTGGGACGCCTACCGCAATAACACGGTTGGGTTTGTCTTTCAAAGCTACAATCTTATACCGCATTTAAGCGTCTTTAAAAACGTCGAGCTCGCGTTAAGCCTCGTCGGCATGACCAAGGCAGAGCGGCGCGAGCGGACAAAGGCGGCCTTAGAGCGCACCGGTCTTGCCGACCAAGCCAACAAAAAGCCCAACCAGCTTTCGGGCGGGCAGATGCAACGAGTGGCGATAGCGCGCGCTCTCGTCAACGACCCCAAGATAATTCTCGCTGACGAGCCGACGGGCGCGCTCGACTCGGTGACGAGCGTCCAGGTCCTCGACCTTCTGAAAGAGGTGTCTAGGGAGCGGCTTGTCGTCATGGTCACCCACAACGCCGAGCTGGCCGAAAAATACAGCACGCGCGTCGTCAAGCTCTTTGACGGCTTGATAATAGACGACAGCAACCCCTACACCGCCGAGGAGCAAAGAGCCGCCGACCTCGCCCGTCAAGAGGCCGCGAAAGAGGCGGCAGAAGAAAAAAGTTTTGCGGAAGAAAAAACAAAAGATAAAAAGCGCGTAAAAGCGGAGAAAACAGCCGAAGCCAAAGAAGCCAAGGCGAAAAAGCGCAAGGCGGCAAAAAAAGAGCGGGCTAATATGCCTGTGCACATGGCGATTTCGCTGTCGTTTTCCAACCTCACCACCAAAAAGATGAGGACGGCGCTGACGATTATCGCGGGGAGCATCGGAATAATCGGAATCGCGTTGGTGCTGTCGCTGTCCAACGGCTTTTCGCTCTATCTCGACACCGTTCAGGAGGAGCTTTTATCGACCTTCCCGCTGACGATAGCGGGCACCTCGACCTCGATAACCTCGATGAACGATTTGACAAACCTCTCCAACATGATGTCGAGGGCGCCGGAGGGCGCGACGGAGTTTCCCGACAGCAAGGAAATCACGACTTACCGTCCCGAAAGCATGGGGCTGTTCGACGGGCTAATTCACATCAACAATATCACCGAGGAATACGTCGAGCACGTCAAAAAGCTTGATAAAGACCTCTGCAACTCGATAAGCTACGTCCGCGCCATAAACTTCCACATGCTCTCGACGCAAAACTCCAAGGCGCTGGACGCATCCTCGCCCAACATCATGGTTTCGACGACGAGCTTGGGCTGGCAGGAGCTTTACGACAAGGAGTTTGTTAAAAAATGGAC
>ERZ795052.4465-NODE-4465-length-14403-cov-16.162183_pt1 | contig 14403 bp, 13 predicted proteins | sample MGYA00375136_ERZ795052 | MGnify/ENA primary metagenome ERZ795052 (study PRJEB30181, sample SAMN05720156) | activated sludge metagenome | isolation source: Anaerobic digester | place: Japan | collected 2015-05-26 ... | reverse complement strand
AAACCTTGACCGCAGAACCGACAGTCTGCCCCGTAGCAGTAATCGACGTCTGCCAAGCAGCGGCCTGTGAAAGTTCCGCACAGATCATCCCGGCAAATATCAGCATCAAAACGACCACCAGACATGCACAGGTTTTTTTTGCCATTTCATCACCTCATAACAACAGTTATATAAGGGTCTACGGTTTGCAGACTAACTGATAATATTGATTCCCGCCGCTGCCGGTCACCTGATAGGAGGAAACCGCCTTCATATCGCCGACAAGAATCCCACCCGATCCCGTTTTGCCGGCTTTCAATGCACAGTTTCCGGGAACAGCATTACCGAGATCCCAAATCAATGTGGCGGTCCCACTCGCCGCATTGCCGATATTTCCTCGTGGGTCCACGGCGACAGTCCAGACGTACTGATTGTCCCCCAGCGCTTGAACCTGCTTGGCAAGCCGCCTGCCGTCAGCACCGATGAGTTCCATTTTCACCGAGTACTCCGGCGGCGCCGGTGGCGCAGAGAGGCTTTCTTCCACATCGCCGACGCCGAACACCACATTGTAGGAAGAGACTCCTCCCAGATCCTGCCCCGTCGCCCGGATTACAGCCGACCAACCAGCGGCGCTGTCAGCAGCCATCACCGGCGCGGCAATCAAAAATATCATCGTGAATAGCAAGGCTATCTTTCTTTTCATTTTCATCCTCCTGAAATGTCCATTGAGGGAGGTGAATGGGCTCCGGCCGTAACTGAGGCCTGAAGCCCATTCACCTCTAAATAATCTGTTTATATCAATTGTGCGGAATTACCACGCCTCTTCAATTTGCCTGCAATGTGAATCGGGCCGCATTCTTGAATTTTACCCAGTAACCGCTTCCAGCCGCCATGGTGCTGGTCAGATTGTACCCGGAAGCACCGCTGAAGCCGAAGATCGCTTCCACCGCATCAGTCGGGACAGCGGTCGGAGTTACCGTCCCGTTGACCGAACCCATCAGGTACCACCCGGCTGTCGTAATGTCGTTTACCGAACTGGTAAAGTTCTGTCCGCTGATCGTATAGCTCTTCGCCTGGGGAACCTTGATCCAGTAACCGACACCGGGAGTCAACACCGTCTCCAGAGAATAACCGGTAGCGCTGTTGAACTTGAAGGCCGCTTCGGCGTCGGGGAACAGGGTTGAAACCTTGCAGTCATCAGGCGTCACGGGCAGGGAAACCAGGTTCCATCCCGCCGTCAGTGTGATGGTCGCCGGAATCTTGTAAGTCTGTTCGATGGTAAAGTACTGTTTGGGCGAAGCCAATCCGGTCACGGCATACTGTGTGGTCGTGCGCATGTCGGCCACAACGATCTCGCCCAGACCGTCGTAACCCTTCCTCAGGATAAAGTAACCGGTGGCGCTGAATTGGGAGGGATCCCAACTCAATGTGGCCGTAACGGCAGTTTCTTCATCGCCGACATTGCCATGGGGATCGACGGCGATAACCCACTTGTTACCCTGATCGTTCTTGACTCTGATGTCGTCGAAATATTTCTGTGTCCTGGTCGCCTCCGTCAGATATGTATAAGTGGTGTACTCCACAGGCGTGGGAGGCGCCGGATGTGTTATCGCTTCTGAATCCTCGCCAATGGTGACGGTGGAAATTTTCACCGCCGATCCGACAGTTTGTCCGGTCGAGGTGATGACCGCACTCCAGCCGTTACTGGCAGCCAGCGCAAAGCTCTTACCGCTCACATCCGCCCCGGTCACGGCGACAACGCCGGGGTACGAGCCCTTGGGATCAGTGCTCTGCTGTGTGGCGGTACCAATGTATGCCGCAATGAGATATTCCCCGTTTTTCACGTACACCGCATATTCCTGGGTTGTTTTCCCGGTATCCCAGACATAGGTACTCATGGCAAGGGGCGTCGTGAAGGAGGTGTCAGTCTTGTCGAAGGCGCCCACATACAGGGTACCCGTTTTGCTGCCGTTATAGGTAATCGTGCCTGTCACCGCATAATAATCTTCGGGTACGAGGTTGGTGGGAAGCGTATAACTGTTGTTGGTGATCGTTACACTTGTCGGGTATTTTGCCCAGGGCTCCCCGACGTCCCAGACTCCGTTCATGTTTTTGTCGATGAAGGCCCGGACGTAATAGGTACCGTTGGGAATCCCCGCCAGGTTGACGGCTTTCGTGGTCGTACCGGAGGGCCAGCTCTGAATTTGCTGCCCGTAGGGAGTGACGAAGTTCGTATCCGAAGTCAGATAAGCAGCCGCCACCAGGTTGCCGGTGGCCGCACCGTTGTAGCCCACTGTGCCGTTTATGTTGTTTGTCCCCGTAATGGTGATTTCCGCCGGAGTCACGGGAACGGCAAAACCGGAAAGGAGTACCGGAAAGGCGCCGCCGGTGAGGTTGTCCCAGTTAGCGGTATCGGTCTTGGGGACTGCACCTACCAGGATCGGTACCGGAGCCGTGGACTGCGGATCACCCTCTGTCCCGTATCCCGCCGCCGGGTTGTGCAACTCGGTCTGAATCAGGTTCAGGTAGTAGGTGCCGGGCGCCGCGTCCGGTTTTACCTTGAACTTGGCAATAAAAAGAGGAAAGCTCGCACCGGGCGTCGGGTTGGGATACTTGCCGCCGCCACTGGTCATGTCGATGGCGGCGCCGCTGAAATAGACCTTGCCGGATGACGTCGTTCCCTGGCGGTTGGTCTGGGTGGTCGTGCCGTCTTTAGTAAAGGAGAAATCGAAGGTGGAAGTGACGTCTGTGGAAAGCCCCTCCGCATTCACCACCGGGGGGAGTAAGACGTCGTTCGGATAGACGGCGGTAAAGGCGCAACCGGCGATATTCTGGAGATCGCTGACGCCGATGTGCAGGTAGACATCTTCATTTACACTAAAATTTTTCTTTTCCGTCCCCGTATTGTCACAGGTCTTGATACTCATGTCGTATGCCGACCAGGACGTTCCCAGAAAGCAAAACACGAGACAGAACATAATCGCAAGGGACATTATCCAATGCTTTTTCTTCATGGTGTTCCTCCATTTAGATATGTCTAACCGAGGGAAAAAATGCTGGTTGCAACCAAAAAACAAATAGCGTCGGCAGTTCAGGCATACAATGCCTGTCCGGTTCTGGGAGGCGGTGTTTCCGGAACTTCAACCCTTGATGGATATGTTTTTCCTGAAATCAAGTCGATAGGGCTATCATACCGGGGGACAGCAAAGCCACATGACGAAATCAGACAGGGGGTATCGAAAAGACTGATATGCTTTAGTATGGGAGTGTTCTCAGATTTAATCACCTTTTTCAGCCCCGCTACAATCTTGAAGGACTCGATGACCCCTTCCATGCTACCCTTGAATTCCTCCGGATAATTCACCGACAGGTACAGATTGCGGACATGGATGATTGCGTCTTCCAAATCCAAGGCATCATTGTTGTTTACAGCTCCAGGGTGGTGATGCGCAGGAATAGCCGTAAGGAGGAATGCCCCCATCAGTAATATCGAAATGACGCCTCTTAACCTTTTCATGACCTGTCCACGATTAACCCAATTTTCCATTGAGCCCAATTAAATGTTAGTCGATGTTAAAAGTCAAGCCTAATTTGTACCATTGTGACTGAATACACACGTAAGGTGTGAATTGGGTCACACCTTACCGGGAAGCGGAAATAAAAAAACCTGTGTAAATCTAAATTCCTGTTTTCAAAATAACCCTCTACGTCATCTGGTAACATAGAGGGCAAAAAAGATCCCTCCCCGCAAAAAATGCCGACAGGAGCCGCCGGCTTCCGGGAGGGGGCATGAAACGATATCATTATATATGAGCATGGCTCGTGGCCTTCCTTCCCGGTAGCTCGCGGGTACCGTTACACCGATAGGGGTTGCTGTTGAGCCTTGCCAAGGCCGTTCTTCACAACCGCGCACCGCCGCCCGGGGATAAAGTTTTCCTGGTGTCGTCTTCCGGTGACCGGTAGCTGATGGTCAAAATACCGCCACCCCGGTTGACGAAGATCAGCCGGTCGCATCCCCGGGGGTTCTTGAGGGATAAGAAATGCACCTTGAGTACGGTCAGGGAATGAGTGGGATCGACAATCGTTTCGGGATCGTCATGGACAATCTCCAGGCGCACCGGTCCAGAGGGAGCGGAGACCTTGATATGGCAGAAGCCCTCGCTGTCCCGGTTGAAGGTGAGATCAAGGGATCGGCCCGGCGCCAGGACCACCGGCCGGGGCCACAACCAGTGATCGACATCCTGTAACACCGCCTCGTTGAAATAGAAACGGGAGGAGTTGCCGTCACCCCGGCCGGGTATACCCGTTATTACCGCAACAAGAACAGCGATCACAAATCCCGCCAGAGCGGCGGCCATGTGGGCGCGATAAGAATGCACCATGTCGAGCACTGTATAAATAAAATGTCTTTTTGCACCTTGCCGTTCCAGGGCCGCCTCGATGTGCCGGCAGAGATCCCCGCGCACCGCCTGCCGTTCAAAGGCGTCCCGCAACAGGGCGATTCCCTGCTCCTGGGCGGCAAGCCGCTCCAGAAGCCGTCGGCAATCATCGCAACGGGCGAGGTGCAGGTAAAGGCGGACCGTCTCCTCTTTCCCCAGATCGCCGTCCAGGTTCCGGCTCAGCAACAAACCTGCATCTTCACAGCCCATCATCTCGGATCGCTTTCTTTCCATAGGCATTCAGGAGACGTTATCCATCACGGTTAGTAACCATCCCGGGCAAAAAGTTTACAATTTGTCCAATATTTTCATGATCTGTCTCCGCGCCCGGAAAACACGGCTTTTCACCGTCCCCTCGGGAACGTTCAGGAGCTGGGCGGCCTCCGTGTAGGACAACTCTTCGAAACAGACAAGCATGAACGGCGTTTTAAGCTCCTCGGAAAGCGAATGCACCGCCCCGGCAAGGCGCTCCACGAACTCATGCTGCTGGACATTGGCAAGGGGGTCATCGCCATCGGTTTGTCCGAAGAGGTGGTCGAGGCACAACATGTCGAACCTCCTTTCCGGCGCCCGACTGAGATAATTGCGTACCTTGTTGAGGGCGATGCCCATAAGCCAGCTCAAGAACCGGACTTCGCCCCGGAAACGGGAAAGGGACTGGTAGGCGTCGAGAAATGTTTCCTGGGTCAGGTCCTCGGCAACCACCTTTTCGGAAAGATAACGGCGGATGAAAAAATATATTTTTTTATGATATTGTCTGACAAGCTGGCAAAATTGACTGGCGTCACCCCCCAGCGCCATCTCGATGATCCGCTTTTCCCTCTCCGGGGAGAGGAAGTCGCTCGTGGTCATTGAGTCAACCTTATACGGCAGTGTCACCGTCAATTCAAGAAAGCGATCCCCATGACAAAATCACCATATCAAGCCGGCTCATACCGAAGCATCGTGAAACACCGTTCCGGACCGGGCGGCACCGCCGAGGATCGTCAGCATCCGGTCGTGGATCAGGCCGTTCGAAGCCGCCACGTGGGGGGCATCGAGGGTGAATTCCGCCCCGTGGATGTCGCTGACCCGGCCTCCCGCCTCCCGTACCAGCAGACAGCCGGCGGCCATGTCCCAGGGCTTCAACTTCAATTCCCAGAAACCGTCGAAACGGCCCGCTGCCACATAAGCCAGATCCAGGGCCGCCGATCCGGCCCGGCGGATCGCCTGGGCATTCATGGCCATGACCTCGAAATAATTCAAATTATTATCGGAGCTGTGGCGTATGTCGTAAGGAAAACCCGTCGCCAGGAGGCACCGGGACATTTTCGCGGTCCGGGAGACGGCAATCTCCTTGCCGTTCAAAAACGCCCCCTGCCCTTTCACCGCCGTGAACATCTCCGCCAGCATGGGATTGTAAACGATCCCCAAAACGCAAACACCCTTGTATTCCAAGGCGATGGATACACAGAACACCGGATACCCGTGGGAGTAGTTGGTTGTGCCGTCCAGGGGATCGATGATCCAGCGAAAGGGAGAGCCGTGGCTCGTGGCCGGCGATTCCTCGGCGAGGATGTCATGTCCGGGGCAGCGGGACCGGATCGCGCCGACGATCATCTCCTCCGCCGCCTGATCCGCTTCCGTGACAATGTCTATCTCCCCCTTGAAACGGATGAGGTGCCGGTCGTCGAGGTGGCGCCGCAGATAGTCTCCCGCCTCCCGGGCCAGGGATTGTGCGACCTCCAAATACCCTTGCCAATCAAGGGCTCCGCTTTGCCCCTCCCCATCCATATCCCTTTCCTCATTCCTTTCCCGGTCCATATCCATTTATCAAATCCTGTTGCATCGAAAGACATTTGATGTTACCAACTCGCATTATTCCATATTTCCATGGATCCCGCCCGAGAGGGAACAGGGGAGGAAAAGCGGCAGCGACCTATCCTGACCGGGCGGCGACTTGTCTCCGCCTTCCGGAAGGCGGCCGGCGGAAGGAGCGATGGCAACGGACAAACCGTTAACAAAAGAAAATATCGACGTCAACAAAGAAGATGCCGCCGGCGCTCTCATCCGTGTCAGGGAGGGCAAGGGGCTGACGCTGCGCGATATCCATGCCGTCACGAAGATCACCCTTTCCAGCCTGGAGGCTATCGAGCGGGGAGATTTTCATCTCCTCCCCGAACCCGTTTACGCCAAAAACTTCATCAAGTCTTACGCCAGGGTGCTGGAGATAGACCCGCAGCCACTTTTGTACCAATATGACAACTACTTGAAGGCCCTCAACAAACCCAAGACACCCCCTGCGGATGACGGCGGGGGTGAAAAAGCGGCGGCGGCAAAAGAAAAGAAGGGCCGGCTCGCCAGGATAGTGACGGTCCGGAACGCGGCGGTGCTGCTGGTGGCGGTTATCCTTGTGATCTTTGCGGTTTATTTCCTGTCCGAACATGAGGCCCCGACTTTGCCGGCGGCCGGCGATCGGCAGCCGGCGGCGGCGCAACAGCCGGCGGCCGGTCCAGGCGCTTTAGCCCCGCCGGGCGGACCAGGAGCCGCACCTTCGTCCCCGGCGCCGGGGGCGCAACAGGCCCCTACCGTCGCCGCGGCGGCACCCGGAAAGACGGCCGCTGCTCCACTTGGAGCGGAAACGACTTCCCGGCCCGCCCCGAGCGCGGCGGGGACGGTATCGGCATCACCGCTCCGGCTGAAGATCGGCGCGACGGAAAAGACCTGGCTCCGGATAACCGCCGACAACGGCAGGCAGGAGGAAGTGACGCTGCACAGAGGGGAAGCTATCGAACGTAACGCCAGGGAATCATTCCAGATCGACATCGGCAACGCCGGGGGTGTGCAGGTCTGGTTCCAGGATCGACCCCTCCCCGCCTTGGGCCAAAAAGGGGAGGTAAGGCATCTCCGGCTGCCCTGATCACCTCCTGCCCCGATCACATCGCCAGGGCCCGGCCCGGCAAGGAAGATCCGGAGCTGCACTTCGGTTTTTCCGCCCCTGAACCTCATCCCCTCGTTCAGGCCGCGGGCAGAGATGCCGCCGGCAAGAAAAAGCAACGCCGAAAGATTTGACAATCCCCCGGTAATGCTTTAAAGGGCGGGAAAGTGAAAAAAAGCTCCAGAAAGGAGAGCTGATATGTTTGGCATCGGTATGCCGGAATTGCTCGTTATCCTTGTGATCATCCTGATTATCTTCGGGGCCGGAAAACTCCCGGAAATCGGCGGGGCCATCGGCAAGGGTATCAAGAATTTCAAAAAGGCGACCCGCGAACCCGACGAAATCGACGTCACCCCGGAAAACAAAAAGATCGAGCCCAAGTGACCCCCCGGGGAGGCAGCAGGGGAGGCGGAAGGCAACTGATAAAGGGGCATGCCGTATCCCCGCGCGAGGCTTGAAATAAGGCCCGCCGGGCATGCAACGGCCGACGGAACTTTTGCCGCGTCAAGGGTCCGTTATTAAGCGAGTACCGCAAATCTTCTCTCATCTTCAGACCATCCCCGTCCCGTCCTTGACGGCAACATCCTCAGCGTCGCGCCGTTGCGCCCCCGGCATTGCTCAACCAGCCGGAGCAAAGCCGATCTGAATCCGGGTGCCCTTTTGCCGCACTGGCAACGAGGAGACTCCGACAGAAAGAGAAATCCGCTTCCGCCTGGATTGCCTCCCCCTGTTTTCAACAGCGGATCAGAACGGAACGTCGTCGTCGGGAAGGGATTCCGGGCTGAAATAAGGCGGTGCCGACGCCGGCGCCTCCGACGCGACGGGCAGCTGATCTCGCTGCTGTCCCTTGGCATCGAGCATTTTCATATTGTTCGCCGTGATCTCGGTCGTGTATCGCTTGACCCCTTCCTTGTCTTCCCAGGCGTTGGTACGGATGCTTCCCTCAATAAAAACCAGTTTCCCCTTGGTCAGATAATTACCGCAGATTTCAGCTAATTTACCGAAGGTGACAATGCGATGCCATTCTGTTTTCTTTATCCTCTCCCCATTTTTGTCCCGGCGGATTTCATCCGTCGCCATACGGAAAGACGTTATCTGGAGCCCATCGGGTGAAAACCTGACTTCCGGATCGCTGCCCAACCATCCGACAAGAATAACTTTGTTGATCATAAGCCCTCCTTATTATATATATTGACGGACCCGCCCTAAATGAACGTCAGACTTCGCCTGCCACCGACCATACATAAGTTTCATCCCGATGGCAATATTATTCAGACGCTAGCCATGGGGAAAACATCCTTGACTATTGACGGAAAAAAGGATAGCAAATCGAACCCTTTTAACGACGAGGCAAAAATCAGATGGAAGAAAGCGAACTGATAAAGATACGCAAGGAAAAGATTGCCGCCATCCGCGCCGCCGGGATCGATCTCTATCCCAACGAGGTCCGGGTAGGCAATACCTCGGCGGAGTTGCGGGCTCGTTTCGGCACCCTCGATAACGACGCCCTGGCGGAGATCGAAGAAACCTTTTCCCTCGCCGGCCGCATTATGGCCGTCAGAAACTTCGGAAAGGCCTCCTTCATCAGCATCCAGGACCGCAAGGGCCGCCTCCAGGGTTTCATCCAGAAAAAGACGTTGCCGGAAGCCGATTACAACCTTTTCCGGCGCCTCGACGTGGGCGACATCATTTATATCGAGGGCAAGATATTCAAAACGAAGACCGGGGAGTTGACTATCGAGGCCCGCCAAATCCGCCTCCTCGCCAAGGCACTGCATCCGCTCCCGGAAAAGTGGCACGGCTTGACGGATGTGGAAACGAGGTACCGCCAGCGGCACCTCGACCTGATCATGAACCCCGAAGTCCGGGAGGTATTCTACCGCCGGAGCCGGATCATCAAGCTGATCCGGGACTTCATGGACAGTCACGATTTTCTCGAAGTCGAGACCCCCATGATGCAGCCCAAGGCCGGCGGGGCGGCCGCCAAGCCTTTCAAGACCTATCACAACGCCTTGGGCATGGACCTGTATCTCCGCATCGCCCCGGAGTTGTACCTCAAGCGCCTCGTGACCGGCGGCCTGGAAAGGGTCTACGAGATCAACCGCAATTTCCGCAACGAGGGGATCTCCACCTTCCATAACCCCGAATTCACGATGATGGAATTCTACATGGCCTACGCGACTTACGAGGATCTCATGCAGTTCACCGAAGAGATCTTCCTTTTCCTCGCGGAAAACGTCTTGGGTGGACCACGGTTTTCCTACCAGGGGCGGACGATCGACCTTTCCCCGCCCTGGCGCCGGATCACGGTGCAGGAGGCGGTGGCCGGGCATCTGGGTATCGATGCCGCCGTTCTGACCGACCAGCGGCAACTCCTCGCCCTGGCCGGAAGCCTGGGTATGGAACTGGACGAAAAGGCCCCCCGGGGAAAGATCCTCATGACCATTTTCGAAGAGAAAATCGAGAAAGAGCTGATCCAGCCCACCTTTATAACCCAGTACCCCGTGGAGGTTTCCCCTCTCTCCCGGAGAAATCCCCGCGACCCCGCATTTACGGACCGCTTCGAGCTCTATATCTGCGGACGGGAGATCGCCAACGCCTTCTCGGAGTTAAACGATCCCGAGGATCAGCGGGAAAGGTTCCTCATGCAGCTCCGGGAGCGGGAGGCAGGGGACGAAGAGGCCCACGAAATGGATGAGGATTATGTCCGGGCCCTCGAATACGCCATGCCGCCCACCGCCGGCGAAGGAATCGGCATCGACCGGCTGGTGATGCTCTTCACGGATTCCGCTTCGATCCGCGATGTCATCCTCTTTCCTCAACTCCGGGTCCGGGAAGAACAGTAACCGATGTCTTTCGAATTCTTCATCGCCTTGAGATACCTCAAGGCCAAGCGGAAACAGGTCTTTGTCTCCATAATCACCTTTCTTTCCATCGGCGGTATCGCCCTGGGCGTCGCCGCCCTGATCATCGTCCTGGCGGTGATGAACGGCTTCGAGACGGACCTCCGGAACAAGATCCTGGGGATGAACTCCCATGTGTTGCTCATGGAGTATACGGGGCCGATGAAGAACCACGGGGAAGTATCGGCAAGGGTGGGCCGGGTCGCCGACGTGGAGGCCACGACGCCTTTCATCTACACCCAAGCCATGCTGAAGAGTCGCTCCGGCGTCACCGGCGTCGTCCTGCGGGGCCTGGCCCCGGAAAGCGCCTTCCGGGTCATAAGTCTGGGTAAAATCAAAGCGGGCCGGGTAGAGCATCTCGTGGCGAAGGCAAGGAAATCACTGCCCATCCCGAAAGAAGACGCGGAGCTGCCCGGTATCCTTGTCGGCAAGGAGCTGGCAAAAAACCTGGGGATCTATCTTCACGACTCCCTCACCGTGGTCTCCCCCCAGGGGATCTCCACGCCCATGGGGATGGTTCCCAAAATGAAGCGGTTTCTGGTCACAGGCATCTTCGATTCGGGATTCTATGAATACGACTCGACCCTGGCCTATATCAATCTGCAGGACGCCCAGGAGTTTCTCGATATGCCGGGGTCGGTAACAGGCCTGGAGATCAAGGTCAAGGATCTCTACCGGGCCGATATCGTCGCCAAAGAAATCGAAAAGGCATTGGGTTACCCCTTCTGGGCAAGAAACTGGATGGAGATGAACAAGAACCTCTTTGCCGCCCTGCGCCTGGAAAAGCGGGTCATGTTCATCATTCTGAGCCTCATCGTCCTGGTGGCGGCCTTCAACATCATCACCACCCTGATCATGGTGGTCATGGAAAAGAGCAAGGATATCGCCGTTCTCAAATCCATGGGGGCAACGGAACGTAACATAATGAAGATCTTCGTCTTTCAGGGATTGATCATCGGCGCCGTCGGCACCTGCATCGGCGCCGCCGCCGGTCTGGCTATCGCCTTCAACCTGGCCGACATCTCCTTGTTCGTGGAACGGATGCTCGGCATAAAAATCCTGCCGGGGGATGTTTACTATCTCACCGAGCTTCCCTCCAAAGTGAATTACGGCGATGTGGCCATGATCATCATCGGGGCCATGACGATCTGCCTGTTGGCCACCATCTATCCCTCCCGGCGGGCGGCGCAGATGGATCCGGCGGAAGCGCTGAGGTACGATTAATGATCCAGGTCAAAAACCTGAAGAAGACCTTCGTCAAGGACGGCAACCACATCGAGGTGCTGAAGGGGCTGAATCTCTCCGTCCGGAAGGGGGAATCCCTCGCCATGCTCGGGGTCTCCGGGGCCGGGAAGAGTACGCTGATCCACATCCTCGGGGCGCTGGACCATCCCACCTCCGGAGAGGTGCGCTTCGACAATATCGACATCTTCGCCTGGAACGCGGACCAACTGGCCGAATTCCGCAACCGGAAGATCGGTTTCGTCTTCCAGCTTCACAATCTTTTGCCGGAGTTCACCGCCCTGGAAAACGCCATGATGCCGGCCCTGATTCACGGCATTTCACGCCGGGAGGCAAAATTGCGGGCGGAAGCGCTCTTGACGAGCGTCGGCCTCGGACACCGTTTTACCCACAAATCCGGTGAACTCTCCGGGGGGGAACAGCAGCGGGTCGCCGTAGCCCGGGCGTTGATCATGGCGCCGGACGTCCTGCTGGCCGATGAACCGACGGGAAACCTTGACACGGAAACAGGAAAAAAGATAGAAGACCTGCTGCTGGAATTGAATGTCACCAAAAAGATTACCCTGGTTGTGGTCACGCACAATAAAAACCTGGCGGACCGCTTACAGCGCAAGGTCGGCCTCCGTGATGGAAGGACTTATGAAATTGAAAAGACATAGATTTTCCTTACTGCTGTCTTTGGCGCTGCTGACGGCGGCGTTTCTTTTGACCGGTCCGGCGGCGGCTTCGCCCGGCGAGGTGAACGTGGCGCTGCTGCCCTTCACGGTCCACAGCAAGAGTCCCGCCGCCTTTCTCCAGGATGCCTTCTATGACGGTTTGTCCCGGGAACTGCGCAAGGCGAAAAACGTCCGGATGATTGAAAAGGAAAGCATTATGTCTTTCCTGGCGGGGAAAACGGCCGATGAAAACACGCTCGCCGCGCTGGGAAAGACTACCGGGGCGGGATACGTGGTTTCCGGAACGGTGACGGAGATGGGGGAAACCCTGAATGTCGACGTGAAGATATTCGATGTCGCAGCCGGCCGGTTTCTCCCCCCCGTATCCGCCCAGGGGAAGGGACCGGAAAGCATCCCGGCCATCGCCGGCCAGTTGCGGGGCGACATCCTCGTCAAGACCTCCGCCACCCACAGGATCGCCAAGATCGGCTTTCAAGGAAACAAGAAAATAGAAAACAGCGCCATCAACCAGGTCCTCAAAAGCACGCCGGGCGGCGTCTATTCGGAAAGCAACCTCAACGACGACATCCGGGCGATCTATAAGCTGGGATATTTCGACGATGTGGCGGCAGACGTCAGCGACACCCCGGAAGGAAAGAACATCACCTTCATCGTCAAAGAAAAGGGGCTCATCACGGAGATCCTGATCAAGGGGAACAAGAAGGTCGATACCAAAGACATCGAAGCCACCCTGACCTTCAAGACCCACCAGGTACTGACCCGGGAAAAGATCACCGCCTCCATGGAAAAGGTAAAGGCCCTCTACGACGACAAGGGTTATTTCAATGCCGAAATAACTTATGAAGTCGAAAAGGCTAAAGAAAAAGACGTGCGGGTGATCTTTACCATCAAGGAAAACGACAAACTGTACATCAAAAAGATCTCCTTCGACGGCAATCGCTCCTTCCGGGACAACGAACTCAAGAAGATCATGAAGACCTCGGAACAGGGATTCTTCTATTTCTTCACCGACTCGGGGGTGCTCAAGAAAACCGAGCTGAAACAGGACATAAACCGTCTCAATGCCTTCTACCTGAACAACGGCTTTATAACCGCCCAGGTGGGGGAGGGAATAATAAGCTATGACAAGAAAGGGGTCTATATCAAGATCCCCATCACCGAAGGGCAGCGGTACAAGGTGGGGCGGGTGGACGTCACCGGCGACGAGCTGAAAGCAAAGCGATCGGAATTGATGAGCAAGCTCACGATCAGGAAACAGGAGCACTTCGACCGGGGGGCCGTTATCAAAGACATGGAACTCCTCACCCAGGCCTGCAATGACGAGGGATACGCCTACGCGGAAGTGACGCCCATCACAAAAGTCAACGACAACACCCTGAGTGTGGATATCAATTATGAAATCAAGAAGGGGAACCTGGTTTATTTCAACCGGATATCCCTGCTCGGCAACACCAAGACGAGGGACAAGGTGATCCGGAGGGCCCTCTTCATGAACGAGGGGGAACTCTACAGCAGCACCAAACTCAAAGACAGTTACAAGAATCTGATGCGTCTACGCTATTTCGAGGAGGTGGATTTCCAGTCCGAAAAGGGTCCTGATGACTCACTGGCGGACGTCAATATCCGCCTCAAGGAGAAACCCACGGGCATGGTCAGCATGGGCGCCGGCTACAGTGCCCTGGACAAGGCCATGGTCATGGCCCAGGTATCCCAGCAGAACCTCTTCGGCCGGGGACAGATCCTGAGCCTCAAGGCCAATATCGGTTCCGTGTCCACCTACTATGACCTGTCGTTCACCGAACCGTGGCTCTTCGATATCCCCCTCTGGAGCAAGTTCGATCTCTGGAACTCCACCCGGACCTACGATACCTATGATCTGGGGACAAAAGGCGGCGGCGCCGTTTTCGGCTATCCTATCTGGGAGAAGATCACCGGATACGTGTCCTATACGCTGGCCTTCACGGACGTCAGCAATCTCGCCGCCAACGCGTCAAGCTACATACGGCAGCAGGAGGGCAACGCCACGACGAGCAGCATGGGCTTCACCCTTTCCCGGGACACCACCGACGACGATTTCTTTCCCACCACGGGCTCTAAAAATGCCGCCACGGTCCTGCAGGCCGGCTGGCTGTTGGGGGGCACAGCTAGCTTCACCAAATACACGGGCACCACAGCGTGGTTCTTCCCCTTACCCCTGGAAACCGTCTTCGACATCCGGGGCCGTATCGGCTACCTCCAGGCCAACG
>ERZ795052.4456-NODE-4456-length-14419-cov-5.257171_pt1 | contig 14419 bp, 6 predicted proteins | sample MGYA00375136_ERZ795052 | MGnify/ENA primary metagenome ERZ795052 (study PRJEB30181, sample SAMN05720156) | activated sludge metagenome | isolation source: Anaerobic digester | place: Japan | collected 2015-05-26 ... | reverse complement strand
CTTGATTTTAAGAGGTTAATTATCAAAAACGAGTCGATAAACTGTGAAAAAGGTATCAGTAAAGTGCCGATTGTGATAAGCGACGCCGTTTTAACGACCAATTTAATGTGCTCTTTTTTCAGCCGTTCGCGCGGCATAACGAACGCGGGAGCGAGGTCTTTGGGCGCGCGGTGACGGACGGCGACCGTTATTGCGGTGACGATAAAAGCGGCGGCTTCGGCTATTACAATGCCGAAAACCGCGCCCGAAACCGCGTAGCTTATTCCCCTCGGAAGTAAATAGCTCGCGAGCGCAAGGCCTGCCGCAAGCTTGGCCGCCTGCTCGACCAAAAGGGCGAGCGAGGACGGCACCATGTCCATATTCCCCTGCGCCCAGCCCTTGAAAAAGGCAATGCCGCTGGCGAAAAAGACAGCGGGGGCTATCGCTTTATAGATCTCGGCGGCTTCGCCGTTGCCCTGTGCCGCCGCCAAAAAATTTGAAAGGGCGAAAATGGCCGCCGCGCTCAAAAGCGAGGAGACAAAGACTATCAAAGCGCCCGCCTTCAAAATGCCCGAAGCGCTCTCGCCCAACGCTCTTTTCTCGGCAATCAGGCGCGACATCGAAATGGGAATGCCGCCCGAAGAAAGCGTCAAGAGCACGGCGTAAATGGGAAAGACGAGCTGATAGAGCCCCATTCCCTCGGCGCCTAAAATATTGGTGAGCGGGATTCTGTAAAGCGCGCTTATGACTTTTGCGGCTATTGCAGCGGCCGAAAGCAAGAGCGCGCCCGAAAGAAGCCCGCGCGGTTTTTTCATACGCAGAGATTTTCTAAAAATTTAGCCGAAAGGTTGATGCTGTCCATGCTGACGTTGTCGCGCGGCGACAAAAATACTACGCTGCCGTAAAGGTCGCCGCCCGCGATGATGGGCGAAAAGAGAATTTCTTTGACGTTTTCGGTGTTCTCCCCCGCTATCGCAAATATTTCGGCGCCCGTAAAGCGTTTGGGCTTGCGCTCGGCAAGCGCGGCTTCCAGCCGCTCGGAGATTTTGGCGCCGGCAAGCTCGCGCTTTAAGGCGCCGTGCGCCGATATGACGGCGTCGGTGTCGGTTATGACCGCCGTTCCGCCCAAAATCGAGGAGAGCGCGGCGGTTATTTCGGCCGCCGCTTGCTCAATGCTTTTTACGGCGGAAAACTTTTTGAAAACCAGCTCGTCGTTGCCCATCAAAATCTCAAGCTCTTCGCCCTCTTTTAAGCGCATGGTGCGCCTGATTTCCTTGGGGATTACTATTCTTCCGAGTTCGTCGATTCTTCTCACAATGCCGGTGGTTTCCATATTTTCCTCCGTGTTTTATTCGGGTTTAGTTTTTGAAATGGCGCTCTATTTATACGAAGCGCAAAAATTTCGGGGTAATTTTTTTTACCTAAACCGTTTGGTAATAAGTATTCAATAATATAAAAGCGCCACTCTAATAAAGAAGCCCTCCGAGCCTAGGGAATCTCAAAAACCATCGACACAACGCTTTTAGAGCTAATCGCGAATTTTACAATTTGGTATTGACAAGCTATCCGTTTCGTTTTAAACTGAAATTACTTTTTGGGAGGTAAGAAAATGCTTGAAAAACTAAAGGAAAGTAAGGCGGCCGCCGCCGACTACATGGCGGACGGAATAACCCACGTCATCAAGTCGTTCAAAAAGCGGGCTCCGGGCAGCGAAGGCGAACGCGAGGCGCAGGAATATATGAAGTCGGAGCTTGAAAAATATTCCGACTCCACAGCGCTTGAGGAATTTAAGCTCAATCCCGGCTCTTTTTACGGCTGGATTTATTTCACCGTCACTGCGGGCATCATCTCGCTCGCCGTCTACTTTTTCGCGCCGCTCATCGCGCTTGCCCTTCTCATCGTGGCGCTCATTCCCATGGTGTCGCAGTTCGTGCTATATAGACAGGTGTTTGACCCGCTTTTCAAGGAGGCTACCTCCTGCAACGTGACGGCGATTAAAAAACCGGCGGGCGCGGTCAAGCGCCGCATCATCTTCTGCGGCCACGCCGACGCCGCCAATGAATGGCCGATAAATTACTATCTGGGCGGCAAGGCCTTTTCCTTCACCTTCGTAGTGCTGATGTTGGGAATTTTATATCTTACCTCCATTTATATCGCGGCGCTCGCAATCGACGGCATAGCCGCCAAAATGCCCGTCCTCGGCACCACCACGATTATGGGGCTTGCGGGCTTGGCTTTCCTGCCGTTTTTCATAGCGCTCTATTTCTTCAGCAACAAAAAAGTGGTGGTCGACGGCGCCAACGACAATTTGACGGCCTGCTATCTTTCGATTGCCCTTTTGAAATACCTTGCGGACAACGGCATAACGCCGGAAAACACCGAAGTCGGAGTTTTGATTACGGGCTCGGAGGAAGCCGGCCTTCGCGGCGCCAAGGCGTGGGCGGCGGCGCATAAGGACGAATACCGCGACGTCCCCACTTTCTTCGTCGCCTACGACACCATCGCCGATCTCGATTGCCTCTATATCAACAATAAGGACTTAAACGGCCTCGTCCCCACCGACAAAGACGTCAACGCGCTTCTTATGGAAGCTTCCGATAACACAGCCGCGGGCGCCACTTTCAACAAAGTGACGGTCGGCTCCACCGATTCCGCCGCCTTCACACAGGCCGGCCTCAAGAGCGCCTGCATAACGGGCGCCGACCACAGCTTAAAGCCCTATTACCACACCCGCCGCGACAGTTACGAACTCATCAACAAAGAGGCTCTTTCTAAGGTCTTCGAGCTCTCGGCCGAGGCCATTAGGCTGGTGGACAGCGGCAAATACGACTCGGCAAGCGTCAAAGCCGTCACTAAATAAACCACACTAAAATCAAACGAAAGCCCCGACACAATCGGGGCTTTTTTATTTGACTATCGCCTGCGTTTTATTAATCTTAAAGGCGTAAATCGGAGCCTAAAATGTATTTAACCAAAGTGCTCTTTTTATCGAATATCCTCGAGAATATGCGCTCGCCGTAGCGGTCCAAAATTTCCTCGGGAGTGAGGTTGGAGGTAATGAAGGTGCTCTTGCCCGCGGCAAGGCGCTCCGACAAAATTAGGTGGAGATATTCGCGCGTCACGTTTCTGAATATCGGCTCGGTGCCGAGGTCGTCGATGGCGAGAAGGTCATAGTCAAAGAGCTGTTCCATCAGCCCCGCCTTCGCCTCGTTGGTGGATGTGTGGAAAGTGACAAGCGTTTTGTTGAGCTCGAAGGCGCTCAAATATTTGACGAAATAGCCGCGGTCTAAAACGGCGTTTGCCACCGCGCTCAAAAGAAAGCTCTTGCCGACGCCGACGCTTCCCAAAAGCAGAATGTTTCTGTATTTATTTTGGGGAAACTTCTCGGCATAGTTTTTAAAAGCGGTAAAGAGCTGCTTCAACTGCTTTTTATGCGTTTCGTCCTTGACCAAGGCGAGGTTGCAGTCGGAAAAGCGGTAGGAGGCCGAGACGCCTAAGTTGCAGATTTCCTTGACTTTTTTTATGTAAAGCGATTTAAAGCAGTCGCATGCGCCGCCGTCAAGGCTTCCCGTGTCGCGGCAAAGCGGACAAAAATATTTGGGCTCGAAGTCGGCCGAGGAAAGCCCCAGCGCTTTAAGCGTGGTTTCGCGCTCGGCTTCAAGGCGCCTTTCCTCCTCGGCAAGCGCGGCGGAGAGCTCGCCCTTGGCGCGCTCGCGCTCGACCTTAAACGACAGCTGCTTTAGCTTGTCGTCGGCTTTTTTAAAAGCGGCGTTTTCGCGCGCCGCGATATATTTTTCACGCGCCGCGGCTTCGGCGGCCGTCCGCCTGCCGGCTATTATGCTTTGAACTTTAGTTGATACATCCATTTCATCTTACCGTTCGTAAAAGTTTCTAAAGATTTCTCGCCCCAATTCCCCTGTTGCCTCTTAAATGTCGTCGAGGTTGTCGAAATTATAGATGTCGGGAAATGCCGCCGAAAGCTCCTGCGCGGTGTAGGCGCGCGTCGCAAACGCCTTTTCCTTGGGCTTATCGGACGGCTCGCTTTGGCCGAGTTTTTTAATTTCATCCAAGCTGTAAACACGCTTATTTTTATATCCCGCCAAAAGCTGATTGATATAGGGAATGGGATAGGGGCGCGCCGCGGCAAGGCCGGCCGCGTATTTTATGACCTCGTGCGAAAAACCCCAATCGACGGTCCAAACTTTGAAATAGGCGCGGTCGGACAGCGTGGGACGCCTCAGCACTCCCGCCTCGGTGAGCACTTCGCCGATGGCGGCGTCGTTCTCCATCTGCTGCGCTATGTAGGCGTCGATGCTCTCGCGCGTCAAAAGTCCCATCTTGAAGAAGCGGCTGACGTCGCCGCCCACTCCCTCCAGCGTCCTGACGCCCCTAAGGAAGCAGTAATGCGCAATGGTGAGGAGTGCGTCCTCGTCGAAGCCTTTCTGCACCCATGGCGCAATGTAGACCTCGATGATGTGGTCGAGCGTTTCGTAGTAGACGCCGATGGTGCGGTTGATTTTGACGGCGAGCTCCTTGAGCTTTTCGCGGTGCTCGCGGTATTTCTCCATCTCGCGGGCGGTAAATACGCTCATGCGGTAAAACTCGTCGAGCGCGGCGTCCAGCCCCTTGAAGCTCTTAGCCTTGCAATTTTTGGCGGCATAAACTATGCTTTCAATCGAAAAGCCCCAATTCCCCAGCCATTTGGAAAGATACTGCTTTTCCTCGAGGCCTGCCTGCGTCCTTTTTCCCAGCGCGCGCATGACGGCGCGCATATTCTCGCTCTGCGCTTCGTATTCCGTCAGCTTGACCTCGACGGCGTCGGCGGTCAGAATGCCATCGAGCGCCCAGTTTCTCGCCACGGTGAGGATATAGGGATAGCGGACCTCGGCGCCTTTTAAACTTATGCAGTATTGCACTATCATGAGCATGGCGTCCTGCTGAATTTTGAGGTCGTCCATCGCCTTGTAATATTCGTTATATTCGTTGGGCGTCAGCATGCGCGAAGGGAATAGCTGCTGCAATTCCTTGTTGAAGTCGGCGTATTTTTCGGGCTTGTATTTCTTGGCCGGTTGCATGGCGCGCTTTAAGGAGAGGTATTTGACCTCAAAGGGCTGTTTGGAAATGATTTGAACCAGTCCGTTATCCTCGAAATGTGTAAAAATGTTGATTAACTCGTCAATTTCGATGTCGAGCGCGTTTGAAAAGTTCTCGATAGTGTTGTCGCCGCCGTCGCGGTAGCAGAGATAAAGCCCATAGATATAGGCCTTAATCTGCTTCTCGTCGGCATAGGGAAGATACTCGTTGATAAAAAGGTTATCGACGAGCGTAAAGCTTTCAATCAGGTAATCGTTGGAGAAACGGATAAAGGACATTTTTTTGCCTTGGCAGCCCCGCTTTTTCAGCCGTTATAAGCATAAAAAAAGTGGGTAAAACTTGATTTTTCTCGATTTTTTTTAGGGAAGCATATTTTAACATATATCGCTAAAAAATACCAAATGTATTTACCCGCGATTTTTTAAACTACAATATGTAGTATATAATTTTCGAGGGATAACTACTCGAAAAACCGCGCCGGAACCGCTTTTTTGAGCATATAAGTGAGAGGGAGCGCGGCGGCGTAAACCATTATCGACTGAGAAAGGAAGATAGTGAGAACGTTTATATAGTATAAAGTGTCTGTTTTGTTATAAAGGAAGACTATCGGCACCAAAAGCGCGTTCAAAACGACGGGCGGAATCCCCGCGGGAACAAGCCGCTTTATCTTCGCCGTGAGTAAGCCTGCGGCAAGCGTCGCCGCCGTGCCGATGACGGCGTCCAGCCAGCCGAAGGGCGAAAAGAAGAAGTTGGCGAAAAAGCAACCGACCGAAAGCCCCAGCGCGGCTTCGGGCATCAGCGCGGGAAGGAGCGTCAGCGCCTCGCCCAGCCTAAGCTGGACGGCGCCGAAAGACAGCGCGGGAACGGCGACGGACAACGCGAAATAGAGCGCGGCGACCGCGCCTGCACGAGCGAGCATTCGAACCGGTTTTTTTGAAAACATTGTGACCTCGGTTTTTTTGTTCAGAGCGCCGAATCCTTGCGTCGTTACTATTATGCGTAGGAGCGAGGTATTTTTTCGGTTTTGCTCTCCGATGGGTTGCCGACACCACCGACGATATGTTATCATAAATTAAACGGCGAGTAAAGCGATTGAGCCTAAGCCCGCATTAATTCGGATTGTTTCCGGATTTTTATTATGGTTTAGATTTAATCCTAAGTAAACTCAAGTATTAAAAAATTAACGGAGGAAATTATGTTTAAATTCGACGACCAAAATCTTGCTACATGGACCGCGCAAGGCGCCTTTTTAGTGTCAAAAGACGGAATTATGACGGCAAGCTGGGGCTTTGTCGGCGTCATGTGGGGAAAAAAGATAGTCATCGTTCCCGTTCGCGATTCCAGATTCACCAAGACCTTCATAGATGAAAGCGGCGAATTCACGCTGTCTGTTCCGAGAGCGGGAGAAATGAGAAGGGAACTTACGTTTTGCGGCATAAAAAGCGGGCGCGACACCGACAAATGGGCGGGCGCTCGGCTGACAAAGAAGCAGGCGCGGCGTCTCACCTCGCCCGTTGTCGACGGCTGCGCCAAATATTATGAGTGCAAGGTGCTCGCCGTCCTTGATATGAAAGGGCTGGACCTCGCCGACTTTAAGGAATGGTATCCCGATGACGACCGCCACAACTTCTATATGGGAGAGGTTGTGAGTGAGTATTAACATGAATGAATTTTATCCATTTCCACCTCAGTCTGTTATTAATTTATTAATCATCCAAAGTTATTCGTTATTCATTATTAATTATTAATTAAAACAAATCGGGCGGCAACTTGCCGCCCGATTTGTTTTTTATTGTTCTTCAATTATTTCTGTTAGGTTTTCCTCTTCGACTACCGAGGGGACAAGCTCTTTTTTGCGCTTGGCCGTGACGATGTAGTAGATGAGTCCTGCGGCGGCGGCTGCGGCGAGCACCGAGCCCACGATTATGAGCGCGGTCGAGTAATCGTAAAGCTCTTCGAGCCCTGCCGCGCCGATGACGAAGTAGTCGTAGTTGCCTGCACTTGCGAACACCAATTCGCCGTTCTCCAATCTTGCGGCAAGCGTCACGAGGTTGCCCAGCTCATCGTAGTAGCCGACCTTGTAAATGCCGCTTTGTGTGCCGACGAGGTTCTGGAAGTCGGCGTCGGTGGGCAGCGCGATTTTCACCATGTTGCCGCCCGTAGGCTTGGAGCCGGCGAGAGCAATCGAGCCCTTCTTGTGGACGTAGAGGAAGGCCGAGCTGAAGGTGATGTTGTAGTCGCCCGAGCTGCTGGTTATGCCGTCGACGAAGATATAGAAGTAGACGCTGTTGGTGGAGTCGCCTGCCTTGACGCCGGTATTGTAGCTGCCCGAGCCCGAGCCGTCCGCCCTTTCCGTTCTGATTGTCAGGTTGTTGTAATCAAAGACGTTGGCGCCGTCGTTGTTGACGAGTCCCTCGAAGATGAGCGTCCTCACCAGCGATTCGACGTTCACTATCTTGCCGTCGTCGCCGATGATGGCGTCGGTGGCATAGAAGGTGGTAAGCGGCGTCGATTCGGCAATGGTGGTATCCTGCGGCTTGATGGTTACGGTCTTGGGATTGACCTTAACCTGCCGTTGCAGCAGCCTGCCCTCGTTGTCGGTGGACGCCGTCTCATAGTTGCCGGTTTCGGCGGGCACGAAGCTGAAGGTGAAGAAGCGCTGGTTGCTCTCGTTGACGTGGGGAACGTAGCTTGCGAGCGTCCAGACAAAGGAGCCCGTCACCACACGCTTGGGGCTGGCCGCCGCAGCGTAGGGGTTGTATACGGCGAGCTCTTCCGACTTGGTGAGCGAAATCTCCGCCATAGTCTGGCCGTAGGTGATTTCGGTTGCCGTAAGCAGCGGCACGACGACGACGGGCTTGGTCTTGTTGATGACGACGATGACCTGAATGACGGTCTCTTCGTAATTCGCCGCCTCGGCGCCCGAGGGCACGAATCTGACCTGCGTCTCGACGCCGCCCGGCTTGACATTCTCGATGTTGCTGCCGTTGACGTAGTTTGCCGTGCCTTCCACCGTCATTGTGGCGTTGTAGGGGTTGCGGCCGCCGATGTTGTTGATGAGGCCGGCTTCGGAAAGCGTCTGGCCATAGTTGATGGCGCGCGCCGAATTGATGCCCGGCATATTGACGTGGGCTTTCTTGATTGTCACCGACGCCACGGCGTCAACGGGATTGCCGTTGGTGTCGAGATACTGGGTATAGACGTCGCTGGTGAAGTTGTTCTTGGCGGCGTCGGTCATCCTTATCGAGATGGCGAAGGATGCCGAGGCGGCGACGGGCGATACCAACGAGGGATTAGCCCATGTGACGGACTGCACCATGCTTGTGATTTCTTCCGTCCTGCTCAGCATGGTGTAGAGCTGAGCGTTATAGAACTTGTAGACTATCGCCGTCTGGCTCAGAGGCTGGCCGTAGAAGAGCTCTATCGCCGCTTTGGGAATCTCTGTCGCGTTGGCGGTGTTGACCAAAATGTTGGCCTTATTGACTACCACGGTAGCCGTCCATGTGTCGGCGTCCATGACGTTGTAGTTTTGGGCTACCGAGGCATCGGGAGTCCAAACGACGCGGAAGCCGGTGTTGTTGCTGTCGGCGACGGTGGGCACTTGATTGGGATTCTTCCAAGAATAGACGCCGGCGATATCCGTCCTGATTTCGCCGCCCACGACGTGCTGGTTATGGGCGTTGATTATCGGGGTGTCGGAGAGCTTCATGCCGTAGAAGATGGCGTTTGCCGCGCTGAAGCTTCCCACCTTTTGGACGTTGGCCTTGTTGACCTGCACCAAAATTGTCTTCTTGGCGCCGCTGTTGCCGTTGCTGAAGGCGGTGTAGTTGGCCGTCGATTCGGCGGAGGGCGTGAAGGTGAAGACCGGCGCGTAGGCGGCATCGTTGGCGTTGAGCACGACATTCGGCTGTTCCCAAGCGAAGACGCCGGTCGCCGTCAGCGAGCTGTTATAGGCGTTGGTGGCGACTATACCCTCGAAGTTGACTGCCGACAGGAACTGGCCGTAAGTGATTGTCTTGGTGACGGTGTCGCCGAAGGTGTAGGAGTTGCACTTCTGGACCTCGGGCGAGGGCTGGTTAATCGTGCGAGCGTTATAGTAATGGTCCTGCGCGGCGTTGAAAACGATATTGTAGCTCGACGTTCCCGCCGCGGCGACGGGCAGCACCAGCGTGCCGTCCGACCACATAAAGGTGCCCTCTACGTTCCATTCGCTGTTCCACGGGTTCTTGGCGATATAGCCGCCGGCAATGACGGTAGCCTCGGAAAGCTGCTGGCCGTAGAAGAGATAGTTGAAGTTGGTGTTCTTGCTGTTGGTGAAGCTGCTGATGGACACCACGGGCGTCGCCTTGTTGACGGCGATGGTAATCGAAGCCGCTTGGTCGACAACGGTGTAGTTGTCGGAAATCTTGTTGCCGTAGGCGTCGTTCTCGTCGGAAGGCGTCCACTTGACGTAAAGCGTCTCCGAGCTGTTAATGCTGGTCGGACGGTAGCTTCCCGGCTGCAACCAAGCAAATGTGCCCGTGACGAAGGCGTCGGCGCCGATATAGCTGTTGAAGGCCTTCATGTTGGACGAGAACAACAGCACATTCTGGTTGCCTTCGCCCGGTCCTGCCATCTCGAGCGTCATGCCGTATTGCAAGCCGTTCTTGCCGTCGGCAAGTCCGGCGCCGACGACGCTGACGGCGGCCTTATTGACCTTAATTTCGACATCGAGCTGAATGGTGTTGTAGTTTAAGGTATCGACGGGCGTGAAGGTCATCTTGTAGTTTTTGATTCTGCCGTCGATGAATTCGACGCCCGACCAGTTGGCTTCGGGCCTGAAGTTGGCGGGACTTATGGCGGAGCCGCCCACCGACTGCCCGTTGGTCCATTGCGGCGCGTTGAACAGCACGGCAAGCGCGGAAGCGTAGGGGTTCCTCGCCGCTGTCACGGTAATCGTCGACTGCGACAGCGTCTGGCCGTAGATTATGGCCGAGGCCGATCTCGTCACCACTGCGTTGGCTTTTAAGACGGTGGCCTTGATATTGCAGGGCGTTATCACATAGTTGAGGGTGTCGGAAGGCACAAACTCAATCCAGCCGTATTCGACGGCAACCTCGCCCGAAGCATTGACGACGGGTCTGTCGGTGGAATTTCTCCAACGGTAGAAGCCTTGGACTTCCAGCCCTTGGTTGGTCTCCGTCGAGTTGCTGATGTCGATTATGCCGCCCGCGCCTTCCAGATTGATTTCGCCGAGCTGCTGGCCGTAAGTGATGACGGCGCCCGTCATGGCGTAGCTGCCGTTATAGACGATGCTGACGGTTGCCATCGCTTTTGCGACATAAACTCTGAGAAGAGTTTTGACTCTGTTGTAGGAGTTGGCATTCTCCGCCTTTGGCGTCCAATAGACGTAGTATTCGTAGGCCGTGGCGCCCGCGTTCAAGGGTAGTTCTCTCTCTCTGAGCACTTTGCCGCCCATGGTGCCGTCGTCGTCGGTAGCCCAGCTGAAGGTGCCGAGGCCGGACGCCACGCTCAGGTTGAAGATGTCGGAAATCAGCATGCTGCTGTCGGAAAGAATCTTGCCGTAAGTGATGGACAGGCCGGTTTCCAGCGCCGACAGCGAGGGGGTTTCGGCAGGCGAAGCAAGTTTAACCTCGACGAATCCGTAGCACTCCTTGTAGTCGGGGTTGGATGGCACGAACTTGACGGAATAGAATCCGGCGTAGGCGCCGTTGAAACTGGTGTAGGCGGGCGTCGAGGTGATGTCGGCGTAGCCGCCCGAAGGAGCGGGCGCCAGCACGAAGTTGCCGTGACGGAACATGACGCCGTCGCTTAAGACTTCACTGCCGAAGCCGTTCACCGCGCCTGTAATGGTGTAGCCGCCCTCGAGGTTATAACCAGCCGCAATTTGAAGCGGATTGGCAAAGCCGGGATGCGTTTGAGTGGCGTTGGCAAACTTCGGCGTGTAGGGCAGCACCGTTATGCCGACCAGAATATTGCCCTGCTTGGGCGAAGCCGAGTCGGAAGTGAAGACGGGCAGCGTGTAGAATTCGGCATTGGCCGCCGATATTCCTAAGCTGACGGCGAATCTGGTGGTGTTGCCGACGTGGATTTGGCCGCCGAGAAGGGTGGCCGAATCCTCCGCCCACTGCGCCACGGTGGGATGGAACATCGTCGCTTCGTTGTTGGGGTTTTTGAGAACGAACGACGTCAGCGCGCCCAGCTTGTTGTTGCCGACGGCGTCGCCGTAAGTTATAGTGATGTTGCCAGTGTAAGACGTAGTGAGCTGAGCCTTGCCGACGGTGGGCGCGAAAGTTCCCTTACAGACGTTATAGTTGATGGTGTCGAAGGGCGTCCAAACGAAGGAATGCGCGGTGCCGCTTCCGATATAGTTGAGTCTGGTGGCGGGAGTTTCCCATGCGAAGTTGCCGGCGAGGTTGGTGAGCGCGACGTTGAAGAAGTTGGTCGCCGTGCCTTCCAGCGTGCAGGAGGACAGCAGTGCATCGTAAGTGACCGCCGTCGCCGAGAGCGCCGAGAAGGAGACGTTGGCCTTCTTGACGGTGACGGTTAGCCTCAGCGCGTTGTTGAGCGCGTAACCCGGTTCGGAGGCAAGTCCCTCGTCGCCCGTCAAAATCTTGTAGTTGGAGGCCTTGATTGCGCCGCCGAAATTCTGGACGCGGAGAACGGCGTAGTAATATTCGCCGCCGCTCTGCGCCACTGTGGGCATCTTGTTGCCTTCGGCGGCGTCCTTCCAGCCTATCAGTATGGCGCCGGGATTAGAGTTGACGGGATCCTCGCGCCAGTTGCCGTTCTCCAGGCTGAAAGTGAAAGTCGCTTGATTCAGCCGTTGCCCGTAGTTGAGCTCGGAGACCGAGACGTTGAAGATGGTGAGCGCCGCTTTTTCGACATTGAGCGTAGTGACCATGTCAATGGGCGTGTTGTAATTGATTTGCGAAATGGCGTTATTTAAGGTAAAGCCTATGACGTATTTGGTCGCGGTGTCGCCGGCGTCGGGACGGAAGGCGGCGGGATTGATGTTTTCGGTGGAAGCGCCCACTATCCTCTGCTTGAAGACGCCGCTGACGGCGCCGCGCTCGGAATCGGCGCGCATAACCCTGCCGAGGTTGGCCGCCGTGCCGAAGTAGGCGGCGGATGCGCCCTCGCCGCGGATGCCCTCGGCGCTACCGTCGGTGATTAAATACCAGCGGTAATACTTGGAGCTGTCGACGAGCATATAGAGCTCGCGGGACAGCGAGTTGTTGATATCGTCGACGGTCGCCACAACCAGTCTCTTGGCCGTCAGCGTCAACGCCACGTTGTTGAGGTTTTGTCCGTAGGTGATGGTGGCTATGCTGTCGATGGTGACGAGAAGCTCGGCCCTTCTGACGATAACGGGCGCGTAGAGATATTCGCCGGTGCCGCCCGACTCGCGGTCAACGATGTAGTAGTTGTTGCGTTCGGGATTGCCGAAGTCATAGCTCGTCGGTGTAAAGACCACTCTGTAACGGGTGTGCGCCGTCGAGATGTTGTTGGTTCCGTCGGTGTAGGAAGCCTGTTGCGGGACGTCGGAGGGCGAGAGCCAGCTGAAGACGCCGGTGACGTATTCGTCCGTCAGTTTGTTGTAGGCGGTCGAGTTGGATGCGTTGAGCCCCGAAAGCGACAGCGGCTGGCCGAAATAAATTTCGGAGGCGCTCAAAAAGTCGGCGTAGTAGCGCTTGCCCGCCGTTCCCTGCGTATAGAAGTAGGGATAGGCGCGGTTGAGTTTCAAATCGAGGAAGAGGTAATACTTGACTTCGGCGGCGCCGCTGCCCGTATTGTTAACCTGAATGTAGCTCGCAAGCAGCGATTCGACAGGCGTGAGCTTATAGGCGATGAAGAGAAGCCTGTTGAGCTGCTCGGCCGTAACTCCCGCCGCGGTAAGCTGCGCCGAGGAGTAGATGACGCCGTAGTCGAGGCTGGAATTGTTCTCTATTACCGCGCGCGCGTCTAATATGTTGGCGACGGAAGGAATGAAGTCGTTGGTCTTCTGCCAATTGCTGCCGCTGGGATTGAGCGCTACCTGAGCGCCGTTGTAGGGGTTCTGCGCGCTCAGACTGAGCGGAATCTGGCCATATCTCGCGCCGTAGACGGCGGTATCGCTCACCGAGGCGGTGATGACGGGCACAGCCCTGTCGACCTTGACGCGGAAGCTTATCTGGCAGGGGTTATAGTTGGCGGTGTCGGCGGGCGTAAAGACTATCGTCTTGCCGGTGGCGTTGTCGGAGGCCGCAGGAGTGTCGGTGGCGCCCGTAGTGAAGCTCCAGCCGTCGGCCTGCAGGCCGGAATGCGCGCCGCCCGCGCCGTAGTTGTAGACGCCCACGCCGCCCGAAAGGGTGAATGTGGCGCTCCAGCTCGGGTTGTAGGGGTTGGACGCGGTATAGCCGAAGTAGGCCTGCCACGAGCTGGTGAGGTCTAAGTATTGCTGGCCGTAACTGAGCACGGCCTCGTAGTTCTTATTGCCGCCGGTATACAGCTCCTTGAAAGGTGAAATCTTGAAAGGAATGATATCGGTCTGATTGATTACCGGAGTTGCCTTGGCGACCGTCACGGTGACGGGAATTCTCGTCACGGTGTTGTAGGCGTTCGCCATGGTGGGATCGACGGGATTATAGGGGATGAAGTCGACGTAGGCCGTCCGGACGCCCGCCGCAAGATACACTCCCTGCGATTCGACGTTCCATGTGAACGTGCCTGTAACCGTGACGTCTGCCCGATAGGGGTTGACGATGGAATAGTCAATTACCGGCGCCAGATTGGTTAGCGTCTTGCCGCCCGTCATTACCATGCTTTCGACAGGCTGGCCGTAAGTCAGCGCGCCTGCGGGAACGCTTTGAGCGATGGGGTCGAGCTTGATGAAGCGGCCTTCGGTGCCGAAGTCAATCTGACCGACCACGGTATTGTAGTTGGTGGTGTCATAGGGCGTGAACAGCCAGCCCCTGACTTTGTCGCCGCTCGCCGTGACGGGCGTCGACAGCGTCCACGACAGCTCGCCGTTGATGTTCTTGGAGGTGACGCTGCCTTCCCTGATTAAATTGTTGATGAAGAGGTAGCCGTCGGGATTCTCGCCGTCGAAAGGCGCGTTGAACAGCGCGCTGGTGATGGGCTGCAGATGGCCGACGGGCGAGGCGTTGACCGCCCTGCTGACGGTGGGCGTCGCCTTGACTATGACGAGGGTGATAAACTTGACGACGGTCTCGCTGGCGAGCACTTCTTTATTGTCGAAATCGCGCCAGCGCGTGAAATCTATTCTGACGTTGGTGTAAGTGCCGACGTTCTGGAAATATCCCGCGTTCCAGTTCGTTATCGAGAACGCGGCGGAATCCTGGAA
>ERZ795052.4451-NODE-4451-length-14439-cov-3.990893_pt1 | contig 14439 bp, 13 predicted proteins | sample MGYA00375136_ERZ795052 | MGnify/ENA primary metagenome ERZ795052 (study PRJEB30181, sample SAMN05720156) | activated sludge metagenome | isolation source: Anaerobic digester | place: Japan | collected 2015-05-26 ... | reverse complement strand
GAATTAAAATGAAAATCAGTCAGTTTCAGATTCACATTTTTTGAAACTTTCATCAGGTGCCACCCTGGAACATTACCGGAGACACTACCGCCTTCAATTTAATAACAGCGCAATACTTTATTTCCGGTAGTCGACCTTACCTTAAAGAAGAGATTTCAGAAACAAAATGTCCATTTCTACATCGGCAATTTCTTTTTCCAATCCAAGAATACTATTCTCAAGACGTTCAACAATACTTCCCGGGTGTATCTCCTTTTCTCGTTCCCTTATTCTTTCTTCGCACTCTTGAATACGCTCACGGTTCTCATAAATTATTCGTCGCAGGTCACTTAATTCTTCTCTAATGCGTTCTTTCGACCAAATACGTGCTTCATCCCTATCTATCATTTTTAAGCCCCCCTTTTTTATTGAATCAATTGCAAAACTCTGCCTTTTGCTAGCACTGGTTTACCTGTACGAGACTTCACGGTAATTCCAAGTCGCTGCCGACTTGTGGGATGATAAGCAATAAGATCAATTCCTGTATGGTCGACGACGATAACCTCGAATCCCGAGCGTGAGAGCCAATTGCAGACCAATCTCTCGCCAAAGTCACCAATTATCTTTTGATGTTTTGAACTCTTAAGGATTCTCATAGTAATCATAAGGCACGTTTCCCACAACCTTGATGAAAAATAGGCTTTTGATGTCAACCCTCCTTGCCATAGGGCCCCCTATCGCGGTTCGGTGAAGTCTATTGATATTACGGCAATGTCACCAATATCAGTCCGTCCCCTCACAATTGTCTCTGCACGTTTCTCAATGATGTCTATTACCCGATTGAAACCCAAGTTCGACTTGGTGTGCAAATCATGCCAAAAATTCTTATTCTTTTAATTTCAACTGCCATTTTCTCCCATATTGAGTAAACAGATAATATTCACAGGCTCCTCACCCCGCCACCATTCCGCTCTGCCACTATCTTTTTCCACCCTGGCAGATAGACATTCATAAGGCTCTTGAAGAGCCTGCCGTGGTTGGGAACCTGGAGGTGGAGGAGTTCGTGGACGATGACGTACTCGCGGAAGGGTCCTGGTTCCTGCAAAAGGTCGGTGTTGAAAGACAATCGGCCAGAGGCGGAGCAGGATGCCCACTTTTTTGTCATCCGCTGGATGCGGATCTGCGTTGGCTTAACCTTCATGGTGTCTGTCCAACGGGCAATCTCCGCTTTAAGCTCTTCCTTCGTTAACACTGTATCACCCTTTTATAGATTGTCATGCCAGCCCGCTATCCCCTTGAAAGACCTTCATCTTCCTTATCTCTCTATCTTCACCCTCACCCATCCCTCTTCCACCAAGGCAGAGGGAAAAGCCTCTCCTATCTACGATCCAATCTCAGTAGCTTATCAACAATACCCACCATCGCATCCTTGCCTACAACAGGGAGCAGCACCTTGTAGAGCTCTGCCTTTAGCTGCCGCAGCTCGGCAATGTTCTCCCTGAAGTTCGGGAAACGGAGAAAGACATTGTTGATGACCGGCGCCAGATTTTCACACCACCTCACGTTCTCTTGCTTAAGGAGCCAGTAGATCGTGAAGGTATTCATATCAAAGCCGGTCTTCTCCTGCTGCCTCCGGGCCTCAAGGATCTCATTGATAATGGCCTCTATCCTTTTCAGGGCATCGAGGGCTGTTACCTGTCGGTTATCAAATGCCTCCCGAATGGCCTCTGCCCGCTCCCCGATGGGTTTTAGATAGGGATTTTCATCACCCTCTTCCCCCACTGTCTTGATGACGCCATTTATGAGATTGATGACCTTTGTATTGGTCGAAGAGTCAGCGGCTTTCATGGCCGCTAATGTTGCCTCATCGATCCTGACAGCGGGCGTGGTTGTTGTAAGGCCGTAGGCTGTCACCTTTTCACGGACGAGCATCTCTGTCTTTTTTGCGATATCCCCATAAAACCCTGTCTTCTTTTTGAAGGCATTACGGAGGATCTGATAGAGCACTGAGAGCAGGCCAAAGTCCTCGAGATAATCCCGAAGGGCAGCAGAGGGGGACAATATCTCGTAGAGTGTCTCTAACTCTTTAAAAAATTTGTAAAACTCCTCACGCCTGTCTTTATCGATAAAAGCATCTATCGCTCTCTCCACCATCTTATCGTCGACCTGCCCATGAGTCAGTTCTATGTATGGCCGGGCTTGACCCGTCATCAACTCGATGAATCGCGCAAGGAGGAGATCGATATTGTTAATGACCCCGCTGATGACATCGGAATCAAATGCCAGGGCTTTCTCAAGTTTCTCAAAGATTCCTACAAAATCCACCACCAGGCCGCAGGGCTTCTTGATGGCGCCATCTTCCTCATAGGGTCGGTTGACGCGCGCGATGGCCTGAAGAAGGACATGATCGCGCATCGGTTTATCAAGATACATGCAGTAAAGAACCGGCGCATCGAAGCCCGTGAGCAGCTTGTCCGTGACGATGAATATCTTCGGTAAGGTATCAGGTTTGGGAAAAAGCTTTCTGGCCTTTTTCTCCTCTTCGGCTGATTGCTGATATCGGTAAACGAGAGGGTACCTTTCACTATCATGCTGAGCAGCAGTGTATATCGCTTGTGAATAGTAGGCAGGCAGGAGTTTATCGAGGGCCTCTTTGTAAAGGGCACAGGCCTCGCGGTCCACACCGACGACAAAGGCTTTATAACCGAGAGGCTCGACGTTCTCGCGGAAGTGCCTGGCAACGAAGGCCGCCACCTTCTCCACACGATCAGCCGACTTGAGAAAGGTCTTGAGCTTTATCGCCCGGTTTAGGATCTTGTTCAAGTCATCGACATCGCTTATGCCTTCCGCCTCTACAAGGTCAAGAAATTCCTTTTCCAGCTCTTCGCGAGGCACACGAATCTCATTGGGTGCCAACATATAGTTAAGGGGAAGTGTCGTGCCGTCCTCGATGGATTCCCTCATGGAATATTTATCTAGGTACCCTTCTTCATCTTCCTTTCCGAAGATCTTGAAGGTCCCTTTGCCGTAGGCCGTCTTGTCGATGGGCGTGCCGGTAAACCCGATCAATGTGGCGTTCGGGAGGGCAGCCATCAGGTAATTCCCCAGATCCCCGCCGACAGAACGATGCGCCTCATCGATCATGACGATAACGTTCGAGCGGGTGCAGATATTCTTGGGAATCCGGTCGAACTTGTGGATCATGGAGATAATCAGTCCCCGGAAGTCGGCCTTGAGAAGTTCCCGCAGGCGAACCTTGCTGGTTGCCTGTTCGATAGTGATGGCATGGGCCTGCATCTCGCCGAGAATCCTCGCCACCCACCCTGAAAGCTGGCCCTCCAGTTCGTTGCGGTCGATCATCAAAATGACCGTTGCCTTGCCGAAGACCTCCGTATTTTGCAAGATCTGCTCGGCGGCCGTGATCATGGTGAAGGTTTTGCCGGAGCCCTGGGTATGCCATATCAGGCCAGTCTTCTTTATCTCATCGCCGCACCGCGCAATGATCTTTTCGATCGCTCGTGTCTGATGTTGCCGGAGGATGGTCTTCCGGAGTTCATCATCCTTGACGTAGAAAAGGATCCATCCCTTCAGCATCTCGAGGAAGCGTTCCCGATCGAAGAACCTCTTCACCTTCCGCTCAAAATTTCCCGGTTCCTCATCTTTCCAGTTGAAGATGTTTTTCCGTTCGAGGTTCCATGTGGGGCCATAGAAAAAATCGACGATATGGGTAATATCGAACACTTGTGGTGCTGTTAGCATCTCCGGGGTCTCCTGGTGATACCGCCGGATCTGAACAAGCGCCTCTTCCATGCCATCTGTTTTTCTCGCGCTTTTGGTCTCCACGATGGTCACGGGAATGCCGTTGATAAGAAACATGACATCGGCGCGATTTTTCTCCTTGCCGTTCGAATACTGCCACTCAATAGTCACCTGAAAGAGGTTTCGTTCAGGGCGTTCAAAATCGATGACCGTCACATTGCGGCGTCTTTTTTCCGTTTCATCGTAAATTACCTGCTCTCCCCGAACCCAGGAGAGGATTTCCGCATTCCCCTCGATATTGTTCCGGACCGCCTCCAGGCGGTGGATGATCTCCTCCACATTTTCCCTATTCACCAGCCCCACGTTCAGTTCCAAGAGCTTTTCTTCCAGGACGCGGTAAAACATGGTTCCGCTTTCCCCCTTCCTCAGGGAAAGCTGCTCCTCCTGGGATACGATTTCCCAGCCGATTTCACCCGCATAGCTAACAATCGGATCCTGTACGGTTGGTTTCTCAGTGCCTATGGTTGGTGGCATCCTTTGTCCCTATAGATTCTCTGGTCACGCTCATGCCTCGACCTCTGATATATCGATATCCAAATCCTTCACCCGAATCTCCCCTGTCATCAGCTTGTTCAGCATGGTTTTAAAAAGGTCCTGAAGGGCTGATTTTTTGGCGGTATGGAGCTCGATTTTTTGGTCTAGTATGTGGAAGATATCAATAATTTCTTCTTGTCTTCTTTTATTTGGAATTGGAACTTTTAATTCATGGACCATGCTTTGCGATATAAGAGGTTGGCTTGATTTTCTTTTCATTCGGTTCAAATCAAAGAATTTCAAGTATACTGCCAAATAGTCTAACAACACATTAGCATCAATCCATTCTTTTGAATAAAGTGCATTATCACTAATCCAACTTGGTTCTGAAGAAACATGAACTGCTCCACAATACTCGCCAACTCTTCCCAGTATTAGGACCTTATCAGTTACAGAGAATTTTGCCGAATAGCCCATGATGCCGTTCCCGCCATAGACAGGATAAGGCGAATCAGAAGTTCTATTACTGGAAATTTTTTCTGGTCTGGCTTTGCCACTCGATAATCTTAAAATGTCACCAACTTTTCTGAAAGGACAGTTCTCCGGTATCGGCCCAATCTCTGTCTCCTTGAATTTTTCTCCACGCAGGCCGTGGGTAAAGACATGGTGCAGCGTGGATCTTTTCAGCTCCCGCATTTTCTCGATGATAGCCTCCTGAATCTCAATCGCCTTTTGAATCTTGAAGAGAACAGCAGCGATTTTTTGCTGCTCGGGGAGAGGGGGAAGGTATAATAAAAATTCTTTTAAATCATCCCTCGAAATCCCTTGTATTGTCACTCCACGTTTTTGTTTTCGAAAACATTCTTGTAATCGCTGCCCCCTTGTTTGATATGCTATAAATTCTGGCAAATACTTTTCTTTATTTACTACAACACCTGTAAGGTCTTGGCTTATAGCAATATCAACCTTATTGACCACAACCTTACCTACACCAACTCTTGTGCCGATGAGCAAATTCCCCTTGGGTATCAAAGTTGTTGAACTCTCTTTTAGGCCTTTCTCTGATATGGTTCGCTCTCCGACATCAATATAAAGAGAATCTCCCAGAGCCTTACTCGTTGTCCAAGCAATTGGACCATTCCAATATTCTCGACTTGTAGTTGAAGGGGTCCCACCGCCGTAGAATTTGCCAATATCGTTGTAAGAGATTTCTAACCAATCCTCTGGGATTTTTTCTTCCATCTGTTTTTTTGTTCTCTTTATCTTCTTTATCTTAAACTTCAGTTTGGCTCAGAACAGAGCTTCAAACACAATCATGCATCCATATTACACTTCAGGAGGCGGCCATAAGCCTTCCCTTTTTACCCTGATTTCGATAACGTCCGTTGAAACTCCAAAAGGTTTAGCTAAGGCGGGAGAAACTCTTGACAGTACTGCATCAGAATCCGTTCTCAAAAAGGTGGCCAAGTTATTTTTTCTGATGAGTTCACATGCTTTACTTACTTCTTCTGCCAGGTTCACATAGGGGACCAGCAAACGTCCGGCAAATTCATTGGCCTGCCATTCAAAGCTCCGATATTCGTTTTCCGGCACATTGAGAATAAAGTCTTTCCACTCCTCCGGTGAGGTAACATCAAGTCTTGTATAGATTTCCTTGTGCAGGAAAAGATGTCCCAGTTCATGGGCAAAAGAAAAACGCATGCGGTTTGCAAATTTCTCGTCCATATAACAGTCGTAATCCACCACGATTCCCGTTAAATCCATTTTTAAATAGGCATCTATATCAATTATGGACAGAAGGTTGTGTATGGGTTCGATCTCCAACGGGAGTCTGAATTCCACAATTTTTTCTGTATCGATCGGGAAGGTGTTGTCAGGCCAATATTCTTCTCGTACTCTATCCGCTTTCTCCCGGAGTTCTTTAGGATCAATCCACGTGCACCTGAAATAGCTATAATCCAAATCACTCTTCCCCTTTTTTTATCATCTGAATCAATTTGTCCAAATCTTCAGGATCCGGTTTTTCGCTTCGGAGCGTCCGAAAAAACATGGGTAGGGAATTTAACGCCTTTTTATCCGATAGAATATCCTCGGGGATGATGCCTGCATCAATGCTTGCCTTATCTTTCATTTCTTTCCAAGAAGCCGATTCAAATTCGATACTTAGTACAGCTGCAATTTTTTTCAATCTCTCCTCATCCTGCGGGGGGGCAAGCACACCGCGCTCTATTTTGCTCCAATTACTCGCATCCACCTCGATCATTTTGCAGAACTCCCTGAGTCCTAAACCCCTACTAAGCCTCCTTGCTTTGATAAATTCTCCAAACATGATTTTTCTCCTCTCTCTCCCTCTTTGTTCTTATCTAACGATGTGGTAAACATGTTACCATGTGGTATGGATAAAACCACAGAGGAGAAAAGTCAAGCCCTTCTTACCTTAGCCCCCATCTTTCCGAAAATTTCTTGTAAGCTCCAATTGTTACTTTATCGCCCTGCATCCCTGTAACCGAGCAATACTTTTTATCTTCTTCCTTTTTTCATCTGGCATAGTGCGGGCACTTACCATTCAAGAGCTTTCTGCAAATTCCTTGTCAACGATACCCCCTCAAAAACCATCCTTCGGGAAGCATGGGCATAGGCCGATAGTGTCTCGATCACGGAGTCATTGAACGGCTCTTTGAACATGATGAACCGGTTATCCTGATGGAGTAATTTCTTCAGGATTCATTTTTTAAACCCCAGTTTCGTGAAAATCGTTTGCAGATCCACATCAACTGTGGCGGCCCTTGTCTCAAGCATCTCAAGTTCTTCCAAGATTTCCGGTATTGGCCGGTAGTTCTCTCCCTCATTCACATCCACATGCCTCGATGGCGAGAGGTTGAAGTCGTTCTCCGCCGCTTCGGCCGTCGTAATGACTTTAACGAACTTCTCGACATCCTCGCCCTTGATAAAGGCATCGGCGATCTTGCGGATACCCTCCTCAGGGATATAGTTTTTCGGCCTGCCCTTCTTGAACTCCCTACTGGCGTTTACCAGGACGATCTTCCCCTGTCGCGCCTTCGGCTTTGCCTTGTTGAAGGTGATGATGATACCGGCAGCGGTGGTGTTATAGAAAAGATTTTCCGGCAGGAGGATCACGCCTTCTATCCAGTCCTGTTCCACAAACCATTGGCGGATCTTCTTTTCCCGATCTTCGCTCTTGCTGCCGCTGCCGCGCGTGACGGCACCGGTATCGAGAACGATAGCGGCGCGGCCCTGGGTGTTGAGCGATGCAGTCGCATGCTGCAGCCATGCCCAATCTGCCTTGCCGGTGGTGATGCCGCCCTGGGATTCAAAACGGTCAAAAGGATCGTTTTCATAGACATTCGGGTCAAAGGGCTGGTTCCACATGGGATTGGCGACGACGATGTCAAATTTTTTCAGGCTGGAATCGGAGTCCCTGAATTTGGGATTGGTCATGGAGTTTCCCCGGACGATCTCCCCTTCCATGTCGTGGATGACCATGTTCATTCGGGCGATGGCGTAGCTGGAACCGGTAAGCTCCTGCCCATAGAGCTTCAGGGGGCGTTGTACCTTGATTTCCCGCTCCTGCAAGGCGAGTTCACACTTGATCAAGAGGCCCGCGGAACCGCAAGCAAAATCGTACACTTCCTCCCCTTGACGGGGCCGCATGATGTAAGCCATCAACCATCCCACCTCGGTGGGGGTGAAGAACTCGCCTGCGCTCTGCCCCTGCCCTTCGGCAAATTTGCGCAGGAGATATTCGTAGGCACGACCGAGGAAGTCCGGCTCAACATCGTAAAGTCCCAACCGATAGCGCGGATCGGATAAGGCCTCGATGACGCCAGAGAGCGCCGCATCGCTCACTTCTCTCTCACCGCTGCGGGTTTCATTGTAATCCACAATGTCGATCACGCCGCTCAATGACGGATTGGCCTTGACGATGGCGCGGACGGTCATCGTGAGCTGTTCGCCCAATGTTTTTGGCTTGCGATCTTCTGGCCAGTCGAACTTTTCCCGGCCGCTAACGACCGGCCAGCGCGCCTCAGCGGGGATATAAAACCGTACCAGCTGATGGTCGGCTTCAATAACTTCCAGCGCCGTCTCTTTATCGCCATAGGTTTCGGCAAGCCGTTCTACTTCATCCTCAAAGACATCGGAGAGGCGTTTGATAAAGACGAGGGGCAGAATGTAATCCTTGAATTTCGGTGCATCCTTTTCTCCCCGGATAGAACATGCCGCACTCCAGAGCATCTGCTCCATGGATTTAGTGCTGAGGACGTCTTCTTTAGAGTACTTCCGGCGGCGCTTCTTGTGATTGACGCCGATTCCCCCGGAATTCTCAATGAGGTCTTCGTCGAGGCCCGTCTCTTCCATTAATCTCAAGATAGCCTCCTTGGCCTTTCCACGAGGCACAATCTTCTCATTCTCCCAGCGATTTACCGTGGCGAAGGAAACACCGAGTCTTGCCGCCAATTCCTCCTGGCTGAGGTTAAGCCTTCCCCTCAACTCTTTGACGACCCTACCTATATCTTTACTCTCGAGCATAACAGCCCTCCGGTTATTGAAGATTATGCTATAGCATTATGACGTTCTATGTCAACGGTTTTTATTCGCAAGGAGGCGCAAATTTGTATGTGACGATGTGGTGAAATCAGCAGATACCAGACAACAGTTGAAGGCTGTCTATGAGACGATGGTCATAGCAGACTCAGTGGCGATGGAGGTTCATCTCGGGAAAAATATGCCCGGTAAGATGGTGGGTTGTATCAATAGCGAAAAGATGCCGGAAGTCATGCCTGACCCCGGTCCCCGGGTGTGTTCCCGCGGCGATTTCAGGGTTTCCCGAAGGCTTACGGACGCCTCCGGATGATCTGATTTCCGACCATCGTCATAACCTCCTCGTCCCGCTGGTTGTAACTCGTGTAGCGTATACGGACGATCCCCCGGTCCTGCCGCGAGCTGGAGGCCTTTTTTTCAAGCACCTCACCGACGACGTGAAGCGTGTCGCCGGGCCGGACGGGACGCAGCCACCGCAAATCATCTACTCCGGGAGACCCGAGGCTGGAGCCTTCCAGCGCCCCCGTCATGAGGAAAAGCCGAAAGGTCAGAGCAATGGTGTGAATCCCGCTCGCGATGAGTCCTCCGTAAGTGGTTGCCTTTGCCGCCTCGGTGTCGATGTGAAAGACCTGCGGGTCGTAATGCATTGCGAAATCGATGACCTGGCTCTCCGTAACCGTGATCCCCGGCGACCGGAATCGATGGCCCACTTCAAAATCTTCAAAATAGAGAATCACCGTTCAACCCCCGAGGAAGGTCAATTGCTCAGTTTGCGGCACAGCTTATATACAACCGGCGGAAAAAGGCAAGACTAAGTTTTTCCAAGCAGAAAACGAAGAGGCCGCCAAAGGCGTCTCGACCACGCCGCCTCCGAGTGTTCTGCCCCCTCATCGAGGTACCACTCCACATCCCGTCCCAGGACAAACCCCTTTTCTTGGAGCGCCTCTATCATCTCATCGCACCCTTCCTGCAGTTCCCGGTCCAGGCCGACGGTGCCGTTATCGAAGTAAAGACGTATTTCTTTGCGGGGTCCCCGATACTCTTGAACCAGGGGGATGACGTTGTTGCCGCCGTATACAAAGGCCGGTGAGAGGCAGGCTGCCGCGGAGAAGACCTCCGGGTGATTCCAGACCAGCAGAAAAGAAATCAGCGCCCCTATGGAAGACCCCATCACGAAGGTCCCGTGTCTTCCGGAAACAGTCCGGTAGGCGCCGTCGATAACGGTTTTGACCTTCTCGACAACAAACCGCATGTAAGCCCTTCCCTTTTCGGTGTCTCCATACTCCTCCTGCCGGTCTTCCGTATTGTACAGGGCGACGATGATGGCCTTCCTGATCCGCCCTTCCAGCATCAGCCGGCCCGCCGTCTCGTCGGTCCGCCAGGAGAGGCCGCTCAATGAATTCCCCTCCTCGAAAATGTTCTGGCCATCCTGCATGTACAGGACGGGGTAACGCTGCCCCGGGGGAGATCCATAGCCCGGCGGAAGCCAGACAAGGACGTCCCTGGGGAGTATCCCCTCGCCCTGTATCCGGGTATGGCGTTCGATGTAGCCGATCATCGGGGCTCAGAAATATGGGTTGCTACTCGCGGCATAGTCGGCCGGTCTTATATCAGTCCACCCAGTGATGGAAACGACGGCACACCGGAAGCGCATGAGCAAATATCTCTTTATGCACTGTGCCGTAATCACCCAGAACTCGACGACAGAAGTTGTCAAGGCCCGCTGGAGATAAATCCATATCGTGGGCTATTATAACCCATTTTCATCCTTCGTGGATGCCGCTACAGCATGAAAATTTTGTTGCATTTCGATGGACATTATGCTCCATTTTAAAAGATATTTCTGTTGATAGACGGAGACCTTTGAATTTGTGATTAAACGGCCTTGTCGTCATTCCGTCCGTGCTTGACTTAAGCCTGCCCCGTACTTTATACGGGGGAATCCAGTGTTTTCAGGAGGTTCTAAATTCCGCCCCGATTTTCATCGGGGTGATGTGTCGGAATGACATGAGAGGTCGTTTTTCAAAGGTCTCAGGAAAGGTAAGGATGGCCGCATCGCCTATCCACACCAAGGAGATCGAGGCCATACCGGACACCATCGAGCGGGTGAAGCTCTTGAGCCTTCTGAATCTCTTCGGCCAACAGCTTGAGGTCGACATGGGTCAAACACGACTCAGAGCTGAGGAACTCGTCACAAGGCGGGATTCGGGAGTGCGGATGCGGCTCATAGCGCCTTTGCGGAGGCCGGGGGCGCGGATTTTGTGACCTGTGACGACCGTCTGCTGAAACGTTGCCAAAACCGGAAGGCCGGATTGAAGATATGGTGCGGCGATCCGCTGCAAGACTGCCTGAAGGAGGCGTTAAAATGAAAGCCGTCAGATACATGGACGAAGAACTGGTCATCAGGAAAGGCGTTGACCTTCTTATCAAGGGTCTCGGCCCCGTGGAGGCACTACGCTTTATGAGCATACCCCGAGAGCGGAGGATAGAAAGCGTCAAGAGACACCGGTCCTGGCAAAAGCAGCTTGACAAGGATAAGTTCTTCGATGAAGTTTTTCAATAGGCATAACGTAGTCTACGATGCCCCGCCGTTCTTCAAGCAAGCATCGGATGCAATCTTTACCCACACCAAAACGAAAGGTAGCTGGCTTTATCCCCACAGCGCCTCCTTTCGTGGCCCCCTTCGTCACCCCGATGAAGATCGGGCGGAATCCCGTACACTTCGTCATACCGGCGAAAGCCGGTATCCAGCGTCTTCAAGGCGTTCTCAATATTTCCTGGATTCCGGCTTGCGCCGGAATGACAGGAAGGTGCCTTGGAGGCTGCCTTCCTCTCCCTCCCCCCACTTGTGGGGAACTGCCTTCTTATGCCCCTCCCCCACTCGTGGGGGGAGGGGGGAGGGGGGGAGATACAAGGCCCCTGCCCCAGGAGCGTCAGTGATGGGTTATCTTGGCAGGATTTTGTTTATGGCATTGAAAGGTTACGAGAAAGTTTAAAAGTTAAGAACGTCCCCTATTCTCCTTGGGCTAGAGGAGAAATTATTATGACTCCTACAGCAAAATTTCAACGACTCCTGTGTGGACTCTTTTAAGGGGTAAAATGGGCTTACGAATAGACATATCCCGGGAACAAATTGCCGAGTTCTGCCGGCGCAACCATATCCGGCGCTTAGCGGTCTTTGGATCGGCCTTACGCCCCGATTTCGACGAGCAGAGCGACATTGACATCCTTGTCGAGTTCGAACCACATCAAACACCGGGGTTTTTCACTCTTGCACGTATGGAGAGAGAGATGTCGTCACTGTTTGGGGGACGAAAAGTAGACCTGCGCACGCCGGAAGACCTGAGTCGATATTTTCGCGAGCAAGTGCTGAAGGAGGCCGAGGTTCAGTATGCGCGAGGATGATAGTGATAACATTCGGTTGCTACACATGCGGATGTTCGCAGAATTGCAAAAAATCCTTGCCGAGGAGTAGGCATTGGCAAACTGCTGGGCTATGCCTCTGTGGACAGGCTGATGAAAGAGGCATAAAAATGAAATCTCTATCGGCAGATTTTTGTGAGCGCCACTGCCCCATATGCACCCGTTCAAGGAGGAAAGAGAACCGCCTTGTTAGGGGATTTGTTAAACTCTACCACCGGATATGTCCTTTTTGCCGGGCAAGAGAAAGGGAAACGGGAAAGAAACCGTATGAAGCCGGGTGAAACCCAGGGCGGTATCCGGTGCACTTCGTCATACCGGCGAAAGCCGGTATCCAGCGTCTTCAAAGCGTTCTCAATATGTCCTGGATTCCGGCTTGCGCCGGAATGACAGGAAGGTGCCTTGGATGATGTCTTCCTCTCCCTCCCCCACTCGTGGGTAACTGCCTTCTTATGCCCCTCACTCGTGGGGGGAGGGAGTCGTTCCTCTGTTCCTCCCCACTTGTGGGGGGAGGCGGGAGGGGGGTATCATCTGGTGCCCCGACCCCAGGAGCGTCAGTGATGGGTTGTCGTGGCCGGATTTTGTTTGTGGTATTTAAAGGTTACGAGAAAGTTTAAAAGTTAAGAACGTCCCCTATTCCCCCCCCAGTACACTTCGTCATACCGGCGAAAGCCGGTATCCAGCGTCTTCAAAGCGTTCTCAATATGTCCTGGATTCCGGCTTGCGCCGGAATGACAGGAAGGTGCCTTGGATGATGTCTTCCTCTCCCTCCCCCACTCGTGGGTAACTGCCTTCTTATGCCCCTCACTCGTGGGGGGAGGGAGTCGTTCCTCTGTTCCTCCCCACTTGTGGGGGGAGGCGGGAGGGGGGTATCATCTGGTGCCCCGACCCCAGGAGCGTCAGTGATGGGTTGTCGTGGCAGGATTTTGTCTGTGGTTATGAAAGGTTACGAGAAAGTTTAAAAGTTAAGAACATCCCCAATTCCCCGCTATTCCCTATGAAGTTTACCGAGAGGCGGGCGTCTTTCCCCGCCGATCCGGTTGAAAGCCTGGTTGGGCCTCGGAGTGTACAACTTCTGCACGCAAACCCAAACCAAGAGCCCCTATCACCTTAAGAACTGTATCGAAACCGGGACTTCTTTCTCCAGAAAGTGCTTTATAAAGACTCTCTCTGGACAATCCGGCGTCACGCGCCACTTGGGACATACCCTTAGCGCGCGCAATATCACCTAAAGCTTTAGCAATGAACGCAGCATCTCCCTTCGCTTCCTCGATGGAAGCTTCAAGATAGGCCGCCATTTCTTCTGGCGTCCGGAGATGCTCAGAAACATCGTATTTGGTTACCTTGGTCTTTGCCATAATGTGCTCCTATAAGTTTCTTGCCAGACGCAGGGCAGTTTTTATGTTCGCGTTGTAGCCTTGAGGCTACATACTGTCAAGAGGTGAATGTGGTGTTTTCTTGGCCCTTGGATTACTTCCCTGTCCCCTATTCCCCCTTATGTCCCTCCCCCACTCGTGGGGAACTGCCTTCTTATGCCCCTCCACCTGTGGGGGGAGGCAGTCTTCCTCTGTTCCTCCCCCACTCGTGGGGCGAGGCGGGAGGGGGGAGATACAAGGCCCCTGCCCCAGGGGCTTCTATGAGTTCTATGAGGGATTGTCGTGGCAGGATTTTTATAGGATATTGAAAGGTTACGAGAAAGTTTAAAAGTTAAGAACGTCCCCTATTCCCCCCAAGTTTAAAAGTTAAGAACGTCCCCTACTTTTTATCGTCCCCTACTTTTTATATTCCCTCCCGTCCCCTATTCCCTCCTTAGATGAACGAAAGCCCCCGGCTCCGAGGATGCATGGGACCGGGGGCTTTTCGTTCATCGAGGGGCCAAGAAACCGGAACCCCTCACCTGTTTTTAACCCAGGATACCGAATGCGGCTTGAAGGGCGGCAGTTTGGGAACTGAAGTTCCCGACCAACTGGATCAGTATCTCGTGGTTGTCGAAGGTGCTGTCATTAGTAGTGGTGGTAGCAGCGGCGACGGACGGCCCAACCACCGCATACGTATTGCCGCCGTAAGTAAAGGCTACGTTGCCACCTGTTGCGGTATCGCCGTTCAAATCGAGCAAGGTAATGCTGCTTGAGGTGTCACTCTCTGGCACGGTGATGTCTAAGCTCCTCGCATTGTCTCGAATAAGTA
>ERZ795052.4441-NODE-4441-length-14465-cov-18.675503_pt1 | contig 14465 bp, 21 predicted proteins | sample MGYA00375136_ERZ795052 | MGnify/ENA primary metagenome ERZ795052 (study PRJEB30181, sample SAMN05720156) | activated sludge metagenome | isolation source: Anaerobic digester | place: Japan | collected 2015-05-26 ... | reverse complement strand
ATTATTAAATAAATACTTAGAAAATGAATAGAAAAAGGCTATTAGTAATTGCAACCTGGGTGACTAAAAACTTTTCCATAGAAAAAATTTTATGGAATAACAAAAAACTGCTTAATTTTAACCCCAAAATTAAGATTTTTCCACTATTATATATGTAAAGGAGAGTATTAAGTTATGAAATGGTTTGAATATTTATTTGTTATTGATTATGTTTTAAGTATTATTTTTGTTTTAATTATACTATTTATTGTAATTAAAAATCGAAAAGCTATCAAGAGGTGCATACAACTAAGGAAAAGAGAAGTTGATGACTTCTGGGAACAAGGTGCTGATGACTCCTGGGAACAAGATCAACCTTGTCACCCTTGTTGTGCTTGCGGAGATCCTGACTGTGATTGTAACCATGAGCCTTATTTAGATGATAACGAATGGGAAGAGTTTGACTGTAATTGTAGTCGTGAAGAGGCTAACCGTCACTTTTATACGACATTATTAAATACTAGATATCGCGACGGTACTGAGACTCCTGCCTATGTACTAGTAGAACGCAATGGCATATTTTATGTTGGTCCTGAAGAAGAGATTGACATAAAAGGCATTGTTCCTGAAGCTAATCTAGTTGCATTTGATGAGTTTAATAAGGCCTACAAGTTTTTAAATGATATAGTCTATGACTCACTAGCAAGTTATATTTATGAACACTATAATAAAGATTAAATAGTATTATTAAGGTTGTGGTAGACTTGAAAGTAGAAATTAAAAATTACCAGGTTATTAAAAACGCTGAATTAAATTTTGTTCCTGGAATAAACGCTATAGTAGGCGCAACAAATAATGGAAAATCATCGATTATTAGAGCTATCCGTGGTGCCATCAATAACCAGGGTGGCTCTAGTTTTATAAATTATGATGCAGACGAAGCATCAGTAAGTATTACATTTAATGGCCATAAGATTGTTTGGACTAAATCTAAAAAGCAAGGTAAGTCCGCCTATACTATTGATGGAAAAAAATTAACTAAGATTGGGCAAACTCAACTTCCAGAAGTAGCAGAAATCATGAATATGCCTGAAGTGGAAGTTAATAATGACCGACATCAAATTAACTTCTGGAGACAAATGGATAGACCGTTTTTAATTGACAAAACACCTTATCAACTATTTGATTTCATTTCTAAATCTAAAGAACAGGAATTAATTACTGGTCTTAAAGATATAACAGAAGGCCAACTTAAAACTACTAATAAAAGCTTAGATGTCAATTTTGCAGCTGTTAATAGTACAACAAATGAAATTGTTAAGTTAAAGTCAGAAGTAGAAGAACTTGAAAAGTTTAATAATTTTAATTTAGCAAAACTTGAAAAATTATTAGAGTTTGATGATAAAATTGATAAGGCATTATCACTAATTAATAATCCTGCTATTGAAACATATAAAAAGCAAGCTGCAAAGCTAGCATATAAAGTAGATAACCTTAAAGAGTTGGTGTCTAGTATTAATGATAGCTTAATCATTTTAAAACAACTTGATGACAAAGTTAAAGTTATAACAGATGCAGATAAGACTATATCTAGTATTAATATTGATAAACTTAAAACTAGCTCTGAAAAAGCAGAAAACCTTCTAGTTAGTTTTGATGCATTAAATAAAGAGTATCAAAAAATTGTCACCCTTATAAATGAAACAAATACTACTACTATTAAATGCACAGAGTTAGAGCTTAATATTTCTACATGTAAACATGCTATCTCACAAATAACAGAAGAGCTAAATCTATTCGAAGTTTGTCCACTTTGCGGAAATCATCTTAAACAAGAGGGGCACATATAATGACTTTAAAATATGAATTTAATGTAGTTATAATTTTTAGAAAGAAGAGGAAGAAAAAATGGATTTAGTTACACCAATTAAAATACAAGGTAAGAAAACAAAGTTAAAAAATTTAATAAAGAGTCAGGAAATAATAAATAATAAAGTTTGGATTGAGCCCTTTCTAGGTTCTGCAGAAATACTATTTAATGTAGAGCCGGAATATGCTTATGTTTCTGACAATAATGCTGTGATTATTTCATTCTATAAGAATATACAAGAAAAGAAAATAACCTCCACGATTGCAAGAGAGTTTTTAGAATATCATGGCAAAAAACTTCTTGAAAATGGCAAAGAATATTATTATGAAATGAGAAAACAGTTTAATATAAATCGGGATCCTTTATATTTTTTATTTTTAAATAGAAGTTGTTTCAATGGTATTATTCGGTATAACTCTAAAGGAGAGTTTAATGTTCCTTTTTGTAATAAAAATGATAGATTTTCAAAAGCTTTAATTACAAAAATATGTAACCAAATAAGTAAAGTTGAAATGGTTCTTGAAAAACATGGGAAGAATTGGGTGTTCGAGTGTGTTGACTGGAAAATCGCAGTAGAAAGATATTCGACCCTTGATAACGCAATTTTTTATTTTGACCCACCATATGTTAATAGGCACACAACATATTATGATGATTGGACTGAAGAAAAGAACAATGATTTTTTTAATTATTTATCAAATGCGAATATAAATTTTATTCTTTCAAATTGGTATGCAAACAAGTATAGAAAAAATGATGTTTTAATCAGTAGTTTTCCTTCTGAAAAATACGAATATAAATATACGGAGCATTTTTATCATGTCGGCGGCAAATTAGAGAATAGAAATAAAATGGTGGAGTGTTTGGTGATAAAAAAAATGATCTAAATTAGACCAATTTTTTATATTCTCTTTATTTTCTTGTACTCATTAAATGAAGTATACTCTTTATTTGAAGTTTGTCCACTTTGTGGAAATCATCTTAAACAAGAGGAGCACATATAATGACTTTAAAATATAGCATAGTCATTAAGGTATTAAGACCTGGTGAATATTTTAATAGACTAGGTAGTACTTGGGTTAACGAAGCAGAGCTTGAGCCCTATCTACCTACAGAAGAAGAATTAAATAAATCAGAAAAAGCGGAGGAATAAAATGGCACTTACCGGAAAACCGGTGATTGTGTGCCAGAAAGGGTAAAAATTATGAAAAAAATATTTGATAATTGTACGCAAGCAAGACGCTATGGGCCTTCTACCGGAAAATGCTTAATTCAATTAGAATCTGGAGACAATGCGAAAGAAATTATCGAGGAATACACCAAAAAACGTGAATGGTATGAACGAACTTATTCAAACCCGCAACGTTTTTCTGAATACACTTATAAAGTACCTAAGAAAAACGAAAACGGACAATGGGAACAAGTAGATGAAATTGTTAAAGGTGATTTGATTTTATTTGATACTTATCAAGAGTATTTGGATTAAAAACGGAGGAATAAAATGGAACATAAGTTTAATGCTGGTGATATTGTTCGTATTAATAGTAATGAAGAAGATGTATACAATGGGCGAGTCGCTGTTATAGACTCAATTTTTACAGTATCAGGCGTAGTATTATACTCTGTTGCTATTGATGAAGATACGTATACGCTTTACGGGGCTGAAAGTTTGGAAAAAGTGGAGGAATAAAATGGACCTAGTAAAAAAGTTTGAAACACTAAAATCTAAATTAGAGTCTACTAAGCTAGAACTTGCAAAAGCAGAAACTAACTTAGATATTGTAACTAAGCAAAGGGAGAAAGCCTTAAAAGAATTATTAGATCTTACAGGTGCCAGCACTTTAGAAGAGGCGATTGTAAAGAGAGACAAGCTTAAAGGTATGATTGACTCATTAATTCAAGAGGCTGAGGCTTTACTAAATGAATGAAATTATTACTAAAATAAAAGAGAAGCAACAACTTTATAAGTTTAAAACTGAACTTTTAAATAGCAAGCTTACTCAAGAAGCAGAACTAAAAGAAAAGATTAAAGGCCTACAATTAGAAGCTGAAAAAGCAGATAACATAATGTATGCTTGTCGCTTATTATTAGAAAAACTTATTTTTAATAGTAAGATGAACTTAGAGTCTTTCTTAACATTCGCTCTTAAACAAATATTTACAGACAGAGACTATGCTATTAAGTTAAACCTAAAAGAAGAAAGTAAGCGCCCTGGCCTTGAAATGTTATTAGTTGAAAACGGAATTGAGCAAACGCTAACGGACTCAGTTGGTGGTGGAATTTTATCAACACTTGGGCTTTTATTGCAAATCTACTATATTGAAGCATATGGCCTAAGCAAAGTTATGTTTATTGATGAAGGCTTAAAAGAGGTATCTAAAATAGATACTTCAAGAGCAGACTCAAAGGATTATCTTGCGGGCATTCTTTCATTCTTAAAATGGCTTTCTACAGAGCACGGTTATATTTTTGTAATCGTCACCCATGATACAGACGTTGTTGGAAAAGCAGATAAAGTTTATAAAGTTTATAATGGAAATGTAATTGAAGCATCATAATTTAACCCCAGAATACAAAGTTAATCACTATATTATATGGAAAGGAAAAAGGAAAGGTAAAGAAATGACATTAGAAAATCTTCTTGAAGCAGCATCAACACTTACGCCAGTATTAGTGACATCCAAAGACTTTAACAATAAAAACTTTAATACTGAAACTGATAGTTTATTTTATGGTTTTGCATATGATGCATACGAAAAGTTTCAACGTATCCTAGGAGACGTTCAAGTTATCAAATTCACGGTTAGAAATAACGCGCTACTTATTCGTGTCAATATGTATGAGGAAGCACCCAATGAAAGTAGTTATTGAGAGGTGATAATACGACCATCAAAGAAATCGTCGAGTTCTTCATTAAAGAAGGAAAGGAAAAACCAAGACTTGAAATACTAGTAGAACTATTAACCAAGCATAATCTTAAAGTTACAACACAACAAAACCACGAGGCTACAAACGTAGTAGTTGAATTAGGCGATAGAAGTCTCAGCAAGACTATTGTTATAGGCGGACACTATGATGTTTTTCCTAAGTCTTTAGGAATTAATGATAATACCGTTGCAGTTGCAGCTTTAATAGAGTTAGCACAAAAATTAAAAGGTACAAAGTATAAAATTGACATTGTTTTCTTTGACCGTGAAGAATCAGGTTTTCATGGTTCTAGCCTATATATTAGCACAGTTGGCTCACAAAATATTGAGTACGCCATTATCCTTGATATTATTGGTTATGGTGACTCACCGATTATTACTGGAGCAAGCCTTACAAATACAGATAGAATTAGCACATTTAAAATTCTTATAGCAAACAATGCTTTTAAAGTTACAGAAAATAGGCTTCCTAGTGATAACAGTATATTCATGCTTAATCGTATTCCTGCGGTGCTAATTGTAGCAATTCATGATAAAGATACATTTGAGTTAGATAATGGCTTAGTATCAATATCACCAGCTCCAAAGTTCTACTCATCATTCCATAATGGCAAAAATGACAACAAGATAGAAATTATTAATTGGGAAATTCCTGAGTTAATCATTAATAATTTAGTGAGGACATTCAATGTTTAAAAGTAAAAGAAAGAAAAAACTAGACAATTTTGGTGTATGCTATACAATAAGTAAAGAAGGCCCTATATATGTATATAGGGTTTGTTCTACGTTAGATAACGCTGTAGATATTATTATGAATGATCAAACTTTTAAAGCTCTTCAAAAAGATAAAGTTTTTATAGCGGAAGTAGTAGAAGACGAAAAACAAAGAAAGGCGGCAAAGAAAAATGAAAACTAAACCTGTCATAATTATTGATGGACCAGATGGCGTTGGCAAAACAACACTTGCTAAAAACTTACAGAAAACTTTTAATATTACTAGTTTTATTCACTTAACAAAAGATGACCCTAGAACATTTGAGTTCTATAAGAATATGCTTCTTAAAAAAGATGCCGTCTTTGATAGGAGCTTTATGTCTGAGTTAATCTACTCAGCTGTTTTTGAAAGAAAGCCTGCCTTAACAGTTGATGAGTTTAAAGAGCTACATAATATTGCAAAAGCAAATGGTGCTATTATAATTATATGTGTTGCAAACACAGAGCGTGAACGGCCAGTATTCCATGATAATGAAGACCAACGTATCATTGATAGCTTTGATACAATTAATAAGTATTTCTTTGACCTCGCTAAAAGATATGGTTACATAGTATATTATCAGCTTTCTAATGATCAATATAAACCTGACCAATCATTGTTACAAATTATTAATGATAAAATTAAAGAACTAGAGCAAAAAGAAGCACAAACTAAAGGCGGTGATTCCAATTAAAAACTATATTGAACTAGGAGCAAAGATTCTCCAGCATGGCATTAAAGAAAACAGTAGAGTAGGCCCAACGCTTGCTCTACATAACCAAATGCTTAGTTTTGATTTAACTGCAGGTTTTCCATTGATGACCACTAAGCATGTTGGACCAAAAAGTATTATTACAGAAACCCTTTGGTATTTAAAAGGTACCACTAGTATTGAATATCTTGAAAAGAACAAAGTCTTTGTTTGGTCTAAGTTTGCTGATAAAAACAAAGACATTGGAAAAACATACTCATACCAGTTTAGAAACTTTTATGGTATAGACCAAGTAAAGGATACTATCTCCCGTTTAACGAAAGATGATGATAAACAATACACAGACCGCAGAGCAATCATAAACTTATATAATGTAGGCGAACTAAATGAGATGTCAATACCGCCTTGTATCGGTTTACTTCAGTTCAATGTCTACTGGGATCAAGACGGTCAAAAATATCTTGATGCAACAATCTATCAGCGAAGCGCTGATTTCTGTTTAGGAGTCCCTTATGACATTGCTGAGATGGCTCTGCTTACTAGTATTATTGCTGGTTATACAGATGCTATACCTAAAAATTTAACTTTCTTTTACTCAAATATTCATATCTATGAGTGTCATATTGAAACTTTAAAAGAACAACTTAAAAACAAACCTTTAGAATTACCGAAGTTAGAAATAGATATACCAAGACTTAAATCACTAGAACCAGAAGATCTAACACCAGATCTATTTACAATTATTGGTGTACAAAAAGACCGAAAAAAGTATTATTTTGAATTATTATAACCCTAAAACAAAAAGTTATACACTATTTATATGTGAGTATATAAAATAAATTAGTAAAGGAGATTAAAATGGCAGCAAAAAAATCAGTATCATCAAGTGCTTTAGCTAAACTGGCCGGAGATTACATGCTAGTTAAACCAGACATACAGGAAGACGGATCTGTAAAGACTCCAAGATGGGAAACAGGAATTAAAGCATTAGATGTTTTAACAGGCGGAGGTTTCCCTAAATCTAAAATTGTCGCTTTTGGTAGTGAGGAAGGCGTTGGTAAAACAACTATACTTCTTCATTCTGCAGTTAATATTATTGAAAAGTATAATAAGAAAGTAGTTTATTTAGATGTAGAAGGCGGCGTCACTTATGACATGATGGAAGGAATCGGTGTCCTGCCTTATCTATATTCTGAAGACAACCCAGACGGCCTATTTTTCTATATGGATGTTGAGTCTATTCAAGAAGTTAATACAATCATTAAAGCAGCCACAAGTGATAATGATGTCGCTTTAATTGTTCTTGACTCAGATACTAATGTTATTGACGAAACAACTTTAGAGTTGGATGACTTAGGTGCATCTAAGAATCCTGTTGGTGAATCCGCTAGAATGTGGAGCGCTAACTTTAAAAAGATTAATGCACTTATTAAAAGAAGCGAGGCATGCCTTGTTGTTATTCACCAAGCTAGAAATGACTTGTCGGGCTTCCATGTTGTAATGAAACCTAGTGGAGGCAAGGCCGCAAAACATGTTGCCTCAATTGAAATCTGGGGCGTTAGAAAAGAGTTTGTTGGCGAAGGTGATGTTACAAAAGATAAACAAGGACAGAAAATTAAGAAGTCTGAAGCCATTGGTGCAAAAGTTCAATTAACAACTCTTAAGAACCGCTTAGGTTATCCATATAGAACAGTAGATGCTTTTGTTTACTTTGGTAAAGGCGTCTCTAATAAGTGGGCCTACCGTGAATGGCTTGAAACACATGAAATTACAGATCCAATAACTGGCGAAGTTCGTCCTATTCTTAAATCAGGAGCTTGGCCAAATCTAAGACTTCCAAGTGGTGAATACAAGGACCGTGGTAATGAAGGTACTTGGAAACTGATAGAAGAACATTGGGATGAAATTGTAGAATATGTTAATAGTAATGGCGGCTTCACAGCAAGCATTAACTCAGAAATTGCAGATGAAGTCGCAGAATAAAATTATAAGTATAAAGCCTAACTTGGCACGGCTAAGAAGAGTTATGGCGTAATTGTTAACTTAGTTAACTCGACTATCATGTTGATAAACCACAGGCACGTGACGGTACACGATTGGTAATAAGTGTGTTACGACGAATAAGCCCTGTGGCATAAGTTGATAGTTTAAATATGTTAGCCCGCTCACGAGCGCACCGAATAATAATTACCATAATACATATAAGGATAGTAGTAGTAGTAATAATATCTATATTATTATATATTAATAGAATAGTAATACTTGTATTACTTCTTGTTTTTCTTTTTACATCTTATACTACTCCTATATAGGAGTAGTATAAATAAATTATAATATTTTTTATTATAAATAATAATTTATTTTAATTAATATTATAAATATTAAATTATATTATTATTTATTTGAAAGGAGGTTAAGATGGAGAATTACAAACTTATTGTATCAAGAAAAATCAAAGGAACGTTTGTGTCATTCATAACTTTAAGTTGCATTTTAACTGGGTGGTATAATGTTAAATAAGTTTATTCTAGCAGGCAAGTTTAAACCGCTGATTACAGGGCCACGAGATAAGTTTGTTAAAAAAGCCGATCAAGTTAGATCTGTTATTTTTAACAACAATTTATCAGATGTAAAAGCTATTCTATTATACGGCTCTGATACAAGAGAACCCGTGTACTATGCGTTCGGTATATATTATTCTTTACTGAAAGATAGAGTCTTAGACTACGCTATTACAACAGGCCAGCACTTTATCAACCAGCACTTTTTAACAGAAGCAACCAGAGATTTAGACTTGTACGGCAAAATTTACTCCAGTGACCTCCTATTCATCTCTTTATCTCAATTTGATTATACTAGTGATTATTTAGAAAGCCTTTTAATAGATCTAGTTGACACACGCTCAACAAATAACAAGATTACAATTATACACTATGATATTCTCGATACTAAAAACTATATGCACACAACAAAGAAACTATCAGATTATTTTTTAAGTAACCATATAGTAATTGATTTAACAAAGCAGAGTAAGCCTAGTCAACAAACCAGTAACACAAAAGCACAAACTAAGAAAGCATCAGAGAGGTTTATCTAAATGGAGTATACAGTTTTTACAGTATTGACATCACTGCTTGCTACAGAAGATAACAAGTTTATATCAGCAAAAATTGAAGAACTAGAAAATCAGATAAACCTAAATGAAGTTGAAAGACAAATCATAACAGATATCAAGTATAATCTTCAGTTAGGCCAAGCACCCTCTGTTGCATACATTAAGCAAAAGTACTCCTATGCAGATACTAACGTTTTAGGCGTTGTCATTACTAGGGATGCTATTGACTCAGCAATCAGAAGTATTATCATATCGCAATCACAAGCACAGCTTAAGAAAGACTTAGTAACACTAGGAAGTATAGCTAATAACCTAACACCAGAAGAACTAAAGATAAAAATAAATAGCATTCTTGAAAACAAAATACTTACTAGCCATACAGCAATTCCAAAAAATAACCTAAAAGCCATGCCAGACCCATATAACCAGCTTCAACAAAGAAGTGTTGAAGGCTTGTCGATAATCAGTAGACGTATTGAAGCTCACGCTGGTAAAGCAGCAGCAGGTACTATTATCTCAATCTTAGGGTTTGCAGGTTCTTTTAAATCAACATTTGCGCTTCAAACTGCTTATGAAAATGCTATGGCTGGTAAGAATGTTTTATATATTGCTCTTGAGTCTACTGCTGAAGCACTAATTAATAAACTTGTTCTCTGCCATATAGCAAGCACAAGTAATAATAGAAAAGACTTAATCAATAATAGCTGGGTTCGTGATCGAAAACTAACACCAGAGCAGCAAGAGTTTTATAACAATAAGTATCACGAGTTGCTCAATAAAATAAGTAATAGACTTATTATCTGGGATGAAAAAGATATTGTCTATAACACCTTCCTTGATATGAATGACACCCTAAAGAAAGCAAACGACTTATTTAAAGAAACTACCGGGTCTGAGCTTGATGCAATTGTTCTTGACCAGCTAGCATTACTAAAGTTTACAGCCGCAGGCGGAAAAAGATATAATTCTGTTACAGACCTGCTTAATGACTGGGTATCATACTTCCGTAAACAAAGTTTAAACTTTCTTGACTCCGGCCGCCAAATAACAATTTTCCTAGTATCACAGATTAATCGTGAGTCCTATCTTGAGGCAAGCAAGCCAAAGAAAAAAGGTCGGTATGATATTACCTGCGCCTCAGACGCTAACGAAATTGAACGTGCATCTGAAACAATGATAACTCTATACAAAGACCTAGATACTGCTAATACACTGCTCATTAATATTCCTAAAGCACGAAGTGGTGACGTACCTGATAACCCACTTCAATTTGAGGTATATGGTGAATACTCCTATATCGGAAGCCTTAATATTTCTGGTGAAGGTATCACTGCAGATGACTTTAGCAAAGACATTATTAGTCTAGAAAGCCTCATAAATGCTGGCTAATTTAAGACTTTTTAGACTATTACTATAATGCCATTAGTATTAGATAAAGCCTCGAAATTTGGCTCATTTTTGGCCTTAAATTTAATTTTAAAGAATAACAGCTATGCAAAAGAAAACGGAGTTGAGATAGAAGAAGATGAAAATAGATAAAGCAGCGTCAGACTATACTGAAATCAAAGAAAGACTAAATAATTACAGACTGGATGACTACATTGAGGACATTGAAAAACTTGGACTAGAAAGAACCTGGAATATCATATGTCAGTATGCAATCAATTCAGAAGGAGTTTTACCAGGTTTTATTAGTATAAAAAATTATAGTGAGTTATATGAAATCGGTCTAGCAACCCAAGATAAACTCTTGAAAAAGAAGCGAGGTCAGTACTACACCCCAGATGACGTAGCATCAGTGATGAGCGAATGGCTATATAAATGTAAAGGTACCGCTGTATGTGATGTTGCTTGTGGTACAGGGAAATTAATCTTAGCTTACCTGGAGTTAATAGGGTATGATAAAGCAAGAGAGCTCATCTCATCTGGAAACTTATATCTTTATGATTGTGATAGCGTTGCGTTAAAAGTTTGTAAAACAATGATTTCAATAGTGTATGGACTTGATATCGCAGACTCAATTCATGATATTCTTTGTGACTTTTTAGATAAATCTGTGGTCTTACCAGCAGATTGCAAAGTTATATCTAACCCACCATATGCCCAAATAGATGAAGTTCAAGATTATTGGGAACACACAAATATTATATTAGACTCAAAAGAATATTACTCAGCTTTCATGGAAAAGATTTTTAGACAGTCAGCATCTGCTGTAGTTATTACTCCGTTTAGTTTTATGTCAGGAACAAAGTTTTACTCCCTTAGAAAAAGTATGTCTAGTTTTGGGCATGGCTTTATTGTTTCATTTGATAATGTTCCAGGAAGTATATTTAATGGAAGGAAGCATGGCATTTTTAATACTAATACAACTAACGCAGTTAGAGCGGCGATTACAGTTTTTAATTCAGATAGTGAGGTAGTAGGCTATCAGGTTTCCCCACTTATAAGATTTAAAAATGCAGAAAGAAAAACCTTATTAAACTGTAAAATACTAGAAAGCTTGTTACCTAATAAGTTACAAGTTATCAATGAAAAAAATACGCGGTTTGAAAAGGTCCAAAAAGAACTAGTAGATATATTCTATACATGGAGACAAGAGTCAAAGTATAAGATTAAAGATCTCTTATCAAAGACAGAAACTGAGTTAGCAATAAATATGCCGAATACATGTAGATACTTTACAACTGCGAGTTCTAGAAAACTAAATAGAACTGGATCGATAACAATGTATTTTACTGACCAAGATACTTATAGCTTTGTTTATTGTGTTATAAACTCCAGTTTCGCTTATTGGTGGTGGCGTGTTTATGATGGTGGCTTTACATACCCAATAGGCTTGCTTATGGAGATCCCATTGCCTTATAATTTACTATCTCAAGATGATAAAAAGTTTTTTAAAGAAATGTTTAAAAAACTGCAGGGTGAAGAAGAAAATTGTATTGTGAAAAAAATGAACGCAGGTGCTGCGCAAGAAAACATTAAGTTTCCAGAGAAATATAGAAAAGCTATAAATAAAAGACTGCTTGCCATACTAGGGTTTAGTATTGACGAAAGCGTGCTTGATCAAATTCATGCTAATAGCTTCTTAAAGCAGCATATATGAATAAACCAGTATTAGCTGGTATAATTAAGAAGGAGGTAACTATGGACTTTACGCCATTAGAAAAAGAGATTTTAAATCGTGCATTTTATTTGGTCAATGACTTTTTTACATGGGATGACTTAGATGGTGAAGAAGGCTTTGACTTTGAAGACGACATCTACCCAGCGATTGTTAAACTATTAAAGAAGCTTGGCATCGAAGAAATAGTCCATATCTAAGAATAAGTTTAATAAGGAGAAAACATGAGGGTAAACCCAGTTTTAAAATGGGCTGGTGGTAAAACACAGCTTCTACCAGAAATTAATAAAAGACTGCCAAAACAATTTAATACCTATTATGAACCATTTTTTGGGGGCGGGGCGCTTTTGTTCTCCTTGCTCCCTTCTTCTGCTGTTATTAATGATTTAAACTCTGAATTAATGAATGTATATAAATGTATTAAGCATGACACCCAATTCATTAGACTTCTTAAAGAGCTGGACCGGCATCAAAGCTTACATAGTAAGAGCTATTATTATTTAATAAGAGGTCTAGATTGTTCACCATACTATAAGAATTGGCGAGACTACGAAAGAGCTGCAAGAACTATCTATCTTAATAAGACATGTTTTAATGGTCTATATAGAGTAAATAAAAAAGGTCACTTTAATACGCCTATTGGAACAGAGAAATATAAGAAGTTATATGATCTAGATAACATTACAAATATGCATGAATATCTTAAGAATAATAATGTAAAAATACTTTGTGGTAGTTACTCATCTGCAGTTAAAGACGCAAAAGCGGGAGACTTCGTTTATTTTGATCCACCTTATGATTATCAAGATGGTGATGGCTTCACCTCTTATACAGCTAATGGTTTTACAAAAGAAAATCAGGTTGAGCTCTTTAATTTATTTAAAGAATTATCTGATAAAGGTGTCTATGTCATGCTAAGCAATAATAACACAGGTTTTATTCGAGACCTATATAAAGACTATAATATAGATGTTGTTCATGCTAAAAGAGCTATTAATCATAAAGGTGATGGCCGTGGTGCAGTTGAAGAAGTAATCATTACAAATTATTCAAATTCCTAGTTTTGACCCCAGAATTAAAAGTTATACACTATTATATAAGTAAAGCTAGGAGGTTGATAACTATGATAAAACCATCACCTGAGCTACTGAAGCTACTAGTTAATCAAAAAATGTCTTTAGTTAAAATCCTAAAGAAAGCGAATCCATCTGGACTATACGAAGTAGGGAGACCTATTTATTGTCCTTTTCATGAGAACTACCATACACCAGCAGCTGTAATTTACGATGATAAAGACAGTCAGCGCTTATGGTGCTTCTCTGAAAGAAAAATGTATTATGCGTCTGATGCTATTAATATGCTTTTAAATCAAAACCCATATGATATTGGTTTGATTTTATGGAATCGATTAACACCACTAGAACAGCAGCAGTTTGTGGATTCTCATAGTCATAGCTCTTTTGATGTTCCAGTAGTAGAAAAAGCAAAAGTTACTAAAGAGTTTGAAGAGGCAAAGCTAAAGTTTAGGTATGGACAAACAGATTGTATAAGCCTCTTGAAAACTTATATATTAAATTTGTAACCTGCCTTAAAAATATACCTGTTTATAATATTGCACAGTGCAAAACAAAACCCCAAAAGGAAAAGTTTTACACTATATAATATGAATAGAACCTAGAAAAGGATACTAAAATAATGAAGATAACGGAGGAAAGAAATGATTAAACCACAACGTAAAGTTCTAATATTGAGCTTCCCAGTCAGCTCAAAAAGTTTTGAGCTGTTTAATGATATAATGGACGCCACTAGGGACTGTTATATTGAAATTATCAATACTACTAATTATAAAGATTATAAAGAAGTAGTTGTTTGCGCTATTGAAGAAGAAGCCTGTCTCTATTTAGAGGCTATAGCTGATTTCTTTGCTAAAGAATATAATACAAATATGCAAGTAGCATGGCTTAATGAATTATCTAAACCAAAGAC
>ERZ795052.4433-NODE-4433-length-14477-cov-6.507003_pt1 | contig 14477 bp, 14 predicted proteins | sample MGYA00375136_ERZ795052 | MGnify/ENA primary metagenome ERZ795052 (study PRJEB30181, sample SAMN05720156) | activated sludge metagenome | isolation source: Anaerobic digester | place: Japan | collected 2015-05-26 ... | reverse complement strand
TTATCTTAGAGTTGCCGAGCTGAAAATATTAAGAAAGGATTTGTTAATCACTTTTATACTTATCCTTAGGCGGTAGCACCTTATAACGCGGAATAGGGGTGTGGAAAATATCGGTAGGAGTGAGCGCACGATAGTTGACAAGCCATGCAAAATCTTTCAATAAGCGGTCAGGCTGCTCAAGTTGCTTATCAGGATATAAAAGCCCATCCGGTGAATTGAAAAATGTGATAGAGCTAACTTCATTATTTTCAAATAGAATAGTCATTTCACTTGTAGCAGAAGAGTTTATCCCGATGAGCGAGCTATCCTCCTCAAGTATAAAATAGAGGCATTCGGCATTTCCAATAACGTTAACTTTGGTCAACTCTTTTTCAAAAATATACCCTATAATGGTTAATCCTTTGATTTGATTAAACTCCTTTTCCTCAAACACGGAGGAGGCAATAAAACTCGATTTTAGAAGCTGTACCTTTATGTGAGAAGAATCCAGCATAAAAAAACGAATCGTATCGGCAGACAGCTGATTCTCTCCCGACCAAAGAACGGGATTGTGATACATAATTAGCGTAGAATCTTGAACAAAGAAGACAAGTGAATCACAAACGCCTTGTATATCATCACGATAGAATTTTACGTGGTTATAAGTTTGTATCAGTTGAGGTTCTTGTAGAGAATCAAAAAAAAGTTTTAACGTGTCGGCGTGCAGAAAGAGAGAGTCTCTCTTTTCTTCTATTAAAATCAATAAACTGCTGTCCGTAACGACTGAAGTACCGCCCAATTCATGATGTTCTATATAATCGCCCTTGACAATATAGCCTTTAGCCGTGTCAACGATTATAACATTTTGATAACCAATGCCGAAACGTAAATTCCTATCATAAAAAATAGAATCTCCGCTAAGATGTTGCGTTTTATTGAATAATTCAACACTATCAACCAAAAGAGCGATATCTTTTGTGGTATTGTACCAGCCTGAAAGAGTGTAAATAGTATTTTCGTTTGAAACCAATTTAGTGCGCGAAATAAAATAGGCAGTCTCTTCTTTGGTATTGTAAGTTAATGAGTCGCACTCCATATTATACTGATTACTCTTAAGTCTTACATTTTTTTTCAGAACAATTTTGTTTAATGGCGTATAGTAATGTCCTACCACACTTGTAATGACATTATCTTTACTAAGCATTTTTCCCCCCGTAATATAATATCCCACCTCCGTATCCGTGCGATAAACTAAACTGTCCGTATATAAAACCGATTTACTATCTTTTAAAATTACATTTTTTGAGATAGTAATAAGTTTTCTGTCAGCGTCATACGTTAAAAATTTTCCATATAAAAAGGTGGAGTCGTTAATCACAATTTTAATTCGTTCTCCAAAGCCCTCCATATAGTTTCTATCTTTATAGAAGTGGGCGCTATCGCAGTAACCGATTGTTTGTTCGTGCGAAAAAACAACGTTTCCGATAAATCGGTCGACCCCCGGCATAAAATATTCATCGTACTCTAAGGTATTAGCTCTAAAGTTGATTTTTCTCGGTGTGTTTTGTGAAAATAGGAGATTTATCCCAAACAAATGGAGCAAAACAATCAGCAGAATTTTATATGTTAAGCGATGAAACATCTTAATACTCTTTAATAGCAATAATTCTATCTTGTTGATAGGTTGTCTTTTTTATGGTATCACCGTTGCTTGCAAATTCAATCTCAATTCCATCCTTTAGATTTTGAACGTAATGAGTGATTTTCATTAAATTTCCTTCTTCATCATAGGCTATTAAAGTTCCGTTTCCTTTATCAAAAGAGGCTTCTCCTACGGGAAATCCACGTTTGTCAAAATAGTGCCACTCGCCGTCGAACAGGTCGTCATGAAAAGCTCCTTCCTCTTTCAGTAAGCCGCGAGCGTGCCACGAAGCATAATATCCGTTCTTTTTTCCTTCTTTGTAATGAATTTCAGTGATTAATTCTCCTTGTCTGTTATAAATACGTTCAATCCCATCTAATAGGTCATTTTTATAAAAACTCTCCGATTCAACTTTTTGCCCCGTAAACCAACGTGTCATTTTCCCCTCTTTTTTGCCGTTTATCAGTTGAATTTCCAACTTTTTACTTCCGTCATCACGGTAATAAACCGACAAGCCGTGTTCTTTCTTTCCCTTATACTCAATTATTGAACGAACGGTACCGTTTGGATGGTAGGTTACCTCCTTGTGTGTACAAGCTGTGAAAAGAAGTGATAAAAGAATAAATGATAGTTCTATTTTTTTTTTCATAAAAAAAGAATTATAGCTTTGCTTAAGTAGCTAAATAGAGGTACAAAAATAGTGATTTTTAGTATATCATAAGTCGAATGTGAGATAATTTTTTAACGCTGATTCCCACTTAAATATTAAAATAAAGTTATTTAATTGTAAAATAATTCTTATTTTTGTAGACGACTATTTATTACTAAATTATTACAAGGAAACAGTATAGATGATAGAATATTTTAAATTTTCCAAGGGCGAATGGCGGGCTATCTTCCTGTTACTCATACTAATTACGCTCTCCTTTGCAACGACAATTTTTAGTAAAAAAACTCCTTCGTCCAATGATAATATGGAGAAATTTAAGCGAGAAATTGCTGAATTTGAGGCGAAACAAAAGCAAATTGCCGATTCCTTAGCGGTTATTAGAGGAAATAGGAAATATTATTCAAATGAAAAATTTGCGAGTAATTTCCCTCTATACTCGACCAATGATACTATTGATAAGAATAAAAATAGACGAAGTGAGTATACGATTAAAAAGCAGTACGAGTTAAAGAAAATAGAGTTAAATAGTTGCGATACGAACGATATTATGAAAGTTCCTCAATTTGGTGCCAAGAGGGCAAAAAAAATAGTGGAATATAGAGACCGATTAGGAGGTTTTGCCGATTTAAGTCAACTGCTTGAAATTTTTTCGTTGCAAGATTTCAAGATAGAATATTTGGAAAAATATTTTTATATAGACGAAAAAAGAATTAAAAAACTTTCTATCAATAGTGCCGATTATAAAGAGTTGATACAACATCCTTACATGGATGCCTATTTAGTAAAGACGGTTCTTCAATATCGCGAGAAAAACGGGAAAATTGATTCAATTACGGAGTTTCAACAGTGTACGCATGCGTACGAAGAGTTGATAAAGCGATTAACGCCTTATCTATCTTTTGATTAGAGTATTGAGATTGCTTTTTATTCTTGCGTTGTTTGTTCGGTTTCGGCTTTGGAAGGTCTTTCCTTATTGTAGTCGGATTTTGTAATAAAAGCACAAGCAAGACAAAGTATCATAATTCCTGCGGCTAAACTCCAAGTTGCCTTTTCTAAAAAATCGGTTGTCTTACGAACTCCCATTATTTGGTTGGAAGATGCAAAATTAGAGGCTAACCCTCCGCCTTTTGAATCTTGAATGAGAACGAAGAAAGCTAAAATTAAACAAGCTAAGATAATGATTACTAATAGGAATATTAACATTTTTTATTTTTTTATGACTTTTTTTTATCAGTTTTTATTTTTTCAATTTGCTCTGCAAAATAACAACTTTTTTCTGGATTTTGCAAGGATAATTTTTTAAAAATTTTAATAGCCTTTCCGACATATCCTTGGTCAGCATAGATGAGAGCTAAAGTTTCCGATATAATCTCGGGATTTTCAACACAACTTGATTTTCCGTAGTTGGCAGTATCGTTGTGAATAGCAGGGTCAAACTTGATTTTCGGTGGATCTGCGGAAAACTTCTCAATTAAATTATCAATAATTAATTCATCGCTCTTTTTCTGTGGTTGAAGGTTTTGAGGCGGGGACGGTTGTGGTTGTTTTACTTGTTCACGTTGCGGCGGAGTCGTGGGCGGAATATAAGAGTGGAATTTATTTCGATTGATGAGTGAGAGCAGTAACTTCGGTTTTAGGGCTTCATAAGCAGTCGGATTGAACTCTTTTAATGTTCGAGCATACAAAAAAGTAATTAATCCTGAAGCCGGGAAATATTCTTGATACAACTTAAATTGTTCAATATCATTTTCTTGTGGCTTGAATTGTAATATTGTGTCTGTAAATGCTCGTTTAACGGAATCCATAATTCAACATCTATTTTTACCAATTGACAAAAGCCTTATTAAAAATGTCGTCAGTGAGAGCTTCATTAATTTGAGTAACTAAAGTACTTTCCACGGCTGTGAAATTTTGATTACTCGGATAGTCAGCGTAGCGAGTGAAAGTTTGTTCAAAATTTTTGCTTTTATCAAATTTATTTGAAAATTTAATGTGGACGGAAATAGTCAGTCGGTTCATTGCCGCCGTTTCAGTGCCTTGAATTGCGATAGGTGAAATCGTATAAGAGGAGATGCTACCGGAAAAGGCGTAATCGCCGGAGTGATTAACCAAGGCGAGCGAGGTTTGGCGTTGTATCATATCTTTGAGTGCCGTCGTGAAATCTTGACTTAAAGTAGGATTTACAATAGTGGCGTTGTTTATAAAAGTGGCAACACTGACCGTCTTTGCGTTTGGGTGAATGTCGCTCCCCGACAATGAAATAGACATTTTACAGGAGGTGCAAAGCAGAAGTAACAATCCGAAAATTGCAGAGTGATAGGAGTAAAAAGAAATTTTCGTTCTCTTTTGCATCATTTATAAATCCAATTCTTTTATTTTTCGGTAAAGAGTGCGTTCCGATATTCCCAATTCTTTAGCTGCCTCTTTTCTTCTATTGTTGTGTTTTTTTAATGCTTTTTTAATTAGTTCTTTTTCTGAATCAAGCAGAGAGAATTGCTCATTAATGACGACAGAATCTTCGAATAGTTCGCTATCCTCACTCTTTTTTTCATCAAAATGTAAAATAGATTCACTCTCAATACTTGTACTCGGAATCGCTACGGTTTTTCCTATTTTGCTATTTATATCCTCGTCTTGAATAATTTGATTAACGAGTGCTTTAAGTTCGGTCATCTCACGCTTCATATCTATTAAAAATTTATAGATAAGCTCTCTTTCAAAAAGTTCATTTTTATCAGTTGACGTTGAGGGAATTATCATCGGTAAATTAGATAAAGTGTTTTTCTTCAAATATTTAGATAAGGTTTCTTCGTCAATAACTCTATTTTTTTCGAGGGTAGATATCTGTTTTGTAATATTTTTTAATTCCCTAACGTTGCCGGGCCATCTGTACTCTTGAAGGAGTTCGATAGCATTTGGAGTTAATGAGATTGGAGGGACGCGATATTTTTCGGAAAAATCGGATGCAAACTTAGTAAAGAGGAGGAAGATATCTTCTTTTCGTTCGCGTAGTGCCGGTACATATATGGGAACGGAATTAAGACGATAATAGAGGTCGGCACGAAATTTTCCTTTAGCAATTCTATCGGCTAAATTAACATTCGTAGCTGCAATAACTCTCACTTTGGTACGTAAAACTTTGGACGACCCTACGCGCATGAAGTCGCCGTTTTCTAAAACCCGCAGCAATCGAGCTTGCGTAGGAAGCGGCAAATCGGCAACCTCATCAAGGAAAATAGTTCCGTTATTCGCAACTTCAAAATAACCTTTACGCATTTCAGTAGCTCCGGTGAAAGCCCCTTTTTCGTGCCCAAAGAGCTCGGAATCAATAGTCCCTTCCGGTATAGCCCCACAGTTAACAGCAATATACTCCCCATGTTTGTAGCTGCTATATTGGTGAATAATCTTTGAAATATTGTCTTTCCCAACCCCGCTTTCTCCGGTAATTAATACGGATAAATCAGTTATGGCAACTTGTACGGCAATCTCAATAGCTCGGTCAAGTGCCGCATTATGCCCAACAATACCAAATCTCTTTTTTATTGAAACTAAATCCATTTATCCACAATTTGATACAAAGATACAAGTTTTTTGCAGAAAATCTACTTTTAGCCGTTCATTGAAATTAGAAACTCTTCATTAGTTTTAGTAGGTCCCATTTTTTCTTTTATCAAAGTCATAGCTTCTACCGGTGTCATATCAGCAAGGTGGTTGCGTAAAATCCAGATTCTTTGAATTGTTTCGCTATTATGTAAGAGGTCGTCTCTACGGGTACTTGAAGCTACAATGTCTACGGCAGGGTAGATACGTTTATTAGATAATTTCCTATCCAATTGTAATTCCATATTACCGGTACCTTTAAACTCTTCAAAAATCACCTCGTCCATTCGAGAACCCGTATCAATTAAAGCGGTAGATATAATCGTTAATGAGCCGCCGTTTTCTATATTTCTTGCAGCACCGAAGAAACGTTTCGGTTTTTGCAGTGCGTTAGCTTCGACACCGCCCGATAAAACTTTTCCGGAAGCTGGGGCTATCGTGTTAAAAGCACGTGCTAATCTGGTAATAGAGTCCAGTAAAATGCATACGTCATGACCGCACTCAACCATTCTCTTTGCCTTTTCAAGAACAATATTGGCGATTCTAACGTGTCTCTCAGCAGGCTCATCAAAAGTTGAAGAGATAACTTCAGCTTTAACATCACGTTGCATGTCGGTTACCTCCTCCGGTCGTTCGTCAATTAAAAGAATGATGAGATAAATTTCGGGGTGATTAGCGGCAATGGCATTAGCCACCTCTTTCAGTAAAACGGTTTTCCCTGTTTTGGGTTGTGCCACAATAAGCCCGCGTTGCCCTTTGCCAATAGGACAGAAGAGGTCTATTACGCGTGTACTTAAAGTCTCATCGGCATGCCCGGTAAGTTTAATTTTCTTGTCAGGAAACATGGGAGTAAGATAATCAAAAGGAATTCTATCCCGAATCTCTTCCGGTAATCTACCATTAATTTTTTCCACCTTAATAAGCGGGAAAAACTTTTCCCCTTCCTTCGGAGGACGAATAAGTCCTTTAATCGTATCGCCGTTCTTTAACCCGAACAATTTAATTTGTGACAAAGAAACGTAAATATCATCGGGGGAGTTGAGGTAATTATAATCGGACGAGCGTAAAAAACCGCAATTGTCGTGCGTAATTTCCAATACTCCTTCTGCTGAAATTTCACCTTCGAAAGTCGCTTGAGAAACTAAATTCCACTGCTCTTCAAAAATAGAGGGAGCTTTTTCTGCCGAAGCCGCCTCCATGATTACTTGTTCATCTTCCGTTAACGGCGTGTCTGTTACAATAGATGTATCTGTTAGTAATTTCTCGGTCTCTACTTCGTCATCAGAAAAATCAGGGGACGAAATCAGCGTCTCATCATCTAAAAGAGTGCTATTGATAAGCTCTAAAGATGTAGTTTTGTCAGCTCCTTGAATAGTGTCTAAAAGACTTTTTTTAGAAGTAGCCTTTTCTGTGCTTTTTTTCTTGCTTGTTTGCTTGGTAGTTTTTGACACTTCCTTTTTAGAACGTGTGGTTTTACTTGATTTAGCAGTAGTAGTGGCAGTAGCAGTAGTAACAGCAGCAGTAGTAGTATCTGTAGGCTCCGCCTCTTTGGATTTTGTTGCGGGTTGGATGTCGCTAACAGTGTCGTCAGAAAGAGAATTATAAACAGTTTCTTTCTCTTTTACTACTTCTTCAGGTGCTGTTTTACCTTTATCTGCTGAATTTGAACTGAGCGGTTCACGACTATTGTTATTGGTAAGGCTAACGTTAAGAATTTTATTTTCGTTAGAAGTTGCAATAGGAGAAGCCTGAGAAGTTGTGATTCTTTTTCTCTTAGGCTTTGGTTCAGATGAATTAAGCATAAATTGGATGTTAAATAAGTAATGAAAACATTAAAAGTATTTTAATAATAAAGTATACGGATATATTAAAATTTAAAACCGATAAATTGTAAATCGTAGTAGTTTGAAATGAAAAAACTACGCTGCAAAGATATAATTTTTTTTAATGCAAAAAAAATAAAATTATTTACCAAAAAAAGAGTCATTTACCACGATTCGAATCATAAAACCATAGTTGAAAGTGAAATCTTTATAGCCTTTTAACCCATATTTAGCAGCGGTAACATAACAAGTCGGATCAATCGAAATAATGGGATTAAATGCCAATTTAATACCGACAGCACTTGAAACGCCAAAGCCCGCTCCCCCATATTTGGTGTCGAATGTCTGCATGTTCGTATTCGCTACGTATGTGCTCCCTCCATAAATATCCAATAAAGAAAACTTCTGTCCCTCAATATATGCATTAAAACTTTTAACACGAACAAAGTTAAATTGTCCTCCAAGTTCTATAAAAGGTTCTACAATGCTTTTTGTTTTAAATAGATAGATGGCATTCAAATCAAAAAAAGAACGATTTTCTATCCCTACAATGTCATAAAGAAGATAGTCGGGAGTATCATTGCCGGGGACGGTTTTATTAAAAGTAACGGAAAAAACATCAGCCGCTTTTAATCTGGCAAATGAATAGTTGAGCGATATCCCCCAAGACTCGTTAAAGCGATATTTAACTCCTAATTGAATAAAAAAACCGGGTGAGTAACGCATTTTTTTAGGCAACTCAGCTAATTTTATTTGAGGGTCGCTGCCGGAAATAAAATGATTGTTCGAAGTAATTAAGTTGTCTATCGACTGCTTCCACGAATAGTTATTAAAAATATAGTTTAAATTATTTTCGTTCGTAGCACTGCCGTTGTAATAAGCGGCGGTGTAAAAGTTGCTAAAAAAGACCCCTCCGGCAATGGAAAAATCAACCCCTTGCTTTAAATTTCTTATATTCTCTTCGTCCGAATTAATATTTTGTCCGCTTAAGAAAGAGAGAGAGAATATGAAAATTAAGAAAATAGCTGTTTTTTTCATGCCGCAAAAATACATTTTTTTTTAAGATATTGAAATAATCTTTTTTAGTTCAATAAGTTGATGTTTTTTTATATATTTTTGCAATTGTAATAGATAGATATCGAAATTTATTGAAAATGTTGTTGTAATAGACCTTATTATTATGTATATTGATGTTGACAAAGCGGTAAAAGATAAAAATCCACAACTTTATAAGTGGCTTCCTTCTTTTGTCTTGAATTGGATAAAACGTCTTATACATCAAGATGAGATAAATGAGTATCTTGATAATTATAAAGGTACTTCCTCTATAGAATTTGCGCAAAGTGTAATCTCTTATTTTGATGTCGAGATTAAAATTAACCAAGAAGAAAATCTACCTAAAACCGGAAGATATATCGTTGTATCCAATCATCCGTTGGGCGGGTTGGACGGTCTTGCTTTAATAGCCACTCTCGGGAAATATAGAAAAGATTTAAAATTCCCCGTTAATGACCTTTTAATGTATTTAAAAGAATTGAATGAAGTATTTATTCCGATTAATAAGCATGGGAAAAATAGTCTTCAGGCTGTGAAAGAACTTAATGCCGTTTTCGAGTCTGACGAGTTAATATTTTATTTTCCGGCAGGATTATGTTCCCGAAAACAAAAAGGGGGAATCTATGATTTGGAGTGGAAAAAAACTGTTGTCTCTAAAGCGAAAGAGTATAAACGCGATATTATTCCCGTCTTTTTTAAAGGCGAAAATTCAAAACGTTTTTATAATTTAGCAAATTGGAGAAAAAAGTTAGGAATAAAAATAAATATTGAAATGCTTTTCCTTCCGGACGAAATGTTTAGACAGAGAGGAAAGAAATTTGAAATGACTTTCGGAAAACCGATAAGTTTTGAGACGTTTAATAATTCAAAAAATGATAAAGAATGGGCAGCTTGGCTTAAAGACCAAGTATATGCTCTAAAATAAAAATGATGATAAAATGAAGGAGATTATTGCCCCTATTGATAGGGAACTTTTACTGGCAGAATTGACAAAAGATAAATTACTTCGCAGAACGAATGCGGGAGATAATGATATTTATCTCGTTGACGCACACGATTCACCTAATATGATGTTGGAGATTGGACGTCTACGTGAAATTACTTTTCGACAAGCCGGTGGCGGAACAGGAAAAGAGGTCGATATTGACGAATATGACACAGCCGCCGTACCCTTTAAGCAATTAATCGTATGGGACCCGGAAAAACAAGAGTTGATTAGTGCCTATCGTTTTATACTTGGACGCGACGTGCCGCTCGATGAAAATGGCTATCCTCACACACCGACATCAAAACTTTTTCACTTCTCTCCCGAATTTATTGAAAATCAATGGCAAAGAACTATCGAATTAGGGCGTAGTTTTGTGCAACCAAAATATCAAGCAACCGTCAGCTTACGTCTTGGGCTTTTTTCACTGGATAATGTTTGGGACGGCTTGGGAACATTGATAGTAGATAACGAAGATATTGATTACTTTTTCGGTAAAATGACGATGTACAGCTCTTACAATCGCTTAGCACGCAATTTGATTCATAATTTCTTGGAAAAACATTACAAAGGAGATGAGAATCTAGTGAAACCGCAATTCCCCGTTAAGATGAAAAAAGAGAAAAAAGGAATTAAGGCGTTGTGGAGTAACTCTATTACCGAAGATTTTAAATTGTTGAATAAAAATATACGCGACCTTAAGGAGACCATTCCCCCACTTATTAAAACTTATATAACTCTCTCTCCTACAATGCAATATTTCGGTGCTTCTTATAATCATGAGTTTGGTGAAGTAGAAGAAATTGCTATATTAATCAATATTCATGACATTTACGAAGAAAAGAAAAAACGTCATATAGATACTTATCGAAAGTCAGACGAGGTTAGTTTATAATTTAGTAGCTAATTTTTTAATTTTAATTTGGGCGTGTCCCCTCGCTACGCTCGGGGTCGGTCTTCGGTTACAAGTCCGCGGGCACAAGCCGTGGGGACGCAAGGCGGCAAAAAGAGCTTACAAGCTCGCTTTTTTGCCGCCGCGTCCCCAGCGGCTTCCGCCCTTGCGGGCTTTCCACCTGCGCCCTCACGCCGCCCAAGTTGAATGTAGAATGTGGAAAATAAAAAACGGGGAGATTTAAAACCAATCTCCCCGTTTTTATTGTAAAATTTATTACTTCTCTTATTTTACTAATACTTTTTGAGCCGCATCTCCAACGCGAACAATGTAAATTCCTGCAGGAACTTGAACGGTTGTAGAATTTGATAAATTAACCGTGTTAATAAGTTGACCTGTAACGTTGTAAATTTGAGCAGTAGCTGCATCAGCGTTGTTGATAGTAATCATACCGTTTCCGCCGAAAACTTCCAGCGAATTTACTATTTCCGTCTCAATGCCGGTAGCACCGGTTAAAACGGCACGGATATTCCAGTTTCCGTCTAACCCTGCTTCAGATAATTCAAACCAACCGTCTTCTTCACCAAAATACAACCAACCACCTTTTCCGGCAACAATTGGACCAGCGTCACATCCTGCTGGGAAACCGGCAGCAGCGGTTACTTCATAACCTACCCAATAGTCACCTGATACAAGTGGTACAGGAGTGGGAAGAACAAATTCGTTCCATCCATCTACTAAGTTAGTTACAGGTGCTTCAAGTAACAATTCGCCAGCTTCTGTTGCGGTACCGTTACCGTAAATCTTTACTTTTGCAGCCGTTGCCCATGGTGTTACGGAATCTTGAGAACTTACCATAAACACCAAGAATTTCACTTTACTGATATTATTAGAACCGTAGTATGCAGCCAACTCATCAGCTGTGAATCTTGCCGCTACTTCAAATACGGCTTCACTGTTAGTACCTATACCATTAGCATTTTCTCCGTCAAAATGTATTTCAACATCAGCTTTGGGAGATGGGGTTTTTGCTGTAGTTTTTACGCTAGATATATTCTGAGCGTTTAATCCAAATGCTACAAACATAGCAACTAAAAAATAAGTAAATTTTCTTTTCATGTTTAATAATTTTAATTGTTTATAAAAATTGCATTTGCAAAAGTAATAATATTTTTCAATTAATCAATGAGTATTATCCAGAAAAAATGATAATTTTTTTATTTTTATCGTAAAACCCATAGTGATATAGTTACAAAAACAGAGTCTTTTGTAAAAAAAATCTAAATTATCAGAAAATTTTTAATATTTTTATGGTTTTGTAATAAAAAAGATGTATATTTGTAAGTTGAAATATATAACAATGAGTAATATTTATTAATTAAAACCAATTTAACATGAAACAACTATTTACAAAATTATTTTTAGCGTTTTTTGCGTTAGTAATGTCAGCCAGTTTGGCAATGGCACAAACGGTCATCTTTCAAGACGACTTTGAAAGTGACACTCCCTTATCAGCTTGGACACTTGTAGATAATGACGGCGATGGCAACAATTGGGATGTAGGTCAATATACACATATAACTCAGGCCTACAGTGGCTCTTATATGGCATCTTCATGGTCATGGTCAGAGAACCCGTTTGATCCTGACAATTGGATGATTACTCCTCTTGTAGAAGGAGCCGCTTCTGTTCGTTATTTTGTTAGTACCAGCCCGCTATATCCGGATCACTATGGCATCATGGCATCTACAACCGGTAATGCCCTTACTGACTTTACCGTTGTTTTTGAAGAAACTGTTCCTGTTGAGGAAAAGAACGCTACCCCTTGGTTGCAGAGGGATATTCCGTTACCTCCAGGAACAAAATATGTTGCTTTTCGCCACTATGAAAGTGCTGACCAGAACTTCTTGCTTATTGACGATGTTAAGATTTTTGGAGAAGGTGGCGGTAGCGGAATCGCAGAAACACTCCCTAATATTAATGCCAAGGTTCATCCAAATCCGGTCATTAGTGATTTGAAAATTGAATGTGAGAAGAATATTGATAAATTAGAACTTTACGATGCTTTTGGCAGAATAGTTATTAGCCAAGAGAATGTTCTAAACAATACCTCTATTGATGTATCAAGCCTTGCTAACGGAATCTATATCCTAAAACTTCGTACCGCCGAAGGCATAGGAGAGTATAAAGTTGTGAAGAATTAAAGTTTTTAGTAAATTCTGAGTAACTTTAAAGCTTAATATTCGGAACACGGAACAATCCTGTATTTTGTAGTGTGACATAACACAAACAATAAGACCAAAACAGGGACATTAAAAATTAATGTTCCTGTTTTTATATATCAAATACATTGATTACTTTGTTTTACTAACACTTTAAAAGTAGCTTCAAGAAAAAAAACAGTCATTAAGATTTTTTTTTATATTTTTATGATTTTGTATTAAAAAAGATGTATATTTGTAGGTTGAAATATACAAAATGAGTAATATTATTAATTAAAACCAAATTAACATGAAACAAGTATTTACAAAATTATTTTTAGTGCTATTTGCGCTAGTAATGTCAGTTAGTTTGACAATGGCACAAACAGTAATCTTTAGCGAAGATTTTGAAAACACGGAAGATCTTGCCATACCTACGGACTGGTCACTTATTGATGCAGATGGTGACGGTAATAACTGGTACGCTCTAGTTGGACATGTGGGTATTCTTGGTTATAATGGAAGTGCGGGATTAATGACTTCCGCTTCGTACAGTGGAAGTGCGTTAACACCGGATAACTGGTTAATCACTCCGCAAATAGGTTTAGGTACAGCTTCAAGTTTAAAGTATTATGTATGTGCCCAAGATGCAGCCTGGCCTGCCGACCATTATGGTGTTTATGTTTCTACAACCGGAACAGATGTTGCTAATTTTATTTTATTGTTTGAAGAGACCTTAACAGCAAGCAGGGAGCAAGGAGTTTGGTTTGAAAGGGATATTGACCTTTCGGCTTATAATAACCAGCCAATTTATATCGCTTGGAGACATTTTAATAGTGTTGATGTCTTTAGAATGAATCTAGATGATATTACTGTTACAAGTACTAGCGGTGGTAGCGGAATTGCAGAAATACTCCCTAATATTAATGCCAAGGTTCATCCAAATCCGGTCATTAGTGATTTGAAAATTGAATGTGAGAAGAATATTGATAAATTAGAACTTTACGATGCTTTTGGCAGAATAGTTATTAGCCAAGAGAATGTTCTAAACAATACCTCTATTGATGTATCAAGCCTTGCTAACGGAATCTATATCCTAAAACTTCGTACCGCCGAAGGAGTAGGAGAATATAAAGTTGTGAAGAATTAAAATTTTTAGTGTAATTCTGAATAACTTTAAAACTTAATATTCGGAACACGGAACAATTCCGTATTTTGTATTGTAACATAACACAAACAATAAGACCAAAACAGGAATATTTTAAATTAATGTTCCTGTTTTTTTTATATATGAAATACTACATTGATTACTTTGTTTTACTAACACTTTAAATGTAGTCTCAAGAAAAAAACAGTCATCAAGAAATTATTTAATATTTTTATGTTTTGTAATGAAAAAATGTATATTTGTAAATTAAAACTTACAAAATGAGTAATATTATTAATTAAAGCAAATTTAACATGAAACAATTGTTCATAAAATTATTTTTAGCGTTATTTACGCTGGTAATGTCAGCCAATTTGGCAATGGCACAAGTAAACATGAACCGCTGGATTGAACTTACCGTTCAGCCAGGAGAGTTGATAAGCTTAGACCTCAAGGCAGATGCAGACAACACAGAAGTAAGA
>ERZ795052.4432-NODE-4432-length-14480-cov-5.680139_pt1 | contig 14480 bp, 13 predicted proteins | sample MGYA00375136_ERZ795052 | MGnify/ENA primary metagenome ERZ795052 (study PRJEB30181, sample SAMN05720156) | activated sludge metagenome | isolation source: Anaerobic digester | place: Japan | collected 2015-05-26 ... | reverse complement strand
TATCAAGGAACGCAGACCAGTTAGGATCGCCCTTCTCCGGCAATCGTCACAGCAGCTCAAGATGTACAAAGAATTTTGGGAACACGCTGGTGAGGCATTCCTTCTCGTACACCATGAGAGTGAGCAGATTCTCGACGCAAACCCGCTTGCTTGTGCAATGTACGGATATCGTAGGGAGGATATGCTCAAAAAGAAGATCACCGACCTCAGTGAATCCCCTCAATGTACACGAGCTGGGATGGATGAGAGGGCAACGTTCATCCCTCTGCGTTGGCATATCCGCCGAGGGGGAATGAAGTTCCCAATCGAAGCGAAGATCAGCTACTTCAACGACCAGGGTTATACTGTGTGTGCTGTAATTATCAAGGAATTGCCCCTGCCAAAAGAAATTATTGATGAGGTTGTATGATGCTCAAGTGGGAGTATCATTACTGTGAGGTTACTAAAGCGAGATGTGAACGTGGTTCATGTGGAGAGTGCCCTGCGGATTCTGAGGCAGAAATCGTCACTTCGTGTCGTAATTTCAGAATCAGAATGGAGGATATAGCAGTATTGCATAACGAAGGTCATTGTGATAATTGAAGGTCAAGATGATAAAGAATATACTGTCAAAATTCGGATATGTGAAGAAAACAGGGCCTACACAACTAAAGGATGATCTCACGATCTACAGATCATTGAGAAGTGTCCTTGAGTCTGAAAATATCGCCGTATCCCAACCATATTCTCAGAGTATATGGGTTTATGCAGCTATAAATGCCATTGCAGGTAACATTCAAAGGGTTCCCTTCCGTCTATACAAATCAAGACCAATTGGTAGAGAGCCAAAAGTGATCGAATCTGGTCCTCTATATGAAGTATTCACAAATCCAAATCCATACATGACACAAGAGTTGTTATTCAGTGCAACGATGACCTTCTTGAGTCTGTATGGTGAATGCTTTTGGATTCTTGAACGAGGGGATGTTACTCAAATTCCTTCTGAGATATGGACATTCAATCCCACAAGATTTGAACCTGTTTTCAACGAGGCAAATGGAATGGTTGTGGGATGGGCATATATGAAGGGTACAACACATGAGATTACTTTCCCAGCATCTCAAATTGTTCACATTAAATATTTCAATCCTTACAATGACATCAGAGGCATGTCCCCACTTGCAGCAGCTCGAAACAGCATAGACCAAGATTACTTTGCTGGTCAGTATAACATAAATTTCTTTAAGGATGGTTGTGAGATTGGGGGATTCCTAACGACTGATCAGGAACTTAGTGATGAACAGTACGAGAGGATACTGAGACAATTTGAAGATAGACATAGAGGGGCAGGTAAAGCCCATAGGGTAGCCTTGATTGAAGGTGGTGCTAAATTTTCAGAGGCTAAGATTTCCCAGAAAGACATGGAGTTCATCGAAACGAAGAAAATGTCTCGATCGGAGATCATGGCTGTCTATAAGGTTAATGAAGTAGTATTAGGTTTATATCAGGATATAAAGTCATATGAAGGCATAAAATCTGCTCATAAAGCATTTTGGGAAGAGTGTCTTGTTCCTAAAATTACTTACATAGAAACACTTCTCTGGGCGAAGTTGTTTGCTAAGATCGAAGGTGGTAAGGTGTATGGAGCGTTCGATCTAGCAAATGTCGGTCCGTTGCAGACCAACTACTCGGAAAAAGTGGACACTGCAATGAAGATGTTCCATATGGGGTGGCCGATCAACCAGATCAATCAACGTCTACAGATGGGTATGCAGGATGTGCCTTGGGGTGATGAGTGGTGGGTGCCTGGGGGTTTCCTACCTGTAACACAAATTTTGAATAATACCACCGAAGGGAAAACGGAAAATGATTCGGAGGGGGAAACAAGCACTCCTGAGGATGTAAAGACCTTTAGGTATTTATCTATTGAAAAGGAGTACAGGAAGAAATTAACGAGATTTTTGTTTGATTGCAGGAAAATCTCTCTCGACAACATATATAATAATAAGGATACACAGGTGGGAGACAAGGAGTATGGTCGGCTTAAAAAAGGTCTATCCGATGTTTATACTCAGGCAATAAATCAGGGAGTGTTTGTTGTTCAGAGAGACCTTGGAGAAGTGATTCCATTAACCGAAATTCACACGAGGTCAGTGAAATTCAAGGAAAACAGGTTGGAATATATTGTGGATGGGTTCCGGCATGTGATAAGTGGCATTCCGTGTGAGGATGCAGATAGAATTAGGGATGTTTATAACATGCTTTCAAATAAGGTGAATGATCTTGCGAGAAGTGAGTCGGAGGCCGCAGTTAAGTTTGGAATGGATGTTGCTACAAAATATATAAGAAAAATGTTGGATCCTGTTCTTATTGAAAAGGAGGAATGAGGTCATGGACAAGAAGGTAAAGTATTTCGCAGGCAAAATCAAGTCGGTTGATGAGACCAATAACACAGCGGAAGTTGTAATCTCCGACGAAACCGTTGATCGCTATCGCGAGATAGTTAGAGTGGAAAGCTTTGTGAAAACAAAGAAGGAATTCATGAAGCATCCGATCCTGCTTTCTTCTCATGCGTATCGAGGGTTGATGATGCAGATCGGTCAGTTCACAAAACTTACCATTGACTCGGTGAATAAGGAGGTTGTGGGGAAGATCGAATACTTTGTTGGTCTTGGCAATCAGGAGGCTGATTGGGCCTGGCAACTTGCGAGGAAGGGAATCGCTGCATTTAGTATTGGCTTCATTCCTAAGAAATGGGTGGAATATGGTGAAGAAGAACGTGTGAAAACTGGTGCTTATGGTGAGTATCAGGATATTGAATTGCTTGAGGTGTCTCAGGTGCTCATTCCTGCGAATCCTTCTGCGTTGCAGAGAAGCTTTGATGCGGAGGAAGTGGATGAGGATGAAATCTCTGATGTGGATGCTCTTGTTAAGATGCTACAGGAAAAACACAAGGATTTCTTCGAGGTAAAGGATTCAATAGAAGAGGAGGAACTGAAAGGTGTTATAGCCTATCATGATTATGGTGTGGCTGATAAGGATACTACTTGGGACGCCGCTTCTGAAATCAAGGCGGCGTCGGTTGAGGATTTAAAGAAGATGTGCACCTGGTATGCCGATCCTGGTGACAAAAAAGGTGATTACAAATTGCCCCATCATAAAGCGAACGGGTTTGCTTGTGTATGGCACGGGGTAGCCAATGCCGCTGCTCGTCTTCCTCAGAGTTCGATTCCTGAGGTGGATCACGCTGGTATAAAAAGTCATTTGGGCAAACATTACAAACAGTTTGATGAAACTCCTCCTTGGGATAAAAAGGAGTGGGATGCTTGGGTAGATCACTGCAAGGAGTCTGTTACGGTAGGGGACATTGCTCGATTTGACAAAGTTGCATTTAAGGAACTGTTTGCAATTGATCTGGATGACTATGTGAAGGACCATCTTCGGTATTTAGATGGGTATCAGATTGATGCTGTCAAAGAGTTTCAGGAGGAGGTTCTCTCCAAGATAGAATTGCTGTTGGAGAGGATGCAGGATTTGTCGGTGAGGTTGTCGGTTATTGAAAATAACTTCATTGGTGAAGAAATGGAAACCGTTGACAATGAGGTAGAAACCATTGACAAAGACAAGGAAATAGAAGATGTGATCAGCGAAGTTGTTGGGGAGGATAAGGATAAGGAGTTGTATGAGGAATTCAAAAAGGTATTTCACAAAGAAGAACCTTCCCTTGAGGAGGTGAAAAATCTCTTTGAGGAAATTAACAATGAAATCAAGGCTAAATTCTCGGTTCAGTCATAAGGACAATGGACCAGAAGGGAATGGAACCTGATTCAAAAATAAAAAACAATAATAAAAACAAGGAGGCACAAATATGAATCCGATTATCGAAGAAATCAAAAAGATGCTCGAGGAGCAGAAGGCACATCTCCTTTCAGGAGTTGAAACTCAGATTGAAACCAGAATGAACAAAATCGAAGCCCTTGAGACTCGTATCAAGGAGATCGAGGATCAGTGGAAACAGAGAGCTGTTGTTCCTGGTCTTGAGGACGAGAAGCAGAAATTCTCTCTGTTTAAGGCTATTTGGGCAATCAAATACAATGATTGGTCAAATGCGGGGTTTGAAAAGGAAGTTTTTGCGGAAACTCGCAAGAAGGCCATGGCAATGGGGACTGGCTCTACTGGTGGATATATTGTCCCGACGATCTACATTGCAAACATCATTGAACTCCTTCAGGCTAAGTCTGTTGTGGCTCAGATGGGTGCGACGATTCTTGGCCCCCTGCAGGGTTCTCCTGTTCAGCTTCCTCGGCAGTCTGGTGGAGCTACTGCGTATTGGGTTGGTGAGAACAGTGCCATTACGGCATCGGATCTGTCTCTCGAACAGCTCAGTCTGACCCCGAAAAAGGTTGGAGCACTTGTCAAACTGAGCAACTCTCTCATCAAACTGAGCAACCCCTCTGCCGAAGCTCTCGTCAATAGAGACATTGCCCGTTGTCTTGCTCTGAGCATCGATCTTAAAGCCCTGCGTGGGACGGGTGGGTCTGGACAGCCGACCGGTGTTAATACCCAGGCCAATATCAATACCGTGGCGATCGGGACGAATGGAGGTTCAATCACGTTCGATCACTTGATTGATATGGAATATGAACTTGCTCTCGACAATGCCCTTGAAGGAAAGCTTGGTTTCATTTTCCATCCCTGCATCAGGCGCAATCTGCTGAAGAAGAAGGTGCCCAACTACAGTGGTCAGACCGATGGTTCCTACATTGTCCAGCCTGCGACGGAAACTGATTTCAAGAATTGGGTTGGCTACCCTTATGCGATGACCACTCAGATTCCCATTAACCTTACAAAGGCTGCAGGCACTGATTTGACCGAGGTTTATTTTGGGAATTGGGAAGAGCTGATCATTGCGAATTGGGGAGGCATGGAGATCATGGCTTCTCAGGAAACGAGTGACGCCTTCGAGAAAGATATGACCTGGGTCAGGATCCTTCAGGAAGTTGATATTGCCGTCCGTCATCCCCAGTCCTTCTGTCTGATCAATGATGCCTCGGCCGTGTCATAAGATCATTGTGGAGGGGGGTAACTCCCCCTCCACTTTCAAATAAAAGAAGGAGGTCATGATATGAAGGATCTTGCATCCGAAATTAAAACGCTAACTGCAATCAAAACTCAGGTGGCGTCTGGTGAGTCTGTTGCAATTACAGGTTACCAGATTGATCGATTGGGATTTGGTTCAGCGATATGCGCCGTTCAGGTCGGAGACACTACAGGGACTCCGACGACCTTCGGTGTTGTATTCAAGGTGCAGCAGTCCAGCGGTGAATCCGCAGCGGCGATTGCGAGCAACTGGGCCGATGTGTCAGGGATGTCCATTACATTCTCAGGGGAGACAGTTGCAAATCAGGGCAGATTGAGTGGTGAAATCAATCTCGATCTGAAGCCTCTTGGGCGATATATTCGTGTGGTTGCCACCCCGAATTTCAATGGGGGCAGCTCTCCGAAGGTGGCACTTGGTGCTGTGGTCGTTCTTGGGGAAGCGGCTGTCACGCCTGTGTAACAGAAATTGTAAAGAAAGGGGTGTAAAAGTATGATTCGAGTCAAGGTAAGAGGTGGGTATGAGTATTTCTACAGAAATACCGTCTATAGGTCTGGCTCGATTCTTGAGATGGAGGAAGGGGATTATGTTCAGGTGGCACATTTGTTTGATGTGGTAAAGGAGGAACCTGCTCCTCCCAAGGAGGAACCTAAGGAGGAACCCAAGGTTGTGACTGAGTCCATTGTCGAACCTCAACAACATCGTGCCATCGTTAAACCCGTGAGAATGAGGAAAAACAAATGAATCTTGTAACGAGGGCGACTGTTAAAGCGTTTCTTGAGATTCCCACGGCGACAACGACGTATGATTCTCTCATAGATTCGTTGATAACCCAATATAGCAAGCGTGCGGAACGCTTCTGTAACAGGTTGTTTGAAAAGACAGCCCGCACTCAGAAATTCAATGCGGGGAGGAAAATAATTTTCCTCCCCGCATATCCAATTGATGAATCCTCAAATCTATCCGTCACCATTGATGACACAGTACAGACAATCGATGAAGATTATTATGTGTATTATGACGAGGGATTTATTGAATTTGATACTACTCCAAGTTACACAACGCCCTTACAAATAACAGTAACATGGACTGGTGGATATGATAGTGAATCAATACCTGACGATTTGCAATATGCTGTGATGAAGCAGGTTGCCTTCGTATTTAGACGGAGGAAAGACGTAGGGGTATCATCGGTCTCTTTGCCGGACGGCAGTCTCGCAGTAAACAGCCCCGATGATCTACTGCCAGAAGTTAGACACATATTGAGAAATTACAGAAAGACTCCAGGGATGCGATAATGGCAACTGCGGTATTTGGAATAGGAATTACCAAAAAGACGTATGTCGATCATACAATCAAGGGTGGTGGCACGGTTGCTGATCGTATGGAGCAAGCGTTCAATGCCAGGACATATGGACTACCTGATCTGCTCGAAAAGATAAAGAGAAAATATCTCTCAAAACATAGTGCTACATCAATTGCTTCCCGCAAGGATGATATTCGGAGCAAAACGCATTATGTTGTTACGAGAGTGTCGAATAATAGTGTTAAAGGAGGGATTGTATTTGGTGATGGTGTAAAATATACTCCTATTCATGTTGGCACTCTAGGAGCAAATTTTATGACATCACAGAAAAAACGATTCACGATACCCTTGCCCCATATTAGAAATATGTATGGATTGCCTGTTGGATATAGGATGGGGGAATTACTCCGTCATCCAGGATTGTTCAGAGGTAATCGAGGCACCTTGAAAAGAGATGTTCTGTATCAGAGGGACCTAACGAATAAGAACAGAATAACTCCAATGTTTAAGCTCCAAAGGTCAATAGTTGTTCCCACAAGAGTGGACATTGAGGAGGTCCATCAGACGTTGAATGCCTCATTACTGGCGGCGATGGAAAGAGCATTTAGGGGGTATGACTTTGGATATTTAAGAAGGATGCAGGCTAAGTGACGACAACAAGGGTAAACATATTAAATACGATCAAACAAGATTTGTCGTCTGTAACAGGGGTAAACTATGTCACAATATTGCAGCCGTCCCCCGTTGATCTTGATACAATTCCGCTGCCTGCAATCTTTATTTACACCGGAGCTGAGACAAAGTTATTTGATAACAGAGCTGTTATCGGATATGAGAATTGGCAATGGGAAGTGATCATGGAGGTATGGGCAAGAGACACCGATATGGAGGCATTACTTGGATCAATCCATACTGCAATGTTCAATGATGAGGAACTTGGCAATTATGCTGTTACATCATATCGAACAGGAGTGGATATGCAAGTAATTGATCCAGAACAGTCTCTTCAGGTCATGGTCATTACCTATGAAATAATATATCGTCACGTTAATGGAGTAATGTAACAACAAAATAGTAAAGGAGGATAATACAATGAGTCAACAGCAGGGGTCAAATGTAAAAATTATTGGTCGGTCTGAATGGGAATTCAAGACAGTGGCCACGGGATCAGGGGTAGCTCTTACGATCCCCTTTGTAAGTGAGAGTCTGCGACTGAACCGAAATCTGATCTCTTCCAACACGATCCGGAGTGACCGTAATCCCCAACAGCCGGTGAGAGGAAATGTAGATGTTGCTGGTGATATTACATTTGAACTTGCTCATCAGCACGGTCTATTCCTCCATCATGCGTTTGGTAGCTACACCGCGGTAAGTGGTAGTTCGATGGCAACTCACACGTTTAAGATTGGTAATCTTCCGACAGGTCTTACGCTTGAGAAGCAGTTTACCGACATCGGTGGCACTCAGAAATACTTCCAGTATACCGGTTGTAAAGTGAATAGCTTCAAGGTCAGTGTGAAACCTGAAGGAATGATTGAGGCAAGTGTCAGTATCATGGGAGCGAATGAAATTCTTGCAACTTCGAGCTTCGATCCTTCGGCAATTGATCTTGGTCATGATCCTTGGGATGGGTTCCAAGCCGTTATTACTGAAGGTGGATCCACTATTGCCACTGTCACGCAGGTTGACTTCGAGTTGAACAATAACCTTGATGGCAATAGCTATGTCATCGACGGAACCGGCAAGCGTTACAGTATCCCTGCAGGGACAGCGAAAGTGACAGGTACTCTGACCGCATTGTTTGATAGTGTCACTCTCTATAACAAGGCGATCAATGCAACGGAAAGCTCGCTTGTCATCACTCTGACGAAGGGAACTGGTGCAGGAACTGCCGGTAATGAGAAATTGACTTTTACAATTGACGAACTGATTTACAAACCGCAGGCACCTGTGGTAGGTGGACCACAGGGTGTAGTGGTGGAGCTACCGTTTGAGAGTTACTACAGGGATGGGTCCAATGCAAGTGCCATAACTGCGGTTTTGCTCAGTTCGAGATTGTATTACTAAACGGATACTGAAAGAAAGGAGTCAGTAGATGTTTGAGTATGAGATTAACGGTAAGATTTATGTGCAGAAGAAGTTAGTTTGGGGGCAACTCAACCAGCTTGTGGATAAGTTGAAGGGAATTGAGTTCCGCAGTGATATGACGGCTGTGGAACTCATTGGAATTCTTGGTGATCGTGTGCCATCGGTTTTATCTGTTGTATTGACAGAAAAGGGCGGTTCAGTAAAAGATAAGGACATCGAGGCATTGGCATCCGAATTTGAATTTACTGTGGAATTTGAGGTGGCATTACAGGTCATTGAGGATTTTTTCGACTGCAACCCGACAGCCTCGTACTTGAACAAGATAGGCGAACTGGTCGGGAAGATGACAAGCGAAGTGGAGAAAGCTTCGGGCAACTTGTAGAACGTGTCTCCGTTTTGCTCTCGGGCGGAGATATTACGAAGAGAGATACTATCATCTGGGGGTTCACCCCAGATGATAGTAAACCATTCCTAGATTACAAACTTCGAGATGAGCTGTTTAGAGAAGCGGTCCTGGCGTTTCTCGTACCTTCAAAGGAACAGCGGAAAGGCTCACTTGAAGATGAATATTGCAAAGTTTGTAAAAAAGCCAAACCTAATGCGGATTGTTCCACATGTGACCGTACATCCATATCGGTGATTCAGAAGGGGAAGGAATAAATGGCACCGACAAAAACACAAGTGTTCATTAAGGCCAACAGCGAAGGATTTGATAAGGTAACGGCTGAGATTTCAAAGATGACTCAGGCCTTCGAGAACATGGCCACCCGCTCCCCCCGCGGAATCCTGAAGGTAGAAGCTGCTGTTAAAGACCTGTCTGCGGTGATGGAGAAGCAAGCTGCTTCGCTGGATAAACTTGCACAGGGATTTACGAACCTGGGGGATTCCTCAAGTAGATTTAGCAAAAAGCTCACAATGGATTGGAATCTGGGAAGCATTGCCAAAGACATGGAGCTGATGTTCGCTGCCCAGTTGCGTTGGTATGGTGCCAAGGCGGTGTGGGATATGTTGACACAGGCACCAGTTGATGCAGGAAAGGCTCTAATCAGTTACGCTGCAACCCTTGACGATGCAAGAGCTTCATTTGAGAGATGGTTAGTTGTTGGTGGGGCTACGAGAGATTCGGTCAAAGGTCAGGTTGATGCTATGATGGATGCCGTGCGAATAGCGTCCACAACAATGCCTCTCTCCACAAAAGATATTGGCGCCGCTGTTGAACCGTTCGTTGGTGCAGGTATTGAGACTAGTGTAATTCCAAAAATGATACCTGACATCGTGAAGCTCAAGTCAGCTTTCAAAGAGATTGACATGAATCAATTTGCCCTTGCGATTGTAGGGGCATTCAACGCGTTTAAGGACAAGCTCGGCGAAGGTCTTACCGAAGCAGAGAAGTTTCGTAGGTTGATGGATCAGATTATGGCCGCATCTGCGGTCGGTGTCATTCGACCTGAGAACTTCACCAAAGTAATTCAGTATCTCGGTCAGATTGGCAGTGTTGCTGGATTTACAACCGATGAATTGTTTGCAATGTCCTCAGCACTCGTCAATGTCAGTATTCCTGCCGCCAATGCTTCCCGTTTGCTTGGTGGATTGTTTGTCAGTATTACAAGATCAAAGAGTGTTGACGAATTAAATAAATTAGGAAGTCAAATAGGTTTTCAAATTGACAGGACAAAGAATTTGAAGGGTCAATGGGATGACATTCTAAAGTTGTTGAATCTGTACATAAAACAAGGGGGGAGCCTTGAAAAGATTGAATTCCTCGGTAAAATCGTACCTTCTGATCGATTAAAAGTGTTATATGGACTTGCCACTCAGTTGGATGAAACACAGCGCATTCTAAATGCAATTCGAGGTGCAGAGGGGAAGGGTCTTGATATATCTGCTGAAGTGGCGAAAGCTCCTTTGTCCGCTCAATGGATTATATTCAAAAACATCATCAGTGAAATAGGTACTACATTAGGCACAACTGGTGGTAGTCTTCAGAAGTTCATGACTACCGTTGTTGATGTGGGAAGAGGGGTACTTGTTGCATTTGATTCTACAGGAAAATTTAAAGGGCAATTGAATGATCTGGGACCTGCAGGATCAAAGGCATATGATGTAATGATTGGTGTGAAGGAGGTATTCAGTAAGTTAATAGATATATTGACTCCATTTGGCACGTTGTTGGCTATGATTATAGATGGTTGGTTAAAATTAACCGCGGCATTGGCTCATAATAAAGAAATATTTAATCTTGTATTGGATGTAATTCTTGCATTAGGTATCGGAGCATTAGGTACATTTGTAAAGGGGTTGATTGCCGCAGCGGGGGAAACTTCGAAATTTGCCGCACTGCTCCTTCCTGTAGGGGAAGCTTCATCAAAGGTTATCCCTTGGTTAACCAAAATGGGGGAAGCTCTTTTGGCGGTTGGTAGGCATCTTACTAAATTTCTGTTGATTCTTGTCTCAGGACAGTGGAAGTTATTTGCGGATCTGTTTACCGATATGAGTCTTTCTGTAAAAGGACTCAGTGCTGCATTCTCTACGTTAGGGGCTACTTTATTACGATTTCTTTCCAATCCGGTAACTTTATTGATTGTTGGTCTTGAAGGTATCTCGTTTGCATTCAAACAATTGAATGCTGAGATGGACAAGATGGATGCAAGGGATAAAGCTCTTTGGAGCACCAAATACACGAAGGAATCAATTGGTCCTGCAATCAAGGCAAAATTGGACGAACTTAATAAATTTACAGAGGCGGACATCTATCAAAGACCTAACGAATATAATGAGTTGCGTTACCAATTGGCGTACCTTCGCAGTCAAGAACGAGCTTTGAACCAACCAATTGAGAAACCCACAACCAAAAAAATTCCTGAAATAAAAACTCCAAAAGATGTTGAGAAAGGACTAGGCTCAGATATTAGATCACAAATATCTTCGGTTACAGGTGATTATAGAGACTTGTTATCCGAAGAGCGGATTGAAATGGAAGAATCCGCACAACTTCTTCAGGATAAATACAAACTTGGGGAAATTAGTGCTGAGGAATATTATGAAAAGATTAAAACTTTATCCATTAAATCATGGAACAACGAACAAGATTTAATTGCCAAATGGAATCATGAAATAAATCAATTGTATACCAGATTGATCGGAACTGCAAAAACAGAGGAAGAGAGGAAGGCAATTGATAAAGCTTGGGAAAAATCTATTCGGGACATGGATAAAAAGGTAAAGGAGACTAAGAAACATCAGTCTACTGTAGAATCCAAAGCGAATAGAGAAAGAATCGAAGCCAATTACAAGCTTGAAGAAATTGCCGCGAAGGCTGAAGCCGACAGAGCGAAAGCATTGTCTCAGCAGATGGAGGCAATTGAATTAGCTTCAATTGAGAGAAGAAAAGCAAATCTCGAACAGGATTATGCCTATCGACGAGTAGGAGCGTATGAGTATTACACGCAGTTGGAGGAGCTTGTTAAAAAGGATGCTGACATCAAGCTTCGGAACATTGACGAGGAGACAAATGCTCAAGAAGATGCAATTTTGAGGAGAATGGATTTTCTTGAGGATAACAATCAGACGGAGCTTGCCGAGTACAAAGAACTAACGGCGAAGTTGTCCTTGCTCGATGTGCAGAGACAGACAAACAGGTTAAAGGTAGAAGAGGAGACCAAAAATAAAATCAATGAGATTCGATTGAGAACTATTAAAGATGTTGATTACCAATTAAATAAACCTGGAGGGGGGTATGTAAGTGCGTTTGGTGAGGCGTTTGATCAAGTGATAGCAGAATTCCCCTCCAAAGGTGCTCAAATCCTAAGCATGGCGAAGGGATTAGCTACTGCATTAACGGACACTTTTGAGGATTTATTCTTTGACACCTTCCAGGGGAAGCTCAAGAGTCTTGGAGACTACATAAACGCCTTTATCCTGTCCGTGCAGCGGACTCTGGCTCAGGTGCTTTCCCAACAGTTAACGGCGGGCTTATTGGGTCAGGGAACGATAGTGGGTGACTTAGGTAAAGGAATGGCGTCTGGAGTAGGCTCTTTTTTGGAGGAGCTAAATCTGGGGGCACTGGTCGGTGTGTCCTTTCACCAGGGAGGCATCGTCGGCCAGACGGGTGGACCACTCCGCATTGTCCCCAGTGCTGCATTTGTCGGGGCGCAGAGAATGCACGATGGGTGGCTGGGTGCGGATGAGGTTCCGGCAATCCTCCAACGCGGGGAGATCGTTCTGTCCCGCCGTGATGTATCGAGATTGTCTGAGGCACAGGGGGCGGTAAACAATAACGTGGAGGTCAATATCATTAACAAGTCCGGACAACCATTGACCGGGAAAATGGATTCTGCACCGAGGATAGATCAGCGGAAACTGATACTCGATATTGTGGTCGAGGGATACGATTCCTATGCTCCATTGCGAAATAAAGTTACCAGTATGAGGCTTTAGTCATGCCCCTTAGTTTAGCGTCGGCCATCGCTGTTGCGAAACATAAATTATCCGATGAAGGCGCTTGGTTGATTTTGTTGGAGATACAGTTCAACGACGAAGAATCGACCATATTGCGCCTCGTCCGTAATACGGAGGATATTATTTGGGATGGGGAAACATGGACAGCCTATCCATTCGATCTTGACGAGGCGAAGCAGACGGCGGACGGTTCCATCGAGACCGTTCAGATCCGTGTCAGCAATGTGTTGCGAGCAGTGCAATCATATATAGAACTACTCGATGGTATGGGAGACGCAGAGGTTATATTGCGGGTGGTGTATTCCGAGGAATTGGATGAGGCGGCGGCAATTGAGGAGCGATTCTCCGTTGGCAAGATCACCTGCACGGCGGAATGGGTCACCATCGAACTGCGGCCTGAAAATCTATGGGCCAAACGCTGCCCACGTTACAACTATGGTCGGCAGAATTGTCGCTGGAAATTCAAATCATCGGAGTGTGGTTACTCTGGAACCACAGCCACTTGTAACAAAACCCTTGCGGCGTGTGCTGCGATGGACGGCGGTTCCAATACAGCTCGATTTGGAGGATTCCCAGCGATACCTGGTGTGGGATTCGACGAAAACGGTACGGCGGAGAGTGTTGCAGATGCGGAATAATACCATTGATGTAACCGATTTGATTGGGAAGCCCTTTGCATACGGTGGTCGTGGTCCTGATGCCTATGACTGCTATGGACTCGTAATGGAAGTCATGAGACGTTATGGCGTCGAGCTGCCCGATTACGGTCTGCCCGGCCCGGAACACACCCCCGCCGCCATTGACGCCGCCGCGACTACCGCCCGCCCGGATTGGGTGGAGATCCCGTCCCCGATACCGGGCTGCCTGGTCGCCATCGCCTATCCGTATCCGGGTCTCATCTCCCATGTCGGCGTCGTCATTGATGCGGATCGGTTCATCCATGCCCGCGCCGCCACCGGCGGCGTCACCATTGATCGCCTGTCCTCGCCGGCCTGGAGAAAGAGGATCAGGGGTTATTATAAATACGCCGGCCCGGCGGTGGACATTACTCCGGACACAAAAGAGTCCGCCCCGGCGTCAGATATTAGTCTGACCTCCCTCCCGGCGGACCGCATCCCCGCATCATATAATCCCTTTTGCCTCCCTGTCGGCTGGAAATCGCTGCCTGTTCCTCTTTCCCCAGGGGCCGTCATCGCGGATGTCATCAATGCCCATTTCCCCGGCATATCCCGCCGCGCCTGCATCGTCATGCACAACCGGCGCCTGGATCCGGACTGGTTGTCTCCGGTTGCCGCCGGAGACCATCTGCTGCTCGTGCCCCGCCTGGCCGGCGGAGGCGGCATCGGAGATATAATCCGCCCCCTGGCCATGATCGCCGTGGCGGCCCTGGCCGTTTATACCGGCGGGGCGGCGGCAATGGCGATGGGCCTGTTTTCAACGACCATGACGGCCACGGCAACAATCACTTCTCTTACCGCTATGGGAATGTTTGTCCGCGCCGCCGTCGGCACGGCGGTGATGGTTGCAGGCTCGATGATCATCAACGCATTG
>ERZ795052.4417-NODE-4417-length-14515-cov-5.248202_pt1 | contig 14515 bp, 10 predicted proteins | sample MGYA00375136_ERZ795052 | MGnify/ENA primary metagenome ERZ795052 (study PRJEB30181, sample SAMN05720156) | activated sludge metagenome | isolation source: Anaerobic digester | place: Japan | collected 2015-05-26 ... | reverse complement strand
ACAAGCCTTCGACCGCCGAGGGCGCGCCATAAGGCCCCGGCCCTCCTCCGCGCGTCGAGAGGTTACCCTGGCGGGTGTAGTGGTTCCGCAACTGCATTTTTTCGAGCCCTTGCAGCCTAGCAGGGGGCGGCGCGCTGTCACGCACAAAGGACGAAAGGGACGAATCCGGTTGCCATCCGGGTTTGACCGGGCAAACTGGGGCGCCATGAGCACGCCAAATACCTCGCTTTGGAAGGGAGCCCCGGGAATCATTTCCCCAACTCGAGTTGCCCGGCGCCGTTTTCTGCAGTCGGTGGCGGCAGTAACCGTCCCCCTGATCGTCCCGGGATCGGTCCTTGGCTTGAATGGCGCCACCTCGCCCGCGAACCGGATTCGCTTCGGAGTCTTCGGGGTCGGAAACCGGGCTCGGGCCATCCTGCCCAATTTTCTCTCGTTTAAAGAACTCCTGTTCGTGGCGGTCAGCGACTGCCGGGCGGACCGGCTCGAATCGGGCAAGAAGCTGATTGACGACCATTACGGCAACAGCGCGTGCAGCGCTTACGCCGATTTCCGCGAAATGCTGGCGCGGAAGGATATTGACGCGGTCTTGATTGCGACCGGCAACCGCTGGCATGGGTTGGGCTCGATTTACGCCGCGCGCGCGGGGAAAGACATCTACTGCGAAAAGCCGGTCACGCTGACCATTGGCGAGGGCCGGAAACTCGTGGAAACCTGCCGCCAGTTCGGAACGGTTTACCAAGCCGGCACCCAGCGCCGCTGCACGGCCTCGTACCGCTTTGCCCGGGACATGGTGCGCCAGGGCAGAATCGGGCGGGTTCACACCGTGGAAATGCAGGTATGGGCCGGCAAAGGACTCGAGCACGAAGCCGAAGTCCCGCCGCCGGCCGGGTGGAACTACGATTTCTGGCTGGGACAGGCCCCCTGGCATCCGTATGTGCCGGTGCGCGCCAAAAACTGGCAGTACTTCTGGGACACGGCCGAAGGGATTCTGTCCGACATGGGCTGTCATTACACCGACCAAATGCAATGGGTGCTCGGAACCGATGACACCGGCCCGGTCGAGTTCGAGGCCAAAGGCGAGTTTCCCGATCCTGTGAAGTTCTGCAACGACACGCCGCTCACAGCCGAAGCGCGGTGCAAATATGCCAGCGGCGTAACCGCGGTGATGTATCAGCGCGGCGAATTCAAGGAGCGTTACCTGCGGTTCATCGGGGATGAAGGATGGATTCAAGTGGATGATGAGACGGATGCGGTTACCGCCGAACCCAAGTCCATCCTGAGTTTCCGGGGAACCGGCGGCGCCGGCTGGGGCGACGCCTCGGACCATGTCCGCGACCTGGTCCGCTGCATCCGCAGCCGCAAACAACCCGCCTGCCATCCCGAAGTGGCCCATCGCGCGATGACCATCTGCCAGGCGTGGAACATCTCCCTCCGGCTGGGCCGCAAGTTGAAATGGGACCCGGTCCAAGAGCGGTTCGACGTGCCGGAAGCCAACCGCATGCTGTATCGCGAGCCGCGAGCGCCGTGGCGCGCCTGAACCCCGGATTGCATGAACGGCATTGTGATGACGATGAAAAACACAATTTACCCCCTCCTCGGCGCTGCCGCGCTGGTTGTTTCCTGTTGGCCGGCCCCGGCCGCCACCCCCGCCACCAACGATCTTCAGCAACTGATCTCCGAGGTGTCCACTTACCACAGCGGCCAGTCACTTGAATCCCTGCGGCAACTTGAGGCAACCGTGCGCGCCGCCCTCCATGACCCGGCCCTCCGGGCAAGTGTGGAGGCCGGCCTGGTTGAGTTGCTCAGCCCGGAGGCGAGCTACGAAGCCCGCAGTTTTGCCGCCAAACAACTGGCTTTCATCGGGAGCGAAAAGGCCCTGCCGGCGATGGGCGAGCTCTTGAAGGACCCGCAGACTGTTGGACTGGCCTGCCTTGCGCTGACCACTTATCCGCCGGGAAAAGCCGACTCGCTGCTTCGACAGGCGCTGGCCAACGCCAGAGGCGCGGCGCGCGTTCAAATCCTCAACACCCTGGGCGACCGGCGGGACGCCAGGTCAACCCGGTTGTTCAAGAAGGCCGCCGCCGATGCCGACCCCGCCGTGTTCGAGGCTGGAGCGGCGGCCTTGGGCAAACTGGGGACCCGGCGCGCGTGGAGCACGCTGGAACCCTTGCGGCGGAAAGCGCGGGGAGCGGCCAATCAAACCTTGCTCGAAGCGATGCTGGTCTGCGCCGACCGCCTTGCCGCGTCGGACCCCAAGTCCGCCGTCCGGGCCTACACTTCATTGATGGCCCCCCATGAGCCGAGGTTCGCCCGCCAGGCGGCGCTGGCTGCATGGTTGCGTCTCGAGCCGGACGCCGCCGGGAAACGCATCAGTGCCATCCTGGCCGGTTCTGACCGGGACCTCAAACCGGTGGCAATCGCCGCGGTCGCGACCCTCCCCTCGCCACAGGCTTCGACCCAATTCGGCGGCGCCTTTGGAACGCTTGAAGACGCTGAAAAGGTCTGGCTGATTGAGAGTCTCGCCACTCGCGCGGATGCCGGGGCAAAGGCCGCCATTGCGGGGCAGCTTGCTGCAACCAATCTCGATGTCCGAATCGCGGCTATCGGCGCCTTGGGTGACATTGGCGGGGCGGACACGGTTGCCATTCTCGGCAGGAGACTTTCGGAAACGCAGGAGGCGGACGAACTCAAGGCCATTGAAAACGCGCTGATTGCCATGGGCGGCGGCCGCGAGACGGACCAGGCGGTGCAGGCTTTCTTCCCGAGTGTGTCGGGCGCCTCGCGCGCCCTGTTGTTGAGCGTTCTGGCCCGGCGCCAGGGCTCCGGCGCCAACGCCGTGTTGTTGCAGGAAATGCGCTCCGCTGAGGCCGCCGTTTCCCGGGCTGCGTTTCGCGCCCTGGCTCGCACGGGCACCGAACAGGAAGTCCCCGCCTTGCTCGCCGCTCTGGAGGCCCAACTGGCTTCACCGGTCCGGCTCGAAGCCGAGACGGCCACAGCCCAGGTGTTGACGCGTTTGACCGACCGGGCGGCGGCATGTGGAAAAGTCCGCGAGGCTTTGGAAAAGGCCAAAGCCAGCGAGGTGCAGAGCTCCTTGCTGGGCCTGCTGCCAGTGTGCGGAGATTCGGCCTCGTTGGACCTGGCAAAGAAGGCGGCGGCCAATCCCGACCCGGCCATTCGCGACGCGGCGGTTCGCGCCTTGAGTGAGTGGCCGAATCTGGAGGCATGGGACCCGCTTTTCGCCGCCTACCGCGATTCCACCGAGCCGGCGCTGCGGGTCGCGCTCTTGCGGGGACTCGTCCGCCTGGCCGCCGAGGAACATGCCAAACCCGCCGTCGCCGACCGCTATCGCGCTCTGACTGACCAAGCCAAAGGCGACGGCGAGCTGAAGCTGATTCTCGGCTCGCTCGGCGGGGCAGGGCACCCCGAAACCCTCCAACTGGCCCTCGCTTTCCTTTCCCGCGAAGGTGTCCGCGCTGAAGCCGAGGTGGCCGTGAGGAAGATTGCCGAGGCCATCAAGCCCAAGCATCCGGAGGCCGCGCGCGACGCTCTGGCGAAGCTTCCGCCCAAAACCTGACCCGCCCGTTCAGACCGTCAGGACAGGCTTGCGTTCCGAGTCGCGGAGCCAGGGGAACGTCTTGAGATGTTCGGTGCCGTTGGGCAGCGTGATCCGCGCCTGGTATTGGCCGTAAACCAACCGCGCCGACAACCGCCCCCGGTCGTCGGTCTGGCCGTCGAGTTTTGACGCCCAGTCCTGCTTGATCAGTTTGCGAAGAGCCTCCCACGCCGGCTTGGGCGACATGTCTTTGCGGAGCAACCCGGCGGGGGCATTCTTCCAGGCCCGGTAATCCGAGAAATCCCACCAGGTAACCGCGTGGACGGCGGGATGGGCAAACAGGGCGGTATAGAAATTCCGGACCTGCTGCGCCTGGCGCTCCTCCAGCTCAGACGTGGATTCGCCCCAGAGTTCGTCGTTGCCCAGCGCCCGGCCGCCGCGCTTCGGGTCGCGGCCCAGGAAAGCACCGCTGACAATCGTGGTTTCCGTAAAGTGCAGGGGAACGCCCAGTTTTGCATAGGTGTCGCACACGTCCCACACACGCGCCAGCGGCCAGACGCCTTGATGCATGTGCGACTGAATGCCCACCGCGTCGAACAACAGTTTTCCCCCATCCCGCAGTTGGTCCAGAATCCGGTAAAAGGGCATATCCACCCGGTAGTCGTTGACCAACAGGATGGCGTTCGGTCCCGCGGCGCGGGCGGTTTCCAGATGTTGCCGAACGTAGGGTACGGCCCCCAGCGACTGTGCCCACTCGCCCAGCCGCGTGCCGAAGCGTCCCAAGTGGGTGGGTTCGTTCACCACATCCCAGCGATCAATCTTGCCGGCGAACCGGCGAATGCAATCCGTCACCCGTTCGTGCGACAACCGCCGAATCTCCTCAAAGTCCCGCGGCAGCCAGCGCGGGTCCGCAAAGTCCCAAACCAGCGGGTGACCCTTGCACACAATGCCATGCGCCGCGCACCAGTCCGCCGCCTTCTCCGCATAGGCGTGCGACGGTTCACCCCTCCGCGGCTCGTAGGCCGGCCAATAGAACCCCAGCGTCGCGTAATTCAGCAGCCCCGCAAACTGCTCATTGTACCGGGCCTGCAGCTCCGCGTCCGGCAGACGGTCGAATCGGAAAAAATTTGAGCCAAACAGAAATTCGTGCCGCGTTTGTTCCAACCTCACTCGCGCCCCGGCCACCGGCTTTCCATCGCGGCCTTGAACCGTGAGAAGCCCCTCCCCATAGCGGTGCTTCCGAATCCGCTCCCCGCATTGGTCCAAAACGTCGGGGTCGGAAAGCACAGACCGCGCGGCGGCTGCGGTCAAGGTCAGCCCCCCGCCGCACGACCACAACACAGCGACGGACGAGCGGCGGAGAAAACAACGGCGAGTATGATGTTTCATGAATGACGCCTGCTCTTAAACCAGCTTTGGACGACCTTCGTCAACCCGAAAAACCAGGGATTTTCCGTCTCCCGCCCGCCGGCCACCGCGCCGCCGCCCTCACCGCCTCCTCCCGCCGCGCCGGTCCTTGGGCCGCGCTCCACTCGAATCTTTCTTGTTCCCAAAGGCCGGTGGCGTCGTGACGGCCCAAAGAAACCTTTTCTTTTTCCGCCCGCGAGCTAATTTGAGCCACCCATGAACGAAGCCGAAGTTGAAGTCTTGAAGGGGATCGCCAACCAGTTGCGCATCCACTCGATCACGGCCACGACCGCCGCCGGCAGCGGGCACCCAACCTCGTGCTGCTCGGCCGCCGAACTGATGGCCTGCCTGTTTTTTGGCCACATGCGCTACGACCCCAAAAACCCGCGCCACCCCAACAACGACCGCTTTATTCTGTCGAAGGGCCATGCCGCGCCGCTGCTCTATGCGGCGTGGGCCGAAGCCGGGTTGCTGCCGGTGGAGGAGCTGGGCCGCCTGCGCCAGATCAGTTCCGATCTGGAGGGCCATCCCACGCCCCGCCTGCCGTTTGTAGATGTGGCTACGGGCTCCCTGGGACAAGGCTTGAGCGTGGGGGTCGGCATGGCGCTGGCCGCGCGGCTGGACCACTTGGATTACCGGACCTACGTCCTGCTCGGGGACGGCGAACTGGCCGAGGGCGCCATTTGGGAGGCCGCCTCGCTGGCCGGGGTTCACAAGCTCAACAACCTGGTTGCACTTGTGGACATCAACCGCCTGGGACAAAGCCAGGCCACCCCCTTTGGCCATCACCTTGAAATCTACCAGGAACGCTTTCAGTCCTTCGGCTGGCGCACCGAGGAAATCGAGGGCCATGACATCGAGGAGATTCTCGAGGTGCTCGCCGCCGTCGGCCTGGGCGACCAGCCGCTGGTCATCCTCGCCCGCACCCTCAAGGGCGGCGGAGTCTCTTTTCTGCAAGACAAGGAAGGGTGGCATGGCAAGCCGCTATCCAAGGAGGAATCCGTCCGGGCGATTGCCGAATTGCAGCCCAGCGCGCGCTCGGCCGCCGGACAGCCCATCGCCGCGCCCAGCCCTTTGCCGGCGCCGCGGAATGCCGCCCCCACCGCCTATCCTCCCACCGCTTATCCGAAGGGCTTGAAAGTAGCCACCCGCGAGGCCTACGGCAACGCGCTCGTGCGCGTCGGCGGCGTTGACCCGCGGGTCGTGGCGCTGGACGGCGACACCAAAAACTCGACGTTTTCGGAAAAGTTCGCCCGGCAGTTCCCCGACCGCTTTACCGAGTGTTTCATCGCGGAACAGAACATGGTGGGCATTGCCACCGGTTTCGCGACACGGGGCAAAATTCCTTTCGCTTCGACCTTCGCGGCATTTCTGACGCGCGCGTGCGACCAGATTCGCATCGCCGGCATCTCGGGGACGAACCTCAAACTGGCGGGCTCGCATGCCGGGGTGAGCATCGGCGAAGATGGCCCCTCCCAGATGGGCCTCGAGGACCTGGCCATCCTGCGCGCGGTTCCGGGTGCCGTGGTGCTTTATCCCTGCGATGCGGTGAGCACAGAAAAGCTGGTCGAGCAAATGACCGCGCACCAAGGCCTCTGTTACCTGCGGACGTCGCGTCCCAAGACCCCGGTCATTTACGACAACGCCGAGCCGTTCCCAATCGGCGGCGCCAAAATCCTGCAGCAATCCGACCACGACAAAGTCACGGTGGTCGCCGCCGGCGTCACGGTGTTCGAGGCGCTCCAGGCCGCCGACGTGCTGCGACCTTGCGGCATCCATGTCACCGTCATTGACGCCTATTCGGTCAAACCGCTGGCGGTGGACCTCATCAAAGCCGCCGCCGCCAGGACCAACCTCCTGGTTGTCACGGTCGAGGATCATTACCCGGAGGGCGGACTGGGCGACGCCGTCGCCGCGGCCTTGAGCCCGGACGGTTACCGGGTCCACAAGCTTGCGGTTCGCGAAGTGCCGCGCTCCGGTGAATCCGAGGAACTGCTCGCCCGCTACGGCATTGACGCCCATGGCATCGTCGAGAAAATTCGCTCGCTGGTTTCTCCGTGACCGGGGGAGAGACAGCCGGGGCTGCCCGCCATGATTTCCGTGCCGCAACTCAACCTCGAGGAGGTCCGGGGCGCGGTGCGCGCGGCGCTGGCGGAGGACATCGGTTCCGGCGATGTGACCACCCTGGCAACGGTGCCGCCCGAAACGCAGGCCACCGCCGTCATGCAGGCGCGCGAGCCCCTGGTGCTCGCCGGAATGGCCTTCGCTGAAACAGCCTTTTCCGAGCTTTGCGCCGAAATCAGCATTCAGCGCGGCTTCCACGACGGCCAGCGCGCCGCTGCGGGAAAAGTCCTGCTCGAGGTCCAGGGCCCGGCCCGCGCACTCCTCACCGCCGAGCGGGTCGCCCTGAATTTCGTCCAGCGACTTTCGGGAATTGCCACCCTGGCGGCGCAGTTCGTCGAAGCCGTTCACGGCACTCCGGCGCAAATCCTGGACACGCGCAAAACCACGCCCGGCTGGCGCCGGTTTGAGAAATATGCGGTGGCATGCGGGGGGGCGCGCAATCACCGTTTTGGGCTCTACGACCTGGTGCTGATCAAGGACAACCATCTGGCCGCTCTTCGCCACGAGGCCCCCAACCCGGTGGCGGCGGCTGTCCAGCGCGCCCGGGCCCGCTACCCGGATTTGAAAGTCGAAGTCGAGGCCGACACGCTCGAACAGGTCGAGCAGGCGGTGGCGGCGGGGGCGGACATCGTGCTGCTGGACAACATGAACCTGGTCCAGTTGCGCCTCGCGGTCCAGAAATGCAAAGGCCGGGCCCAAACCGAAGCCAGCGGCGGCATTTCGCTGGCGAATGTCCGCGCCGTGGCCGAAACCGGTGTGGATTTCATCTCCATCGGCGCCCTGACCCATTCAGCCCGCGCGGTGGACATCGGCCTGGATTTCAAATTATGAACCTGGATTTTGAAATACTTCGCGCCCTGCGGGCGGCCGGAGAGGGGCCGGTCTCGGGAGCCGACCTGTCGCAGCGCTTGGGCGTCAGCCGGGCGGCGATTTGGGCGCGTGTGCGCGAATTGCGCTCGTTCGGATACGAAATCGAGGCCAGCCCGCATCGGGGCTACCGCTTGCTCAGCGCCCCGGATTTGTTGCACGCCGACGACCTCCTGGCGCGGCTGGGCGCCACCCGCGTGGTTGGCCGTGATATCCGGGTTTTTGAAGAGACCACCTCGACCAACGACCTGGCCGACCGTTTCGGCCGGGACGGCGCCAGGGAAGGCGTCGTGATCTTTTCAGAGTCCCAGACGCGCGGACGCGGGCGCCTCGGGCGCAGGTGGCTCTCACCCCCTCGCAAGGGCTTGTGGTTTTCCGTTCTGCTTCGCCCGCCGCTCCGCCCGCAAAACACCACCTGGCTCACGCTCGCCTCGGCTGTGGCCTTGCGCCGCGCCCTCGAGGCGGAAACCGGCCTGAACCCCCAAATCAAGTGGCCCAACGACATTCTGGTCAATGGGCTCAAAGTGGCGGGGATCCTGACCGAAATCAGCGCCGAGCTCGACCGGATCAAATATGCCGTCGTGGGCATTGGCGTGGACGTCAATCTCAACGCCGGCGAGTTTCAGCCCGACCTGCGCAAGACCGCGACCTCGTTGAAATTGGCCCTGGGCCATCCGGTTTCACGGCCGGAACTGGCCGTGGCCATCTTGCGCGAACTGGATGCCGATTACCAACGGCTCGCCGAGGGGAGGTTTGACTCGGTGGCGGAGGAATGGGAACGGCATTGCGTCACGTTGGGCCAGCAAGTCGTCATCCGAATCGGCGATCGGGAGATTCATGGGCGGGCCGAGTCCCTCGGCGAGGAGGGCGCCCTGCTGGTGCGCACCGAACATGGCCGGCTCGAACGCGTGGTGGGGGGAGACGTGACCCTGGAAAGCGCAGGGGGGCGGGCATGATTCTGCTGCTGGACGTCGGCAACACCAACACGCACCTTGGTCTGGCCCGGCCCGGCGCCGTGACGCGCCAGGCCGATGTTCCCACCGCGGAATGGTTTTCCGGCGCGGCGCCCGCCCGGCTCGCCCGTTTCGTCGGCTCGCAATCCCTGCGCGGAGCCGCCCTCTGCAGTGTCGTCCCCCGCGCCACCCCCATCATCAAACGCGTCCTGCGGCAGCGCTGGAACCTGCCCGCCTTGGAACTCTCCGCGGCGACGGTGCGGGGCGTGGGCATCCGGTATCCGCGTCCGGAGACGATTGGCCCGGACCGCTTGGCCAACGCGGTCGCCGCCCGGCACCGCTTTGGCGCGCCGGTGGTCGTGGTGGATTTCGGCACCGCCGTCACCTTCGATGTTGTGAACAAGGAGGGGAGCTATGTGGGAGGAATCATCGCTCCCGGACTGGCCGCCATGACGGATTACCTTCATGAGAAAACCGCGTTGCTGCCCCGCATTCGGATTCACGAAACGCACTCGGTCATCGGCCGGAGCACCGAGGAAGCCATGCTCATCGGCGCCGTCCATGGCTATCGCGGCCTGGTGCGGGAGCTGATTCTGGAACTCAAATGCGAGCTGGGCGCCCCGCGCCTCCCCGTGGTCGCGACCGGCGGCTATGCCCGGTTGATCGCGGCCGCCCTCCCCGAAATTTCCGCCGTGGACCCCCTCCTGACCCTCGAGGGGCTGCGGCTGGTCTGGGGGGCGGGACGGCCGCCGAAGGCGGGTTCCCGCTTGATTGCCGCCAGTCGAACGCCGAAACTGCAACGCCGATGAACCGCATTGTCGAACGTTTTGAACGCCTGCGACGCGAAGGGAAACGCGGCTTGATCGTTTACATCGGGGCAGGGGACCCCAGCCTGGCCGCCACCCGGCAGCTTGCGCTGGCGTTTGACGGACTGGGAGTGGATGTGCTCGAGTTGGGCGTGCCCTTCAGCGACCCGCTGGCGGACGGGCTCGTCAACCAGCTCGCCGCGCAGCGCGGACTCGAGTCGGGCACCACTCCCGCCAGGGTGCTCGAGAGCGTGGCGGCGATCCGCCGCGAATCTCAAATCCCAATCGTTCTCTACATCTACTTCAACCTCTTGCACAAATACGGCCTCGAACGCTTCATCGCCGAGGCCGCCCGCGCGGGCGTGGATGGATTGCTGGTCCTGGACCTGCCGCCGGAAGAAGGGGAGGCCTACGAGGCCCTCATGCGCCAGGCCGGCCTGTGCAACATCTACCTCGTCGCCCCCACGACGCCGGAGGACCGCATTGAGACGATTGTGAAACGGGGAACCGGCTTTATTTACTACGTGTCGCGCGAAGGCGTCACCGGCATGCAACAGCAGGTGGCCGACACCATCGGTCCCATGATCGCCCGAATTCGCGCCCACACCCCGCTGCCCATCGCGGTGGGGTTCGGCATCTCGACGGCGGAACAGGCCCGGGCCGTCGCCCGGAGCGCCGATGCGGTCGTCGTGGGCAGCGCCGTCGTCAACCGCATCGCCGAACATGGCAAGAACCCCGATTTGGTGGCGGAAGTCAGCCGCTTTGTCGGCGTGCTGGCGCGCGCCGTCAAGACCGTCTAACCAACCGGGCGCAGCAGAACGCGTTTTTATGAAGCAGCGCGAGGCAAAAGACCGATACGTAATCATCATGGCCGGCGGCCGGGGGGAACGCTTCTGGCCGGTCAGCCGCGAGAAAACCCCAAAACAGTTGATTCCGCTGCTGGGCGGCCGCTCGTTTCTCCAGCAGGCGGTCGAACGGGTGCTTCCCTTGGTCCCGCTCCACAACATCCTGGTCATCACCAACGACGTTCAGGCGCCGGAGGTCCGCCGGCAGCTTCCCCGGCTGCCCCGCGAGAATTTGATCGCCGAGCCGGTCGGCCGCGACACCTGCGCCGCGGTCACCCTCGGCGCCGCGTTGGTGGGCGCGCGCTCGACCACGGCAGTCATGGCCGTCCTCCCCGCCGACCATGTGATTCCGGAGGAAAAGAAGTTTCAGCAGGTGTTGAGCGACGCCTTTGACCTCGCGGGCCGCGGTCAGGCCATCATTACCATCGGCATCCAGCCCACCGAACCCGCCACCGGTTACGGTTACATCCGGGTCGGCGAGACCCTTCCGCCGCCCCAGGGCGTCAAGAGCTACAAAACCGCCTTCCACCGCGCCGAACAATTCGTCGAAAAACCGCATTTTGACAAAGCCCTGGAGTACCTGAACAGCGGGCAGTACCGCTGGAACGCGGGCATGTTCATCTGGTCTTTCGTCACCATCACCGAGGGCTTGCAGAAGCATCAGCCGGAAATGTATGAGGCCTGCCAGCGCTGGTTCAAAGCCGCCGCAACCCCCGCCAAACTTCAGAGAGTCCTGGCGAAGGAGTACCCGGAGATTAAAAAGATTTCCATTGATTACGCCCTGATGGAGCACGCCCAGAATGTCATCGTCGCCGATGGCACCTTTAGCTGGGATGACCTGGGCTCCTGGACCGCCCTGGCGCGGCACCTCAAGCCGGACCCGGAAGGCAACTGCGCCGTGGCCGATTTCATTCACGTGGACGGGGCGCGCAACATCATTTTTGACGCCCGGACCAAAGGACGCAAAACGCCCATCGCCGTGGTCGGGCTGCGCGACGCCATCCTGGTCCAGACCGACGATGCGGTGCTTCTCGCGCACAAGAGCCAGGCACAAAAGGTGAAGGAGCTCGTGCGGCGCCTGGCCGAGGACCCGCGCCTCAAAAAACTGGTCTGAAGCCGTTGCCAGGGCAACGGAGGAATGGCCTTGGAATGGGCCATGGAATGGGATTGCCTCCGGCCTGACGGTCCCTTACAGTGGGCCCACACTGTCACCCACAAAGGATTTGTATGAAACTCTGCTCGATTCTCGCTTTGACTTCTGTCGTGGCCGGCATGGCTGTTTCCGCCCGGGCGCAGGATTGGCCGCAATGGCGCGGGCCCAATCGCGATGCCAGGGCCGCCGGATTCCGATCGCCCGCAACCTGGCCCGCCGAGCTCAAGGAAAAGTGGAAAGTTGCGGTCGGGGACGGCGTGGCCACGCCCGCCCTGGTCGGCGACAAGCTCTATGTCTTCACCCGCCAGGAGGGCTATGAAGTGCTCCGCTGCCTCAACGCCGCGGATGGCAAGGAATTGTGGCAGGATAAATACGAGGCCCAAGGCGCCACCGGCCCCTCCCAGGGCTTCTCCGGCCCGCGCAGTTCCCCAGCCGTCGCCGATGGCAAGGTGGTGACCTATGGTGTGCGCGGCACGCTTTCCTGTACCGATGCAGCCACCGGCAAAAACCTGTGGCGTAAGGAAGACTCCGCCGCCAAACCGCCGCGCTTCTTCACCTCCTGCTCGCCGTTGATTGCCGATGGCCGCTGCATCATCCAGATCGGGGGCGAGGACGGCGGCGCCATCGCCGCTTATGCGCTCGCCACCGGAGACGAGCTTTGGCGATGGGCCGGCGACGGCTCGGCCTATGCCTCGCCCGCGGCCATGAGGGTGGGCGACGCCAAAACGCTGGTCACCCTCACGGCCAGGAAGATTGTTGGCGTGGGGCTCGCGGACGGCAAGTTGCTCTGGGAACTGCCCTTTGTCGCGCAAGGCCGCGCCTATAACGCCGCCACCCCGATTGTCGAGGGAGCCACCGTCATCATCAGTGGCGCCGGTCGCGGCACGCGCGCCTTCTCCGTCGCCAGGGATGGCGACTCCTTCGCCGCAAAGGAACTGTGGGCCAATCCGGACATGGCTGTGCAATTCGACACGCCCGTCCTGAAAGACCAGCTCCTTTATGGCATTACCCAAAACGGCGACCTGTTCTGCCTCGATGCCAGGGACGGCAAGACGCTCTGGACCACCAAGCTGGGCGGTCGCGGCTTTGGGTCCGTGGTGGACGCCGGGTCCGCGCTGCTGGCGTTGACCCCTCAGGGCGAAATGGTGGTCTTCGAACCCACAGGAAAGGAATTCAAGAAACTGGCCGGCTACAAAGTGGGCACGGACACCTACGCCTACCCCATCCCGGCATCCGGCGGCATCTACATCAAGGACAAAGACTCGCTGGCCCTGTTGAGCTTCGCCCCGTAAGCGCACCCTCGCCCATTGACCGCGGGAAAGATTCCCCATTGACCCGGCGCGCTTGGGGCTCATTGACTTAACCCTCGCCTGGGTTTCCAGTTTCTGTTTCATTGGCTCGGTCTTATGAGCACAGGTCTTGTGACACACCGGCATTCTGAATCTCTGTTCCGGCCGAACCACGTTCTCCGCCCCCTCGCCGGCGGCGACCCTCCCGCCGGTGTCTCCATTTGGCGAGCCTTGCGGCTCTTTTCAGCCAGCCCGGATCTCATGCATCGTCCCTCGCTTTCGCTGCTGCCCGCCACGCTTTTCAGGCATTTGGCGGAATGGCTGCCTCCTCCCGGGGGCGCCGCGCGTGCCCTTGCGTTTCTGCTGCTCGCGCTTGCCGGCCTCACGCTGGCGGCACAGGCCGCCGAACGGTGGGGCGTTTATGAACTCAGCCTGCCAGGGCCTGCCACCGGCAATCCCTACCTCGAGGTGCAGTTGTCTGCCACGTTCAGCCAGGGGGCGGCACGCTTCCACGTGCCGGGTTTCTGGGACGGCGGCGGGACCTACAAGGTGCGGTTCAGTCCGCCACTCACCGGCGAGTGGCGCTATGAAACGGCAAGCAACGTGCCGGAGTTGCACGGCAAAACCGGCGCGTTCACCGCCACCGCGCCCACCGGCGACAACCACGGGCCGGTGGAGGTCTTTAACACGTTTTACCTGCGCCATGCCGACGGCACACCCTATCACCAGTTTGGCACCACCTGTTACGCATGGGTCCATCAAACCCGTGAATTGCAGGAGCAAACGCTCAAGACGCTGGCGGCCTCGCCGTTCAACAAAATTCGCTTCTGCGTCTTTCCCAAGAGTTACGCCTATAACAAGAATGAACCGGAACTGTTTGCGTTTCAGAAAGGCGCGGACAGCAGATTTGATTTCAGCCGGCCCGATCCGGCGTTTTGGCGGCACTTCGAACAGCGCATCCTGGACTTGCAGAAGCTCGGCATCGAAGCGGACATCATTCTATGGCATCCCTATGACCGCTGGGGCTTTGCCGACATGAGCGACGCCGAGGACGACCGTTACCTGCGGTATTGCATCGCGCGCCTGAGCGCGTTTCGCAATGTGTGGTGGTCGCTGGCCAACGAGTACGACTTCATGACGGAACGCCCGCCGGGGCACCGCGGCAACAAGCAATGGGAAGACTGGGACCGGTTTTTCCAGATCTTGCAGAAGGAGGACCCACACCAGCGGTTGCGGGGCGTCCACAACGGCAGAAAGTGGTACGACCACACCAAGCCTTGGGTCACCCACGCCAGCCTGCAAACCTCCGACATGAACGCCGGCATTCGGTTCCGCGAGCGGTATCAAAAGCCGGTCATTTATGACGAGTGCCGGTACGAAGGCAACATTCCGCAGGGCTGGGGCAACCTCACCGCGCGGGAGATGGTGCAAAAATTCTGGCTGGGCACGCTCAGCGGTTGTTACGCGGGCCACGGCGAGACTTACAAGCACCCGGAAGACATCTTGTGGTGGGCTAAG